>Ga0164318_10001083_pt1 | contig 23397 bp, 20 predicted proteins | sample GuaBasSedimGuay9_FD_113734 | JGI IMG/M metagenome (GOLD analysis project Ga0164318, IMG submission 113734) | Subseafloor sediment microbial communities from Guaymas Basin, Gulf of California, Mexico - Guay9, Core 4571-4, 0-3 cm | ecosystem: Environmental > Aquatic > Marine > Hydrothermal vents... | reverse complement strand
ATTCCATGCTCAAATCGTAAGCGGAAATTAAGTTTTTTATTGCGCTTAGTTTGGATACTTGAACGTAGAACAATAGGTCGGTCTCCATTGTCTAAATAACCGTAAAAACCACCAATTTCATTACTTAAAGTGAATGAAGTTGAGTGAAGTTGAAATCCTGTGCCAAAAAGTATAGCATCATCTTGCATATGATCGGCTAAATTGGTTTGCCAAACGTAGAACCCCAACATAGCATAAACTCTTATAGATTGAATATGTTGATTTTTAAAAGCGTATGTTTTTCCTGCACTTAGATCAAAATAATAGCCCGGAGCATCAGCAAATCGGGCAGAGCCAAATTCATTTCCAGAGGCTGTTCTAAGGTTAATACCTAATAATAAATCCGGCCATTTTGGATGATCTTTTAGAAGTTGAATCTGAGTACCAATATATAAGTCGCCGGATGCATGTCCTTTTCCTTCATAATTTCTTGAGAAACGTTCATCACGAATTAGAGTGTCGTGTGAGAAAAATTCAATAGGAACCATCCATAGTTGTAGTCCAACCTTGCCTTTTAAAAGTGGAATAAAAATTTTTGTGAATAGATTATTTGTTTGTTCGTGCGAATTATAATGTCCCTCAAAAGCAGTTTCTACTTGCAAATCCGGCTGAAGCAGTCCTTGGTTGATATCGGGAATGGGAAAAGCGTTTGGACCAAAATAAGCAGGCGACATAATCAAATAGCGTTGCCATGGAGTAACACCATCGTGCTGGTGAATTTTGTACCACCACCAATGCTCATTCTGTGCTTGAGTAAAGCTGCTGACAATTAAAAAAAAGAAAACAAAAAGTTTTGTTTTCGACATAGGGCAAAGTAAAATTTTAGTCCGATAAAAATACTAAACTTCTTCAATTTATGCTTTATAGTTGCTTAATTTTATAAAAGTTTTGAGCTGTTTGGCTTTGTTTCTAATTTCAAGTTTGTTCATTTTTTTGGTTAAGTTTTGCAACTGCAGCAGGTGTTTGTGCAGGGTAAAAATATCCAAATGTTTCTAATAAGAAGATAGAAATTGTTAATGATTTAAACATCGTTTTTTTTACGTATTCACCTTTAGTGGCGCTTATGCTGCTGTATATAATAAATGCACCGGGATCAATTTTATCAATTTCTCTTTCTAGTTCAGCAATTTCTAATCGAGTAACAACAGTATAATGCTCCCTTTTTTGTTTTGTGTTTTGTCCAATCTCAATCGATTGCTCACGCTGAAGTCCGACGAATCTATTACAAAATAGTGTTTTATTAGGTCTCAATTTAGGAAGAGCAAGAAAAGGATATAAAGGCTATATTGATTGATTAACAAAAACCTTATTAGTCTGCTCAATAAAATCAAGAATATCTTTGGCTCCTAATCCCGTTTTTGATGAAGTAACAAAATTTGGAGGAAGTTCTTCCCAGTTTTCGTTAAGATATTTGTGATAAGCAGCTATATTTTCTTTCAGTTTTTGGCTGGTGAGTTTATCGGCTTTTGTAAAAATCAATGCAAAGGGAATTAGATATTCTGCTAAATTCTCAATAAACTCTATGTCTTTTTTTTGGGGTGAATGTCGCACATCAATAAGCACAAAAGTCGTTAGCAAATTTTTGCGAGTTTGCAAATACCCATTAATCATGGTTTCCCATTTAGCCTTAATTTTAATAGGAATATTGGCATATCCATAACCGGGTAAATCTACTAAATACCACTCGTCGTTTATGCTAAAATGATTTATAAGCTGTGTTTTACCGGGTTTGCTCGATATTTTTGCCAAGCCTTTAATTCCGGTAATTTTATTAATTAAGGATGACTTTCCAACATTTGATCGTCCAATAAAGGCATATTCCGGTTTGTCGGGTTTAGGGCAATTTTGGTAATAACTATTACTAACTAAAAATTCAGCTGTTTTTACGATCATACCTATAATGCCTTAAGGATTTTATATTTTTTTGTAATTTTTTTATGTAACTATTGAAATACCGATGTTTTTTCTTTTCATAAATGTCATCAATGGTAATTAACATTCCGGTTTCTTCTACTTCGCCAAAATTATAATTTACAGCCGTCCCGAAAATCATCATGCTTGCTGATAGATTCATATAGGCATTAAATAAAGGAGGTATATTTTCTTTATGTTTACGTACTGTTCTAACTAAAATTTTATAGTTTTCTTCATAAGTAGTTCCCGTAAAAATCTTTTCGAATTCAGAATCGGGATATTTTAACTCTATGGCCTTACGTGGTGTAATTAAAGACTTATTGTCAGGGAAAAAATTACGTAAAAAATAAAGTAGAGTGTCTCTTGCGTAAATGTTATAATCTGTGTACATCGTCATTTTACCGTATAGATATTTTATTTCAGGATGTTCCACAGAAATAGCTCCCAATCCATCCCATAAATTATCCAAAGAATACATTCCTTTTCTAAGATTAAAATTAGGTTGATAATTAGGTTGAACGAAAGACCGTCCCAATTCAATAGACTGTGGAAGATAATCGTTTACAAATTCTTTAGAAAACCTAAATAATCCGGTTGTAGGGCTTTTTACTTCTCCGTTAATAATAGATGTCTTTTTGCCGCAAATAAACCTGTATCCTCCTACAATCTCTTTATCTGTAGGATTCCATACTATAAGTTGTTGAAATGGAACTTCCGAAGTATCGTAACTATCCATATCCATCTCTTTTCCTGTTCCTCCTCCGGCTTCACGAAATGTAATTTCTCTGAGACGAGCAACTTCACGCATTAGATATGGCCGATTATGGGCCGAGAAAATATAAAGCTCATTTCCTCCATTATTGGTTTCTGTAAAAAAGATATCCTTAGTTAGTTCTTTGTCAAGTAAAGCTCTGCTTACTTTTGGAATAATATTTTGCATTTCTCTTCCTTTTTTTAATCTTTTTTATTTATGGCATAAACTTGCTTTTTTACATAAGCAGCCCATTCAATATCTTTTTTTGAGCGATCAAAAGTTTGATGAGGAATAGGTTTGCCAAAAATAATTTTTATTTCTTTACCTCTTTGTTTAAACATTTCGTTGGCAAGATAAAGCATTTCTATATTCATTTTTATACCTAAACGGACTCTCCAATTGGCTAAACGATAAAAAAACGAGCTAACTCTGCCTTCGATATAAGTAGGAACTATATCGCGTTTATAATCGCGAGATTTACGTATAAATGTTTTTTTCCATTCAGTATCCTCTATAACACCTTTTTTTCGTCTCGAGACTAAGCCGGCAGGAAAATAAAGCATCATCACTTCCGAAGCAAAAGTGCGATCAATAATTCGTGCATTTTCAATATTGCTTCCATGCTTGTTTATAGGGATAAAAAGTTTTTGAAGATGAGGTATATTCATTAATAAATCATTTACAGGGAAAATAATGTCTTCTCTAACTTCACCAAGTACATCCATTAATGCAATTCCATCCATGCTTCCAATAGGGTGATTAGCCGCAATGATATATCTTTTTTCTCTATCGATGTAGTCGAGTCCTTGTATATTGAGTTTAATATCGAATTCATTAAGAGTGGCTCTAACAAAATCTAAGCCTTTTTTATCTTTTTGCTCTGCCAGAAATTTATTTATGTCATCCTGATGTACTATTCGTTTTAAATATGCAATAATAAAATTAGGAGTGTATTTTAGTGCTTTCTCGCTTTTTGAAGCTATTATTCGCTCTACATCTATAAAATTTCTAACTGTTGTTTCAGTGTTTTTCATAAACTTCTCGTATTCGAGTTCAAAATTAAATAATAATTCCTTAAAAGACAGATAGTCTTTAATTTTTAGCAATATCTCTTGGAAGTTATAAACATCTCTACTTTGCTTTACTCTATTTGTTCGGGTTTAAATTACTGATAATCTGTATTTTAAATATGTAAAATTCATTTTTTATGATAATAAATGTAACTTTTTATTAACAAAGTGGTAAAATGTGGTAAAATGTGGTAAATATAACCGTATTTTTACACTCAAATAGCAAAGAGTAGATGATAAATCTTATTGGAACATATGAATGTAAAGTAGATGCTAAGGGTCGTTTAATGCTTCCGGCAGGCCTAAAAAAGCAAATACAACCCATTCTTAACGAAGGATTTATCATTAAAAGAAGTGTTTTTCAAAAGTGTTTGGAACTCTACCCTATGGGCGAGTGGAATCAGGAAATAACAGGCGTAAACAAACTTAATCGCTTTGTAAAGAAGAATACTGATTTCATCAGAATGTTTATGGCGGGAGTTAGAACATTGGAAATTGATAATGCTGGACGAATTCTCGTTCCTAAAGATTTGGTCAAGTTTAGCGAGATCAAAAAGGAAATTGTTTTAGCCTCTTCGGTTAATCGGATAGAGATATGGGATAAAAACCTTTATGAAGAGGTTCTAAACGATCCAAACATTGACTTTGGTGCTCTTGCAGAAGACGTAATGGGAAATGTTCCTAGCGACGATGAGTAGTAAAAAAAAGGTGTATGTATCATAATCCGGTTATGTTAAAAGAAAGTGTTGACGGACTGAATATTCAGCCGGGCGGCATTTATGTTGATGTTACCTTTGGTGGCGGTGGTCATTCCAGAACTATCTTGGATAGGATGGAGGGCGGTCGTTTAATTGCTTTCGATCAGGATTCGGATGCTTTAGTCAATGCGTTTGATGATCCTAGGTTTACTCTTGTTCATCAAAATTTTAAATATCTAAAAAATTTCCTCCGTTTGCATCAAGCAAGTAAAGTTGATGGTTTGATAGCTGATTTAGGTGTTTCCTCACATCAGTTTGATATACCTGAACGTGGATTTTCTACGCGCTATGACGGTGAACTTGACGCTCGTATGGATAAAAGAAATGAGCAAACAGCAGCAACTATTATCAACACTTATTCATTAGAAGATTTAACTAGAGTTTTTCGTCTTTACGGAGAGCTTAAAAATGCATACAGCATAAGCAAACGGATTTTAGAAGCACGAAGTATTGCCGCTGTAAATACCGTTGATGAATTAAAAGAGTGTCTTGCTCCTCATGCTCCGCGACATAGAGAAAACAAATTTTACGCTCAGGTTTTTCAAGCTTTAAGAATTGAAGTCAATGAAGAACTTGATGCTTTGGAAAGCCTTTTAAAGCAATGTACTGATGTGATAAAACCCGGTGGACGATTAGTTGTTCTTGCCTATCATTCCTTAGAGGATCGTTTGGTGAAGAATTTTATTAAGGCAGGCAATTTCGAAGGGGAGTTGGAAAAAGATTTTTATGGAAACGTAATATCTCCTTTTAAAAGTATAACCCGAAAACCACATACTGCTTCTGAAGAGGAAATAATAATAAATAGTCGTGCACGTAGTGCCAAATTACGCATAGCTGAAAGGAATTATGAACGAATTTAAGGACGATACTGAGCCGAAAAAAGCACTAAAGAAAGCGAAGAAAAGCTTTGTGAATGCATACGTAAAGCCTTTGCTCGATGGTAGTTTTCTTTCAAAAGAAAGTTCAGCTAAAGAGCTTCCCTTTATGGCTTTTCTGTTGTTTCTAATCATACTTTTTATTTCCAACACTTTTTGGGCGCAATCTACGGTTCGCAAGATTGAAAAATATAAAGAAGAAGTTAAAGAGCTGCGGATAAAATCCATTTCGGTAAAAGCCAAGCTGATGGACAATACACGACAAACAAATATTGCTGATAAGGTTGCAAAATTAGGACTTAAGGAATCGCTTAAGCCACCAAAGAAGATTTATGTAAAGAAAGAAGATAAGTAAGAAATGAATGATAACACTCGCATATTAAAGGCTTCATACCTGATGTATTTTGTCATCTTGTTTTTCGGCTTAGGCATTGTTGCCAAGGTGTTACATATTCAGTTTAAGGAGGGCGATAAGCTTAGAAAAATGGGTATTCAGCATAGTACCAAAGAAGTGAAAATAGATGCTTTAAGAGGGAATATTTATTCTCATAACAATAAGCTTCTTGCTGTTACCACTCCAAAATACGAGATTCGTTTTGATCCTATTTCTAATAAGACTGACGATTTTTTCTATGCAAATATCGATGGTCTCGCAAAATCTTTGAGTAGTCTTTTAAAAGATAAAAGTGCAGTTAGTTATAAGAATAGAATAATTGAGGCAAGAAAAAGTGGTAATCATTACTATTTATTAGCAAAAGATTTGAATTACAATCAGTATCAGAAAATAAAAACTTTTCCTATTCTTCGTTTAGGAAGAAATAAAGGCGGATTAATTACCATACAAACAAACAAACGCGATTTACCCTATAATCTGCTTGCGAAGAGAACTGTTGGTATTTTCAATTACGAAAAGGGAATTTATGAAGTAGGTATAGAAGGTGCTTTTAATAAATATTTAAAAGGCACCGAGGGTACTCGCTTGATGCAAAAAATTTCGGGTGGTGTTTGGATGCCGATAGATCCTGCTAACGAAATTGAGCCTAAGAATGGTAATGATGTTGTAACAACTATTGATATTGAAATTCAGGATATAGCAGAAACGGCTTTGCTCAGAAGTTTAAAGAAGAATAATGCAAAGCATGGCAGCGTAGTTGTTATGGAAGTTCAGACAGGAGCTGTTCTTGCTATTGCCAATTTAGGTGTAGATGCTAATGGGAATTATTATGAGGATTATAATTATGCTATTGGAGAAAGCTCTGAGCCGGGATCAACATTTAAGCTTGCTTCAATATTAGTTGCTTTAGAAGACGGAGTTGTTGATGTTAATGATACCATAGATACCGAAAATGGAATAATCCATTATTACAATCAAACAATTCGTGATGCGCATAAAATTAAAGACGGAGTTATTAGTGTTAAAGAAGTAATTGAAGAGTCGTCAAATGTAGGAATGGCTAAAATAATTACCGAAAATTATCAAAAAAATCCACAGAAATTTATTGACGGATTATATAAAATTGGTTTAAACAAACCTTTAGGCATTCCAATTAAAGGCGAAGGCAAACCCTATATAAAAAATACTAGTGATAAATCTTGGTCTGGGGTAACATTGCCTTGGATGGCTCACGGATACGAGTTACAAATAACTCCTTTACAAACACTTGCATTTTATAATGCCATTGCTAATGATGGAAAAATGATGAAGCCGATGTTCATCAAGGAGATAAGAAACCTAAACCAAAGTATAAAAAAATTCCCTCCGGAAGTATTAAACGAAAAAATAGCATCGAAAGAAACTATTGATATTCTTCAAGAAATGTTGGAAGGAGTTGTTCTTCGTGGAACGGCAAGAAATATTCGGAATAACTCATACACTATCGCCGGAAAAACAGGGACGGCACAAATTGCTCAAAATAATCAAGGCTATAATAAAAGTAATTATAAAGCTTCTTTTGCAGGATATTTTCCGGCATCTAATCCTAAGTTTTCTTGTATAGTTGTAATTAATGATCCCAAAGAAAAAAGTTATTACGGTAGTGCTGTTGCTGCGCCCGTTTTTAAAGAAATTTCCGATAAAATTTTTGCTTCTAATATTGATTTAGTCGAGGATGTTAATGTTGCTAAAAACGTAACGCCTCCTCGTCCTCATACCGGATATAAAACAGATTATAACACCATTTTTAAGGAAATGAGTGTGGCAACTAATAACAATCTTGATGCGGAATGGGTTGTTTGTCTATCTGCTCAAGATACTATCAAGTTTGGTCGTAGAATTATACGTCAGAAAACCGTTCCTCGCCTTATTGGAATGACAGCCAAAGACGCCTTATTTATTCTTGATAATATCGGTTTGAATTGTCAGATTAAAGGTAAAGGCTTTGTTGTAGAACAGTCGGTTAAAGCTGGAACAAAGGTTAATAAAAAAGATATTATCACACTCACTTTATCAGCTTCATAATATGAAAAATCTAAAAAACATATTATCGGGAATAAAGCCAATAAAAGTGATAGGAGATAAAAATTTATCCCTTTCAGGTTTAGCCTTCGATTCAAGAAAAGTTGAAAAAGACTTTTTATTTGTTGCCATGCGGGGGACTCAGGTTGATGGGCATAATTTTATTTTAAAGGCTATTGAAAGTGGGGCTAATAGTATTGTTTGCGAAGAAGTACCCCAAAAAATAAATCCTGATATATGCTATATCCTGGTAAATGATAGTCAGGAAAGTTTAGGACTATTAGCTTCAAACTGGTATAATAATCCTTCTAAGAAATTAAAGTTGGTTGGTGTTACCGGTACTAATGGTAAAACCACTACTGCCAGCCTTTTACATTGTCTTTTTACTGACTTGGGCTACAGCTGCGGACTTTTATCAACCATAGAAAATAAAATCGAAAATAAGATTTTTAAAGCTACTCACACTACGGCAGATGCTCTTCAGATAAATGCTTTGTTAGCCAAAATGGTAGATGCAAACTGTTCTCATTGTTTTATGGAGGTTAGTAGTCATGCTTTAGCACAAAAACGTATTGCAGGTTTAGAATTTGATGGAGGAATTTTCACTAATCTAACTCACGACCATCTCGATTTTCATAAAACTGTTGCCGAATATATAAAAGCCAAGAAATCATTTTTTGATGGTTTAGCAAAATCTGCTTTTGCATTGACTAATGTCGATGATAAGAATGGAATGATAATGCTTCAGAATTGTAAGGCACAAAAGCGAACTTATAGTATAAAACAGCTTGCCGATTTTAAAGCTAGGATAATAGAAAATCAGATTAGCGGTTTGCATATGCAAATAGATGGGCAGGATATTTATTGCCGTTTGGTCGGTAAATTCAATGCTTATAATCTTTTAGCCATTTACGGTACGGCACGTCTTTTAGGCGAAAGTGAAGAAGAAATCCTCCCTGCCTTATCCAATTTAGAATCCGTAGCAGGACGCTTTGACTATCAACAATCTCCTGAAGGGATTATTGCAATAGTAGATTATGCGCATACTCCTGATGCTTTAGAAAATGTACTCGAAACCATTAATCAATTACAAAGCGAGGATGGTAAAATAATAACCGTTGTTGGTGCCGGTGGCGATCGTGATAAAAGTAAAAGACCGGAAATGGCAAGGATAGCAGCTCAGTTGAGCAATCGCTTGATTCTGACTTCGGACAATCCGCGTTCTGAAAATCCTGAAACAATATTGGCAGATATGCAAACAGGATTAAATGAAGAGCAAAAAAAACGAAGCCTTCAAATAACAAATCGTGAGGAAGCCATTAAAACAGCATTTTTTCTATCACAAAAAGGAGACGTCATTCTAATAGCAGGTAAAGGACACGAGAATTACCAAGAAATAAACGGCGTTCGCCATCATTTTGACGATAAAGAAATTATAAACAAACTATTTAAAAAAACGCACTAAGTTATGTTGTATTATTTATTTGAATATCTGAATAGTGAGTTTAATTTACCTGGAGCCGGAGTTTTCCAATATATCTCTTTCCGAGCTGCTATGTCTGCCATAACTTCTCTGATAATTACCATCATATTTGGCAGAAGCCTGATAGATTATTTGCAAAAAAAACAAGTTGGCGAAAGTATTCGCGATTTGGGATTAGATGGGCAGATGGAGAAAAAAGGCACTCCAACTATGGGTGGTCTTATAATTATTGCAGCCATTTTAATTCCCGTATTACTTTTTACTAAACTCGACAATATCTATATCATTTTAATGATATTTTCTACTGTTTGGCTTGGATTTATTGGCTTTCTCGACGATTACATCAAAGTATTTAAGAAAAATAAAGAAGGTCTTGCCGGAAGATTCAAAATTATTGGTCAAGTAAGTTTAGGGATAGTTATTGGATTAACTATGTTTTTCCATCCCGATATTACTATTAGAGAACAGCTTCCTGCTTCATCAATAGAAGATAGGCTTGTAGTTCAGAATCAGGTAAATGCCTATAATATTAACACGACTAAAATAACTACAAAGCCCATACATTCCACTCAAACAACTATTCCGTTTTTTAAAAATAATAATTTCGATTACGCTTTACTTATTGCTTGGGCAGGAGAAAAAGCAAATAAATGGGCTTGGTTAATTTTTATTCCAATCGTAATTTTAATAATAACCGCAGTTTCTAATGGTGCAAATCTTACCGATGGTATAGATGGATTAGCAACGGGAACTTCTGCCATTATAGGATCAACATTGGGCTTGTTGGCTTGGGTAAGCGGCAATGTGATTTTCTCTAATTATCTCGACATAATGTATATCCCAAATGTGGGAGAACTTACAATTTTCATTAGTGCTTTTGTTGGTGCTACTATTGGCTTTTTGTGGTATAACACTTACCCCGCACAAGTTTTTATGGGTGATACCGGAAGTCTGACTATCGGAGGAATAATTGCTGTTTTTGCCATTCTGATACGCAAGGAATTTCTTATCCCAATAATGGCCGGCATTTTCTTAATGGAGAATTTGTCTGTTATGATTCAGGTGGCTTATTTCAAATATACAAGGAAAAGATTTGGTGAAGGAAAGAGAGTCTTTTTAATGTCTCCACTTCATCATCATTATCAAAAAAAGGGTTATGCAGAGCCCAAAATAGTTATGCGATTTTTCATCATAGGAATGCTGTTAGCCTTGATGAGTATAATCACATTAAAACTGAGGTAGATGAAAAGAGTTGTTGTTCTAGGCGGAGGCGAAAGCGGAACAGGAGCAGCAATATTAGCAGCAAAACAAGGCTATGAAGTCTTTTTAAGTGATAAAAACTTAATTGGCGATAGTTACAAAAAAGTTCTTAAAAATCATGAAATCAGATTCGAAGAGGAGCAACATACTCTTTCGGAGATATTAAGTGCCGATGAGGTGATAAAAAGCCCGGGCATAGCAGATCATATTTCGTTGATTAAAATAATTCGCGAAAATAAGATTCCGATTATCTCTGAAATTGAATTTGCAGCTCGTTTTACTAATGCTAAATTGATTTGTATTACAGGAAGTAACGGAAAAACAACTACTACACTTTTAATCCATCACATCCTAAAGAATGCAGGTAAAAATGTAGGTTTAGCAGGGAATATTGGAAAAAGCTTTGCTTGGCAAGTAGCTGAAAACGATTTCGATACTTACGTATTGGAAATCAGTAGTTTTCAACTCGATGGAATGTTTGAATTTAAAGCCGACATAGCCGTACTTACCAATATCACACCCGATCATTTGGATAGATACAATAATAGTTTTGAAAACTATACACAATCTAAATTCCGGATAATTCAAAATATGACATCCTCTGATTTTCTGATATACAATGCTGACGATACTGTGATTATGCAGGAGTTAGCAAAACGAAAATTGAATATTAAGCTTATCCCATTTACACTTCGGGAAAAGGTGTTTGATGAAGGAGCTTATTTAAAAAATGAGAAAGTAAATATTAACATAACTAAGGACAAATTGACTATGACATTAAAAGAACTAGCATTACAGGGAAAACACAACATCTATAATTCCATGGCGGCAGGTGTTGTTGGGAAATTACAAAACATTAGAAATAAAAGCATTAAGGATTCTTTGAGCGAATTCCAAAATGTTGGTCACCGCATGCAATCAGTTGCTACCATTGGCGGAGTTGAATATATTAACGATTCAAAGGCTACTAATGTAAACAGTACTTATTTTGCGCTCGACAGCATCAGAAGACCTATAATTTGGATTGCAGGAGGTAAAGACAAAGGCAATGATTATAGCTCTCTTGATGAGTTGGTACTAAGTCGTGTAAAAGCCATTATCTGCTTAGGATTGGATAATCAGAAGATTATGCAACATTTTGGAAAATTTGTTCCAAATATTATCCAAACGTATAGCGCATCGGAAGCCGTTGAAGAAGCACAAAAAATTGCTGAAGTCGGAGAGGTTGTTCTTCTTTCTCCAGCCTGCGCCAGCTTCGATCTTTTTGAAGATTATGAAGAGCGTGGAAACAGATTTATTGATGCGGTAAACGAATTGTAAAAGATGAGTAAATTAAGCCTACAGCTTAAAGGTGATAAGGTTATATGGGGAATATATATAGCCCTCTCTATGATCTCACTTGCTGTTGTTTATAGCGCTTCGGGTAACCTTGCTTATAAACAAACAGAAGGTAGTGCCTTGCATTATTTGTTTAAACAAGTAGGCATTATTGTAATAGGTTTTGTAGTTATGTATCTGATGCATAAGATAAAATATTCCTTTTTCAGCATTGGAAGTAAATTAGGAATTTGGTTAGTGATTCCAATTTTATTTCTAACTATTATCTTAGGAACCAATATCAATAATGCCAGTCGTTGGCTAATGATTCCGGGTATAAATATAAGCTTTCAAAGTTCTGACTTTGCTAAAATTGTATTGCTTACGTATTTAGCAAGAACATTGAGTAAACTTCCCGAAAAATATCGTGAAAATAAAAATGTCCTTAATTATGTGTTGTTTCAGGTATTTGCCCCTACACTCATTGTTAGTTTACTCATTTTACAATCTAACCTTTCAACTGCCGCATTAATTTTTGTATCTGCTTTTTTTATGATGATTTTAGGCAGTGTCAAAGTAAAATATCTTTTAACTCTTGCCGGAAGTGGAATAATTATTGCAGCTTTTCTATTTCTTCTTGTTAAATATAATTCCAATATATTACCCAGATTTGACACTTGGGTAAGCAGAATAGAAAATTTTAGAACAGATGATCCTGATGCCGATTATCAAGTTATTCAAGCAAAAATTGCAATTGCTTCTAACCCCATTGTTGGAAAACTTCCCGGAAAAAGTAGTCAGCGTGCTTTTTTGCCTTCGGCTCAGTCTGATTTTATTTATGCTATAGTTATAGAAGAGTATGGTACTTTTGTGGGGTTTTTTATAATTATTCTATATGTATCGCTTTTTTTCCGAGCCTTGGTTATTGCAAAACATAGTCAAACAATATTTGGTTCTTTATTAGCCGTTGGTTTAATGTTTAGTATTGTTTTTCAGGCACTTGTGAATATGGGTGTTGCGGTAAATCTACTTCCTGTAACTGGCCAACCCTTGCCTCTCTTAAGTTCGGGAGGAACTTCGTTTGTGTTTACTTCCATGGCTTTAGGAATGATTCAGAGTGTGAAAGCTAATGCAGATATGAAACTTGTTGAGCCGACTCCAATTAATACTATTGAAGAAAAATGATAGCGGAAAATAAAAATATAAAAGTCTTGATTAGTGGTGGCGGAACAGGCGGTCATATATTTCCTGCTATCGCGATAGCTCAAGCTATAAAAAAAATACATCCGCAAAGCGAATTTTTGTTTATTGGAGCAAAAGACAAGATGGAAATGGAAAAAGTTCCTGCTGCCGGATTTGAAATTAAAGGATTATGGATTAGTGGCTTTCAGCGTAGTCTAAGTCTTAAAAACTTAATGTTTCCTTTTAAATTAATTAGTAGTCTATGGAAAGCTGCACGGATAATTAAAAAATTTAAACCCGATGTAACTGTCGGAGTTGGTGGCTTTGCCAGCGGTCCAACATTATATATGTCCAGTCGCTTTGGTATTCCGGCACTTATTCAAGAGCAAAATTCTTATCCGGGTATTACCAACAAATTATTAGCAAATAAAGCTAAAAGTATTTGTGTAGCTTACCCTCAGATGGAACGTTTCTTTCCTGCTGATAAAATTATTGAAACAGGCAATCCTATTCGTAAGCATATTATTCAGATTGAAGGTAAAAAAGAAAAGGCTTTAACTCATTTTGACCTTTCGACCGATAAAAAAACTATTCTGCTTGTAGGTGGTAGTTTAGGAGCACGCTCGGTTAATCAAGCCATTTTATTAAATTTTGATTTATGGGCAAAAGCCGATTTTCAGTTGATTTGGCAAACAGGGATTACCGGTATTGACGATGCGCAGAATAAAATATCAGAAACAGCTGTTAAACATATTAAAGCATATAAATTCATAAGCGAAATGGATTTAGCTTATGCCGCTGCCGATTTGGTAATTTCACGTGCAGGAGCTATTGCCATTTCAGAATTATGTGCTACCGCGAAAGCAAGCATTTTTATTCCGCTTCCTTCGGCTGCGGAAGACCATCAAACAAAAAATGCAAAGAGTTTAGCCGATAAAAAGGCAGCAATTTTAATTCCTAATGATGAGGCTAAAGATAAGCTTTTTGAAAGCTGTAAAGCTTTGCTGAAAAATGAAGGAGAATTAAAATCTTTGAGTAATAACATAAAGCAGTTTGCCAAACCGGAGGCAGATATTGAAATTGCTAATGAAGTTTTGAAATTAATACAATGAATCTAAATAGGTTTACACATATCTACCTTATTGGTATCGGTGGCATAGGAATGAGTGCTCTATCAAGGTATTTTATGGCAAACAATAAAGATGTAGCCGGTTATGATCGTATGCCTTCTCCTTTAACAGAAAAGCTTGAAGAAGAGGGTGCTGAGATTCATTTTGAAGATGATATTAATCAAATACTACCAAGCTTTTTAAACAAAGAGAACACCTTAGTTATCTTCACTCCTGCAATTCCTGCTGAGCATAAAGAACTGAACTTTTTCAGGGAACAAGAATATGTTTTGCTTAAACGTAGTCAGGTTTTAGGCTTAATTAGTCGTGATAAATATTGCCTTGCTATTGCCGGAACTCATGGTAAAACTACTGTAAGTAGTATGACAGCACATATTTTACATCAAGGAGAAATGGGATGCAATGCTTTTCTGGGAGGAATTGCAAGCAACTACAATAGTAACTTAATTATAAATGAAGATAGTGAGAATTTAGTCGTAGAAGCCGATGAATTTGATCGTTCATTTTTACAGCTTTCTCCGGATTTGGCAGTAATAACCTCTATGGATGCCGATCATTTGGATATTTACTCTAATCATCAGGCTTTGCAGAAAAGCTTTCAGGAATTTGTAAATCTACTTCCTCCTAAAGGAAAGCTTTTAGTGAAATTAGGCTTAGAAAAAGATCTTCAAACAGAAGTAGATGTTTATACCTATTCTTTAGAAGACGATAGAGCTGATTTTAGAATAGCTGATCTTTGGTTAAAAGAAGGGCGTTACAATTTTACAATTATAGGACCGAATTTGAAAATTGATAATATACAATTAGAAATGCCCGGAAAACTAAATGTTGAAAACGCCTTGGCAGCATCGGCTTTAGCTTATTTGTGCGATGAGAATCCGGAGATAATTAAGAATGCACTCTATAACTTCCGAGGTGTTAAGAGAAGAATGGAGTATATTATTAAACGAGAAGATTTAATATATTTAGATGATTATGCCCATCATCCTACAGAACTTAAAGCAAGTATTCAGTCGGTTAAAGCATTGTTTCCCGACAAAAAAATAACAGGTATTTTTCAGCCTCATTTATATAGCAGAACGCGCGACTTCTTAGACGATTTTGCAAAAAGTCTTGCTTTGCTCGATCAATTGATTTTACTCGAAATTTATCCCGCAAGGGAAAAAGCTATTCCTGGTATTAATAGTCAACTTTTACTTGAAAAGATTCCAATGAAGAATAAAATTCTTCTACAAAGAAATGCGCTTATTCCCTATTTGAAAAGTATTTCTCCACAAGTGATTATAAGTTTGGGAGCCGGAGATATAGATCGTTTGGTTAATAAGATAAAAGAGAATTTTAAATGATTAAACGAATATTAAATATCGCTCTTTGGATTATTGCTGTATCAGCAGTAGCTGCATTTGCAATATATGCTCTTTATCAGAATGGAGAAACTACTTGTAATGAGTTGAAAATAGAATTAGAGGACGAGAACAATGATTTTCAGTTAACATCAGTTGAAGAATTACGCACAGAATTATTACAAAATTATCTCCCTATTGAAGGTCAAAAGATAAAAAATCTCAACTTAAAAGAAATTGAAAAAAATGCAAGTCAGATTTCATATTTGCAAAATCAAGATGCTTACTTTGATATTAATGGAGATGTGTTTATTATTGCTAATCAGCGAAAAGCTGTAGTACGCGTTTATAATAGAGTAAAGCAGCACTTTTATTTGGGTACAGACACAGTAGTAATGCCTTTATCGCCTCAGCATAGTTTGCGTTTGTTGTTGGCTAGTGGTGCTTTACCAAGACTCAGCAATGTCTACTTTACTCAAAGTAAGAATGATCTCCCCGATTTGCCCGATATCTATAAAAAAATATATATCTTGGCTGCAAAAATTCAAAAAGACGAATTTTTAAATGCATTGATTGACCAAATTTATGTAAAACAAAATATGGAGTTTGAGCTAATTCCTAAAGTAGGCATTGGTATTGTTGAGTTTGGGAATATTGAAAATGCAGATGATAAATTAAAACGTTTGAAGATTTTTTACATCGAAGGAAAAGAAAAAATAAATTGGAATATTTACAAATCGATTAATCTAAAATACAAGAACCAAGTAGTTTGTACAAAAAAATAAAATCATGGAAGCCTCTGACATAATAATTGTAGGATTAGATATAGGAACAACAAAAATTGCTGCTATTGTAGGTCGTCGTAATGAATACGGTAAGATTGAAATTCTAGGATCCGGCAAAACCGAATCTATTGGTGTAAAACGTGGAGTTGTTTCAAATATAGAAAATACTGTTCAATCAATAAAAAAAGCCATTGAAGAAGCAGAATCAAAATCTAACGTAAAAATCGACTATGTAAATGTTGGAATAGCCGGACAGCATATCAAAAGTCTTCAGCATCGCGGCATAATTATTCGTAAGAATATTGATGACGAAATAAATCAGAAAGACGTTGATGATCTCTTAGAAAGTATGCGCAACTTAAATATGAGTCCGGGCGAAGAAATAATAGACGTTATTCCTCAGGAATATATTATCGATGGCGAAGCGGGAATACGTGAGCCGGTAGGAATGTTAGGAAATTCTTTGGAAGCTAATTTTCATATTATTATTGGACAAACTACTGCTGCCAAAAATATTTTTAAGTGTGTTCGTAAAAGCAATTTAGATATAGTAGATCTTATTCTTGAACCTATTGCTTCGGCAAAAGCTGTTTTAAGTGAGGAAGAAAAAGAAGCGGGTGTAGCTTTGGTTGATATTGGTGGAGGTACTACGGATGTTGCAATATTTCATGACGGTATTATTCGCCATACTGCTGTAATCCCTTTTGGTGGCGATGTAGTTACCGAAGATGTTAAAGAAGGTTGTTCTATTATCAAAAAACATGCAGAAGAATTAAAAGTTAAATTCGGTTCTGCTTTAGCAAGCGAAAATAAAGAAGAAGAAGTAGTAGCAATACCGGGTTTACGTGGTCGTCCACCAAAGGAAATAACCCTAAAAAACTTAGCAAGTATTATTCAGGCTAGAATAGAAGAAATTATTGAACATGTTTATTTTGAAATAAAAAATTCCGGTTACGAAAACAAACTAATTGCAGGTATTGTTTTAACCGGAGGTGGAGCATTATTAAAACATTTTGCACAACTTACTGAGTTTATGACCGGTATGGACACGAGAATAGGATATCCTAATGAGCATTTAGCTGAAGGAACTCCCGAAGAATTAGCCAGTCCAACATATTCAACCGGTATAGGTCTTGTAATTGAAGGTTTTGAACGTTACGATTTTGAGAATCGTGATACTTCAAATAATGAGCAGCAGCAAGAACAAACAAAGCCGCTTCATAAAAATGACAAAAGTTTCTTTCAGAAAATACAAGATTTTTTCGATAACGAAAACGAAGATTTAAAATAGAAGGATATAATATTTAAGTTAAAAAACGGAGTTTTTACTCCGTTTTTTTTTGCTCAGATATCAACAATAGATTTGTTAATAAATACGCTTGTATCCCTTAAAGAAAGTACCTTTAAGAACTAAATTAGTACTTTAAAAGAACCTTACTATGTTAAAATTCGATTCGCCTAAAAATCAATCAAATATCATCAAAGTCCTTGGCGTTGGTGGTGGTGGTGGAAATGCCGTAAACCATATGTTTAAACAAGGAATTAAAGATGTCGATTTTCTTTTGTGTAATACGGATAATCAGCATTTGGAAGATAGTCCTATTCCAACAAAAATTCAATTAGGTTCAAGCTTAACCGAAGGTAGAGGTGCAGGATCAAAACCTGCTGTTGGACGAAATGCTGCTATAGAAAATATTGAAGATATTAAAGAGTTGTTAAGCGATAATACTAAAATGCTTTTCATAACTGCCGGAATGGGTGGCGGAACGGGTACAGGAGCAGCTCCTGTTATTGCAAAAGCAGCTAAAGAGTTGGATATACTAACTGTTGCTATTGTTACTTTGCCATTTGCTTTTGAAGGTAGAAAACGTACAGAATTAGCAAAAGAAGGAATAGAAGAACTGAAAAAATATGTAGATACCATTCTTATTATAAATAATGATAAACTACGGGAGTTGTTTGGTAACCTTTCGCTTTCAGAAGCCTTTAGTCAGGCCGATGATGTGTTAACAACAGCCGCCAAAGGAATTGCAGAGATTATTACTGTTACAGGATATATTAACGTTGATTTTGAGGATGTTAAAACAGTGATGAAAAATAGTGGAGTAGCTATAATGGGTGCGGGTAAAGCCGAAGGCGAAAATAGGGCTACATTAGCAACAGAAGAAGCTTTATCATCTCCATTACTTAACGATAATGATATTGAAGGTGCGAGAAATATGTTGCTGTATATTTCGTCCGGTGATGAAGAAATTTCTATGGATGAAGTTTCGGAAATTACAGAAATTATTCAAGATCAGGTGGGTAGCGAATGCGAAATCATTTGGGGTAGTGGAAGAGATTCATCTCTCGAAAAAAGTATTAGTATAACATTGATTGCTACTGGTTTTGATCGTCCATCATCCGTAGAGAAAGTCTCTTTAGTAAAAAAAGTGACTCAGCTAAATGGAGAAACAGTAAGTCCGAAAGCGGTAGTAAATACAGAAACTGCTGTTGAAACTGTTAATGAGATTGAGCTAATAGATAGATCTAAAAGTTCTGAAACAACAGCATCAGCAGAAAAAAAGATATTTAATTTAGAAGATACTAAAGAAAATGTTAAAGATGTTGGTAGTTTCGACTTTGAACCTAGCAAGGAACTTATAATCCGCGAAATAGAAAGTCAGCCGGAAACATTTATTAATGATGATATAAAAGCTGAAGCTATTGATAAAGAGGTAAAAGTAGAAAATATAATTCCCGAAGTAAAAAAACCGCTTCAAGATGATAAACATAAAGAGAGACTAAGAAAGTTGCGTGAGTTATCCTATACCGGTAAGCAAAACATTGATGAAATGGAAAATATACCTGCGTATAAGAGAAAAAATATCAGCCTCTCCAAAAATATTCCGTCTGAAGACTCTGAAGTTGCGCGTTTTACGCTTTCAGACGGGAAGGATGGACTAGAAATAAAATCTAATAATAAGTTTCTCCACGACAATGTAGACTAGTATTTACCTATAATTAAAGAAAACCCGGGAAACCGGGTTTTTTTGTACTTTTGTAATTCAAGAAAAATAAAGGTTATGAGTTTAGAAATACAAATAAATACCGACATAAAAACAGCTATGTTGGCTAAAGATAAAAAGACTTTGGAAGCTTTACGTGCTATTAAGGCAGGTCTTTTGCTTATTAAAACAGGTGGAGATATTAATTCCGAAGAAATCCCAAAAAGTCTTGAGATTCAACTTTTACAGAAATTAGTAAAGCAACGTAAAGAATCTGCTCAAATGTATGCCAAAGAGCGTCCGGAAATGGCCGAAGATGAACTATTTCAAGCAAGCATTATCGAAAAATATTTACCTGAGCAAATGAGTTTGGAAGAAATAAAATCTAAGGTAGAAGCAATAGTTTCGGAAACTGGTGCTTCTTCAATGAAAGATATGGGTCGCGTTATGGGAATGGCTTCTAAAGCATTAGCCGGCAAAGCCGATAATAAAACTGTTTCTTCAATTGTTAAAGAACTTTTGGGATAAATAAGCTCTTATTTTTTAATTGGCTATTTACAAATTTTCATAAATTTGCAGTCTTAATTATATTAAATAAAGCGGGGTGTGGCGCAGTTGGTAGCGCACTTGACTGGGGGTCAAGGGGTCGCAAGTTCAAGTCTTGTCACTCCGACAAAAAGGCAACTGTTAATTAACAGTTGCCTTTTTTTTGATAAAAACGTTTCATCTTTTATCTAAATTCATAATTATTTTACCTTTGTTTCTATTCTTAAAATAAACATTTATGCTTGCAGTATTTGTACTTTACTTAACAGTTTTAACGGCGATAGTTATTTACTCGGCAAAAAAATCAAAATCTAATGCCGATTTTGTTTTAGGTGGAAACAAGATTTCAGGAGTTTCTTTGGCAATTTCCGAAAGGGCTACCGGAGAATCATCTTGGTTGCTACTTGGCTTAACCGGCCATGCTTTTATAGATGGTTATAGTACTTTATGGGTAGCTCTTGGTTGTGTTATCGGTATTGTTTTTATTTGGGCATTTATGGCAGAACCCTTACGAAAACTTACTGAAGAAACAGGAGCTCTGACAATAACATCGCTTTTTACTAAAAAATTTCCCGGTTCAGAAAAATCAATAGGTGTTTTGTCGGCATCAATAATTGGATTTTTCTTTCTCTTTTATATTGCTGCTCAATATAGTGGAGCAGGAAAAGTGTTTCAAGAAGCTTTTGGTATGGATCCGTTATGGGGTATGATTCTTGGATCGGCTATGGTGACATTGTATACTATGTTAGGTGGATTTATCACAGTAGTTGCAACAGATGTTTTTCAGGGTATTTTAATGATTGTCACATTGATAGTTCTTCCAATAGTTGCCTTGTTTTTTATTGCATCAAATAATATTGATATTGCAAATGCCTTTTCTCAAGCTAGTCCGGAATATGTTAGTTTAACTGCCGGGAAAAGTGGCTTTGCGGCTGTTATTTTAATTGTAAGTGGAATGAGTTGGGCATTTGGATATACTGGTCAGCCACAGCTTTTAGCACGAATGATGGCTCTTAAAGATTCTAAAGACGCCGTTACTGCTAAGTGGGTAGCTATTGTGTGGACTCTATTGGCTTATGTTGGTGCTTTTGGAATAGGGATTATTGGTTTTGCCTTGGTAAAAGATGGTGTTTTGGGAAATAGCGCGGCCGTTCTTGCTAAAGATGCAGAACAAATATTACCTGCTATGGTAATGTTTTTATTAACACCCATTTTGGCTGGAATTCTCCTTTCCGGTGCTGTTTCGGCAATGATGTCAACAGCATCTTCGCAGTTAATGGTTTGCTCGTCAGCCGTTAGTGAGGATTTATTTCAAGATCTTTCTAAAAAGAAACGTAGCCAAAAGCAGATGCTCTGGATAAATAGGTTATTGGTAGTTACTGTTGGTATAGTTGCTTTTTTTATTGCGCTTTGGTTTTCCGATACCGTTTATGGTTTGGTTTCATATGCTTGGGCCGGCATTGGTTCTTCTTTTGGACCGGCTGTATTATTGCTTTTATTTTGGAAACGCTTTTCTAAAGCCGGAGTTTTTGCTTCTCTGATAGGAGGGACTACTTCTGCTATTATTTGGAAGAATTTTTTAGCAGAACCTAGTGGAATATCTGAAAGATTAGGTAGTTTTGTCGTTGCTTTTGTACTGGCTGTTCTTTTCTCGCTATTATTTCCGAAAAAAGAAACTGTCGTTTAGCTTTTCGATAATGATAAAAACAAATCGTATACTCTTTATTTTACTTATCTCATTCGTGTTTCTGACTCAAGGTGTTGCTCAGGAAGAAGCTCCTACCAAGAAAATAGATATCCGTAAGGCTACTGTTGGAATTTATGATAAAACATTGGGCGATAATGTACAACGACTAATAGGTGATGTGGAAGTAGAACACGAAGGCTCTGTTTTATGGTGCGATAGCGCCTACCTTTACGGAGATAAAAATAGTATTGATGCTTTTGGTCACGTACATATTCAAATGAATGACACACTTCATTTGTATGGCGATAAATTATATTATGATGGGAATACTCGTATTGCTGAAGTACATCAAAATGTAAAATTGCTTGATACTAAGCTTACACTTTATACCGATGAGTTAAAATATAGTCGTAACGAAAAAGTAGGGGAGTACTTTGTTTGGGGAAAAGTAGTGGATTCGGCAAATGTATTAACCAGTAAAAGAGGGTTTTATTATACCGAGGCTAAAGAAATTGTTTTTCGTGACAGCGTGGTATTGGTAAATAAGGATTATGTATTAAATACCGATTCATTAAATTATCATACTCAGTTTAAAACTTTGGATTTTAGTGGTCCGACAACTATAGTTGGCGACAGTTCGTATATGTATGCCGAATCGGGTTTTCATAATACTCAAAATGATTTTACTCGTTTGATTAAGAATGCTTTTATGCAAGATAAAGCCAATACTTTGCAGGGCGATAGTTTGTATTATGATAAAGTTACAGGAATTGCAGAAGTGTTTGAAAATGTACAGATTACCGATACAGTTCAGCATATGGTAATAAAAGGAAATTATGCAAACTATAGAAAGAAAGAGCAATTTGCTTTTGTGGTGGATAGTGCTTTAGCTATTTTAATTGATGATCTTGATTCTTTATTTATTCATGCCGATACATTAAAAGTTCTGCTCGATTCTACTAATAAAGTAGAACGACTGTTGGCTTATCGTCATATGAAATTCTTTCGCGATGATTTTCAAGGGATGAGCGATTCTCTAGTGTATCAAATGAAAGATTCTACCGTATATTTTTATAATGAGCCTGTTCTTTGGTATGAGGGTAATCAGTTTAAAGCTGATGAGATTCAGTTGGTGACTCACGAGGGAGAGATGGACTCGGTCGTGTTTAAGAAAAATGTTTTTCTCGTTTCTCAAGATACTATCGATCCTAAATATTTCAATCAGATTAAGGGAAATGCTATGGTGGGTTGGTTTATTGATAATGATCTACGTAAGTTGCGTATTGAAGGTAATTCAGAAACGATATATTTTCTTTGGGAGGAAGACCAAACACCTATTGGCATGACTAGAATTGCTGCAAAAGACATGCTTATTTATATGAAAAATAATCAGTTGGAAACCATTACTTATAAGGAAGAACCAAAAGCTAAACTCTATCCTCCCGATGAAATTCCAACTGATCAGTTTAAACTCAATGGTTTTTTGTGGTTAATGGATAAGCGCCCTTTGACGAAAGAAGATATTTTTATTTGGGAAGGAAGTAGTGTCCAAAAGAACCAAGAACCGAAAGTGAAAATACCAGAAAGCTTAGAAGCTCAAGAAATTGAAGGGGGCGGTCTCAAATTGTAATTTTTTTCTACGCTCGGCTTAATCTGTGATTAAGTCGTGGAAAACAAAAGCCGAATTACAAATTTGACTTAGCGGTGCAGCTATTCCGCTTTGCTTTGTAAAAATTACTAGTTCCAAAGTTTAGTGCCAGATTTATTAAGACACTAAGACACTAAGACATTACGACTTTTGACCTTCCGACT
>Ga0164318_10001082_pt1 | contig 23406 bp, 24 predicted proteins | sample GuaBasSedimGuay9_FD_113734 | JGI IMG/M metagenome (GOLD analysis project Ga0164318, IMG submission 113734) | Subseafloor sediment microbial communities from Guaymas Basin, Gulf of California, Mexico - Guay9, Core 4571-4, 0-3 cm | ecosystem: Environmental > Aquatic > Marine > Hydrothermal vents... | reverse complement strand
GATTCGCGTTCAGATGCAATACATACAATCGGTTCCTTTCGATCCGTATTGATCCCTGTGGTCGCCATTCCCGGGGTTCGAGTGCTTCCGGTAACACCGCCGGCGCTTCCCGGGGGCGGTCAGTTTCCCCGTTAAGTTTGTTTTGGCCTCCACGGCTGAAACAGAACAGATCCTCTCTTTTGCCAGACAGATTCAGCTCAAAGCCATGCAAAGCGGATTGTTTGCTTTTCCCCCGATTATTGACATCAAAATCGACCAGCCCCAGGCAGAACTTGTTATTGATCGGGGATCGGGTGGCGGATCTAGGGCTCAGCCTTGAGCAAGTAGGGGTGGATATTTCGTCCATGCTGGGAGGGGATTTTGTGAACCGGTTTTAACAGTTAAATGCCGTAAAAATCAGCGGGGTGTCCGTGCGCCCCCTGGATGAAGCGCTTCGGTATCTTGAAGACGAAGCGGCAAAAATTCTTCCCAAAGGATACGTGGTCGACTACACCGGAGAGTCCCGTCAGCTGCGCACGGAAAGCAATAAATTTCTTCCCGCTTTCGGGCTTGCCGTGGTGCTTATTTTTCTGGTGCTGGCCGCACAATTTAACAGCTTTGGAGATCCTTTTGTCATCCTTGCCGGGTCGGTGCCGTTGGCCATGTTCGGCGCGCTGGTGTTCACGTTCCTTAAAATGCCGGATCCCAATATTCCATTTTGGACCCACGGCCGGACCTCTACCATGAATATCTACTCCCAGGTGGGCCTTGTGACTCTTGTGGGGTTGGTGTCCAAGAACGGCATTCTTATTGTGGAGTTTGCCAATAAGCTCCAGGAACAGGGACGATCCAAACACGAAGCGGTTAGAGAGGCGGCCTTGACCCGGCTGCGCCCGATACTCATGACCACCGGGGCCACTATTGCCGGTCATTTCCCCTTGACCCTGGTCACGGGCGCAGGCGCTGCAGCCCGAAACTCCATTGGCCTGGTAATCGTAGGCGGCATGACCATCGGCAGTCTTTTCACCCTTTTTATTGTTCCGTCGATTTATATGCTGATTGCACGGGATCATTCCACAAAAGAGGCGCCCGACGCCGTTGGATTGCAAGGATCACCCGACAATCCATAATTTATTTCCATAGACCCGCTTACGGAATTGCTATAGGTTTGATGTTTTCGTAAAAAGTCCGATTTAGACGGTTTCGTAAAAAGTTCAAATTCAAGGCATGCAAATTTTGTAATCATCGGCTATCCGCCGGTCCCGTAGGGAGCGTACTTTTCGTATGTTGAATGATTTCGAAATACAGTACAACGCAGAAGTTGGACTTTTTACGAGACCGTCAGATCTATTTGCATAAGATCTTCTGCAAGGAGAAGGGGGCCGGAATAGGTTTTCCGGCACTGTTTCTCGATATCAACCTGATCGCATTCCGGATAAAAATGGGTTAAAACCAGTTTGCGGACATTGGCCCGGGTTGCAATTTCCCCTGCCAGAAAGGGAGTAAGATGCCCTTTTACTTTCAATTCATCGGGAAGTGCCGATTCACAAATAAGAAGATCCGCATCCTTTGCAAGCGTCACCAGATTTTCGGAAAAATCCGTATCCCCGGAATAAACCATGGATATTCCGGCGGAACTTGTTATTCTGAATGCAATGCTTTCCGGGTTGTGCTCAACCGGAAGCGATTCCACTTTAAAATCATCAAACTCCCTCATGTCATAACCGGTATTGTCGAGTTCAATAATGTTTAAAAGACCCGGTGCAAGTTCAATCCAATGACCGTAAACGTTTTTCAGGTTGTCATAGAATTTTGCAAATTCCCTCCCGGCCATCAGGGTAAGCGGAATTTTACGCCGGCTCCCGTCAGGATATTTGTTGGCGAATAAAAACGGGACCAGTTCAGCGGTATGATCCGGGTGGAAATGGCTGTAAAAAATAAATGAAACATCATATATTTCCACTCTGTTTTCAAGAAGCTTGCGCATGGTGCCGGCTCCGGAATCAAACAAAAGAAATTTGTCCCTTATTTTCACGAGTATTGAGCATGAACTTCGTTTCAGAGAAGGAACGCATGTTCCTGAACCCAGGATGGTCACAGATAGCTCAACAGAATCAGCATTCATTTTTTGCCTGCTTTTTTTTCAATTTTGTTTATAATCCACCGTAAAAGTTTTTTATCATCCTTATAATCGACAACCTCTTTGAGGTCTGCCAATGGAATCTCAGCACGCGCCATGCTTTTATGGCCGCCTGCAGAGCCGATTTTTCCGAAACTTAGTTTGGCAACTTTACCTGCATCTTTACGAAGACCGTCGTTTCTGAAAACAAGAACCAGTTTTTTATTGTATAAACCAGAGACAATGCTCCAGTTCACGGAGCTGATTTTCATGAAAAAATCTGCTATAATTACGCAAATGTCAGGATTTGCGACCGAACCGAGGTAAGCAAACATATGTCCTTTACGAACCCGCTTATTATCAAGGGCCATTTTAAAATATTTTAAAAAGTCGAACGTCAATTCCGACTGCTCAATCTTGTTGATAAGATGGAGATTAGAATGACGGTAAAGGAACTGAAATGCCCTGACATCTTCAATTAAGGTTTGACGTACGAAATTGTCCGTATCTGTTTTAATGGCATAAAACAGGCCGGTGGCCAGTTTGCTGGAAGGTTTAATTTTTGCAGCCCTTAAATATTCGGTCATGATGGTGGCAGTCGCTCCGTATTTAGGACGAATATCCACAAAAGGCGCACTAACGCCCGTGTCGGGATGATGGTCTATAATTACATGCGGCGGGTACCCTGTAAATATTTCATTATGACTGGGCTGGGAATCCACAAATACAAAACGGTTGAAGGCGCCTTTAATAATGTCTTTGATTGGAACAAGATCAACACCCAATAGTCGGATCATTGAAATGTTGTCCGGACGTTTAATGATGTTGATATTGGAAATGGTTACACTGGATACTTTGCGCCAAAGCAATCTTTTGACAGCCATCGCGCTTGCAATTGAATCCGGATCGGCATTGATCAGGATAAGAACCGTGTTGTCTCCTCCAAACGGTTCATAAAAACGGCGCAATTTTTCGACGGCTGAAAGTGTCATATGGGCATATAATATATTAAAAAAATTTTAATGCAATCATACTTTTTTTTCGATTCAGGTAAATCAAGAAAAAAAATGGTTTATCTTCTTGACAGTTACAAATAATATCTGTTATCAGACTATCATTTTTTTAGAGGCATTTATTAAAAATCAAAGCAATGCTTCGAATTTAAAGAATTTTTATCAGGCAGGATGCCAAAAAAGAAAAAAAAGGTTTTCGACTATAAAAGAAACCAGGCTTGGGTCGAAAATCTTTACATTGTAACGCAACTGGGCCTTACAATGGCCGGTTGCATCGGTTTTTGTTTTTTTATTGGACTATACCTTGACAAATGGTTGGGAACAAGGGGTGTTTTCATAACCATATTTATCATTTTGGGTGTTATCGGTGGCGCAAACGTTGTATACCGTCAAATTCTCGAGATAACCGAACAAACCGAACAAAAGGAAAATAATAAATAAATCCCGAAAATGGAAACCATTAGACAAACACAAAAAAAGTACTGTACCAGAGCAATCACGGTTGCAATTTTTGCAGGACTTTTATTTATCCTGATCGATTACAAACCCATTGGAAAGGGTTTGATTCTGGGAACTGTTTTCAGCATCTTAAATTTTATCTTAATGGGTGAAATGCTCCCTCTGAAAATTGGCAAAACAAAAGGAAAAACTTTCATGTTTTCCCTGGGTTCGATTTTTTTCAGATATTTTATTTTAGCCATACCACTGGTAATAGCTATCAAGCTTGAGCAATACAATCTTATTTCTGTGGTGGTCGGTATTTTTTTTGTTCAGGTGTTTATTATGGCGGATCACCTGTTGGATTTTTTATGGTCTGCCCGTGAAAAACAGGTATAGGAAGTATGTATTATGGAAGATTTAGGTAGAATTCACCAACTCATCGTTCCTTTTTTCGGACACGATATGGTTTTTAATCTTGAAATCATTTTAATGACCTGGATCGTCATCTTAGGGCTGATTTGTTTTGGTTTTCTGGCTACCAGAAAAAAAAATATACTGCCCGGTCCTTTACAGGTAATAGGAGAATTACTTATTACAAGTCTTTACGGTTTGACCGGGGATGCTTTGGATGAAGCGCTGGCAAAAAAATATGCGCCCCTGATATGTGCACTGTTCATGTTTCTGGTAATTTGCAACTGGCTGGGGCTCATTCCCCACCTTGAAGAACCGACCAAGGACCTAAACACACCGTTAAGTCTGGGGATAATGGGGTTTTTTATTGCCCATTATACCGGGATTAAGGCCAAGGGTTTAAAACGTTATCTATTAGATTACTGCCATCCGATCTTCATCATGGCGCCGCTGAATGTGATCGGTGAACTTGCCAAAATTGTTTCCATATCTTTTCGTTTGTTTGGCAACATTATGGGTGGGGCAATCATTATACTGGTTGTATCCTATTTAACTTACAGTATAATTTTGCCGCCATTTCTGAATGCTTTTTTTGGAATTTTTGTCGGCACAATTCAGGCTTTTGTTTTTACCATGTTAACGCTTGTATATATTTCAGTGCAGGTTAATTAAGTTATGTCATATGATGTTAAAACTTGGGTAGATGTGGCTGCATTTGTGGGATCTGGACTCTCAATGGGTTTGGGTGCCATCGGCGCAGGGATCGGTGAAGGATTAACGGCAGCGCGTGCCACTTTAGCCATATCTCGCAATCCCGAAGCTGCCGGCGAAATTTTTAAGACAATGCTGGTCGGCCAGGCCATTGCTGAGACGGCTGGAATTTTCGGCCTTGTTATTGCCATGATGTTGCTGTTTTTAAAAAACCCCAACCCATCAATTATTATGGTCGCGGTCTTCATAGGAGCCGGATTGTGCATGGGGTTCGGAGCTATAGGTTCAGGTGTGGGCGGAGGTTTCCCCGCAGGTGAAGCGTGTACCGGGATAGCACGCCAGCCGGCAATGACCAAACGCCTGAACACAACCATGCTAATAGGCTCATCAATATGCCAAACCCCCGCAATTTTTGCTCTGGTAACCGCTCTTATTCTTTTATTTTCAGATTTTTCCGCCCTTCCCCTTTGCCCAACCTGGGCTGCAGTTCTGGGGGCAGGGTTCGCGTGCGGAATAGCTGCCATCGGACCGGGTTTTGGTGACGGCCTAGTTGCGGGCGCTTGCTGTGAGTCGGTGGCAAGACAACCTTCATCGGCGACAATAGCCACGACGACGATGCTTTTGGGAATGGCGGTTACTGAGACAACAGCCATATATGGTCTTTTGGTAAGTTTTATATTGATGTTTAAAACCTTTCCGGCAACAGAGGCACTTGCACCTGCCATGGCTTTACTTGGCGCTGGTTTGTGCATGGGTATCGGTGCTATTGGACCGGGAATCGGAGAAGGGCTGACAGCGTATAGCGCAGTGGGGCAGGTGGGAAAAAATCAGGATAATAGCCCAGAGTTAGTAAGAGTAATGCTGGTGGGCCAGGCGGTTTCCGAATCCACCGGAATCTATTCTCTGGTGATAGCTCTGGTTTTAATTTTTGTCGTGTGATGATGATCTCTTTTGATAACAAAATAAACTTTAAACTTTTAGGAGGATAAAAATGGCAATCGAAGGCGCGGACATTATAAAAGCAGCAGCTTTTTTAGGAGCGGGACTTTCAATGGGGATCGGAGCCATCGGTCCGGGAGTCGGTGAAGGTATGGCCGCTGCAAAAGCATGTGAAGCAATCGGTAAAAACCCAAAAGAAGCGGGACTGTTAACCCGAACAATGCTCGTCGGTCAGGCGGTTTCCGAATCCACCGGAATCTATTCTCTGGTGATAGCTTTATTACTTCTTTTTGTTGTTTAATTCCTGAAGCTGTTTTTTTGAAAAGTGGACTATGCATATTATCAGCAATATAGCTCTTATAACTATAAATGAAACGCTATTTGTTCAACTTATTTCGTTCCTAATATTTTTGTTTATCATTAACCGTATTATGTTTCGTCCTTTACAAAATACAATGAGCGAAAGGGAGAAATATATAGGTCAGATAAATCGCGATATTGCGGATGCGACCAAGGATCTTCAAAGCCTCACAGATAAACTGCGAGCAAAGGAAATGGAAACAAAAACTCGGGCTTTTGAATTACAGGGTGAAATCGAAGAATTAGGAAAAAATGAGGCCGCTACGATATTCGCTTCTGTTCAGGAAGAAATCAAAGATAGAAAACAAAAGGCGGAAAAAGAAGTTGAAGCTCTGCTTTCTGATGCCAGAAAAAATATCAAAAAGGAATCGGAATCCCTGGTGGTGAATATTATGGAATGTTTGTTGGATCGGAGGCTGGTTCAATGAAGAGGCTCGATAACATAATGTGGCTGTGCTTTTATTTTTTAGTAGGGATTATAAGTTTCCATCTTTGCGGGCAAGACGTTTGGGCTGCTGAAAACGCAGGGAGTTGGCGTAGTACGTATGACATAGTCTTAAAATGGATCAATTTCATAATACTTGCCTTTGTGTTGGTTAAATTTGGCAGAGCGCCTCTCATGAATTTTTTACGGGGTAAAAAAGAAAATCTGGCGCGGGAAATAAAGCAAATAGAGAATAAAAAGGTAGAACTTAAAGGCAAGATCAAGGAGACTTCTAAAATTCTCGATGAAAGTGAAGTCCGTTTTGCAGAACTAAAAGAGCGAATCGTTCGCCAGGGGGAAAAGAAAAAAGAGGCCATTATCCAAACCGCTCAAAATCAAAGCAAGACCATGCTGGAAGACGCAAAGCGAAGAATCGATACTCATTTTATACAGGCCAAAAACAAATTTAGGGCAGAGCTGATTGACAGGGCTATTGATCTTGCAATGAAAAGATTTCCCAAAGAGATTACCGCTGAAGATAATGAGAAATTAACCATTGAGTATTTAACCCTGGTGAAATAAAATTTTTAATATTTCAACCGGAGTGGGCTCCCTAATTTATTGGGACCTTACAATAAAACAAATTAATAAGCCCGGCTTATGATACGCCGGGCTATTTGATTTCAGGTGTCAGGAGGTATCCAGCCCTGAGGGAACGATTCATGATTTATGCTATACATTGCCGTTTCCTCACCTAACCCCAGCGACGTTCTCGCTCTGGAACTTTCCGCTCCAATGTTTTCTCCGATCCATTCAATATACAAATTCATTTTTTGTAACGACCCCGAATTTCTAAAAACACCTTTTCCGTGTTCATATAATATGCGCCAACTCATTTCGCCCTTAACCCTGACACCTGACACCCGAAACCTGACAACGGAACCACGGTTTGTCAATAGACAAGGATCAGCGTTTACCAACGGACTTGATTGATACCCTATCAGACTGCGGTAAACACAACGCTATCTCCTTTCACATCGGCCCTTAACTTTGTTCCTTCCGGGATATTTCCCTTAAGGATTTCCATGGAAAGCGGATTTTCGATATATTTTTGAATGGCTCTCTTTAATGGGCGAGCGCCATATATTTGATCAAATCCTTTTTCAGCAAGAAAATTCCGTGCATTTTCTGAAAGGACAAGCGTCATATTCATTTGAGTCAGCCTGGATCCAAGCCGTTTAACCTGGATGTCGACGATTTCACCGATTTGTTCCTGTGTCAAATTATCAAAAATTATGATTTCATCGATCCGGTTTAAAAATTCAGGCTTAAATTTGGATTGCAGGGCTTCTGTAACTCTGGATTCCATTTCTTCGCGTCTTTTTTCTCCGAGTTCCTGAATCCACCGGCTGCCCACGTTTGATGTCATGATGATGATGGTATTCTTAAAATCCACCGTCCTTCCATGGCCGTCTGTCATCCGTCCGTCATCTAAAATTTGAAGCAACACATTAAAAACCTCTGGATGTGCCTTTTCGATTTCATCAAACAGCACCACGCAATACGGCCTCCGACGGACAGCCTCTGTAAGATATCCCCCTTCTTCATACCCCACATACCCCGGCGGGGCGCCGATGAGCCTTGAAACCGCATGCTTTTCCATGTATTCCGACATGTCAACTCTGACCATGGCCTGTTCACTGTCAAAAATAAATTCCGCCAGCGCCTTGGCCAATTCGGTCTTCCCCACACCGGTGGGACCCATAAAAATAAAAGATCCGATGGGGCGGTTTGGGTCCTGCAATCCTGAACGGGCCCGACGAACTGCATTTGAGATCGCGGATATGGCTTCTTTCTGTCCAATGACCCGATCCCCGAGGCGATCTTCCATATGGATAAGTTTCTCCCGTTCCCCTTCAAGCATCCTGCTCACAGGGATGCCGGTCCATCTGGATATGACCTGGGCAATGTCTTCAGCATCCACTTCCTCTTTAAGCATTTTTTTGTTTTTCTGGAGGCTGGCGAGTTTTTCATTGGCCTGGTTCAAGTTTCTCCTGAGTTCCGCAGCCTCCCCGTATCTAATCTCCGCAACTTTTGCCAGATTCCCCTCTCTTTCAGCCTGCTGTTCTTCAATGCTAAGCTGCTCCTGCTGCTCCTTGATCTTTCTGATGGTCTGGATCAAATCCTTTTCATTTTGCCAGTGGGCTTTGGTTTCAAGGATTTCATCTTTCAGGTTATTTATCTTGGCTTCAAGCCCGGCAAGACGCTTTTTGGATTCAGGATCAGATTCTTTTTTTAATGCTTCCCGTTCTATTTCAGCCTGGGTTATCTTGCGCTGGATCTCATCTATTTCCACAGGCATGCTATCGATTTCGATCCTGAGTTTTGAAGCGCATTCATCCATCAAGTCAATGGCCTTGTCCGGAAGAAATCGGTCGGAAATGTAGCGATGAGACAGGGTAGCGGCGGCAACGATGGCCGAATCCTTAATCCTAACCCCGTGATGGACCTCGTATTTTTCCTTAAGACCCCGGAGTACGGATATGGTATCTTCCACTGTGGGCTCGAGCACCATGACCGGTTGGAAACGCCGTTCCAGGGCAGCGTCTTTTTCAATATACTTACGGTATTCATTGATTGTGGTCGCTCCCACACACCGCAGGGTTCCTCTGGCAAGGGCCGGTTTTAACATGTTCGAAGCATCCATGGCCCCTTCGCTGGCTCCCGCTCCCACAAGGGTATGCAGCTCATCAATAAAAAGAATAACTTCTCCTTCTGCTTTCTCCACCTCTTTTAGAACCGCTTTCAGACGATCTTCAAATTCTCCCCTGTACTTGGCGCCGGCAATGAGCGCTCCCATATCAAGGGCGACAAGCCGCCTGTTTTTAAGGCTTTCAGATACATCTCCGGCGATAATACGTTGGGCCAGGCCCTCAACAATAGCGGTTTTTCCCACACCCGGCTCTCCGATTAAAACAGGGTTGTTTTTTTTACGCCGGGACAGCACCTGGACAATCCGCCGGATTTCATCATCGCGTCCGATAACGGGGTCGAGCTTGCCCAAACGGGCCAGATCGGTTAGATTACGGCTAAATTTGTCAAGTGCCTGGTATTTTTCTTCCGGGTTGGGATCGGTTATCCGCTGGGTCCCTCGAATATCCAGGAGAACCTTTAAAATTGTTTCTCTTGAAATTCCCTTTTCCCCTAAAATTTTGGCGGCTTCTCCTTTTTTTTCGTCTGATATGGCAATAAAAATGTGTTCAATACTAACGTATTGATCTTTCATTTTGGCAGCCTCTGCAAAAGCAGCATCAAGAACTCCTTTTGTTCGGGGAGATATGAAAGCATCTCCGACCGTACTGCCGCTTACTTTTGGAAATCGGTTAATGGATACGGCAAGTTCACGGGAAACATCATCCGAAGAAACACCCAGTTTGTTCAGCATGGCCCGGGCGATTCCTTCCGGTTCATTGAGCATGGCAAGAAGTAAATGCTCCGGCTCGATCTGCTGGTTATTATGCTCTGAAGCCATGGATTGGGCATTTTGAATAAGTTCCTGTGATTTTATAGTAAATTTATCAAAACGCATGAAGTCCTCCTGTGGTTGTTATCGTCAGATGTTAAGAAAATAAACACTGACGGTTTAATGTCAAACCTTCAACAGATATGAGCTTTATCGTATTATTTTAGCGCTTTGAAAATCTGGTTATCGAATACTAAATAATCTTATACAGGGCAAACGCATTTGAATCCCAATACAGTGAGAACGCTTCACGATAGCTTATATCTCTTTCCAACCGACTGAAACTTGTGCTTAAGCACCCGTAAGCCCGAGCCTAGTCAGAGCTATTCAGAACAATTCATTGCTAACTTATCCTATTGATTTTTTAAGCCATAATTTCATTCGACTCGGACTAACGCGTGCTAAAGCCCTTCAAACAGTCAGTCGGTCTCCAAGAGAAACACGCCGTCGCTACGCTGTACCAAAACAAATGCGTTTACCCTGTAATCTTATAAAAGATCACTTGACAACCTAAAAACTTAGTTATAAAATAAAATTATCTCGTTAGGGGTGTTGATATCATCTGAGAGTCCGGGAAAGGACAACCCTTAACCACCTGATCAGGGTAATACCTGCGAAGGGAAACGGGCCTGCGATTTGAGTTTGTTTGTCTATGCCGTTTTCCTGTTCGGGGAAACGGTATTTTTTTTGAAATACCAGTTTATTTATAGCAGGCGGAGTTTGCTGGATTGGCCCCAAACCGCACCGTCAAATTCCATAAAATGGAAAAAAACACAATGAACGGAGATATAAAATGACACAGATTCAAGCGGCCCGAAGCAATCGGATTACAAATGCCATGCATCAGGTTGCCCAAAAAGAGGGACTTTCCGGTGAACAGGTGCGGGAAAAAGTGGCCGCCGGTGTAGTGGTGATTCCCAAAAACCGCAACCGCAATTTCGAAGCGCGCGGCATCGGCCAGGGTTTGAAAACCAAGGTGAATGCCAACATCGGCACTTCCCCGAGCCACCATGATCTTAAAGAAGAACTGGTTAAACTCGATACGGCTGTTGCGGCCGGTGCGGACGCGGTGATGGATCTTTCCACCGGTGGCAACCTCGACCTCATATTGGAGACCATATTGAAACACTCCCCGGTCATGGTCGGCACCGTTCCGATCTATAAAGTGGTCAGCAAGTTGATGGCAAATAAGAAAACTCCCGCGCAGATGACGGCGGACGACCTTATGGAGGAAATCGAGACGCAAGCAGCCATAGGAGTCGATTTCATAACGGTGCATTGCGGTATCACCCGACAAAGCTTAAACGCCCTTAAGGGGTGTCATCGGATTATGGGCATGGTGTCCCGTGGCGGCAGTTTTATCGCCGAATGGATTACCGCCAATAATAAGGAAAACCCTCTGTTTTCCCAATACGATCGGCTGCTGGAGATCTGTCGGCAACATGATGTTACCCTGTCTTTGGGGGATGGACTTCGCCCCGGGGCAATCCATGATGCCGAAGATCGGGCTCAAATCTCCGAGCTTTTGATTTTGGGCGAGCTGGCGCAACGCGCCCGGAAGGCTGGTGTCCAGGTGATGATCGAAGGTCCCGGACATGTTCCGCTGGGACGCATCGCCGGAGATGTACAATTACAAAAACGCGTTTGCGACAACGCACCATACTATGTGCTGGGGCCTTTGCCCACTGACATTGCTCCGGGTTACGATCATCTGGTCGGCGCCATCGGCGGGGCGGTGGCCGCTGCCAGCGGTGTGGATTTCTTATGTTATCTGACACCTGCCGAACACTTGCACCTGCCCACGGTCCAGGATGTCCATGACGGTGTCATGGCCACGCGGATTGCGGCCCATATCGGCGATCTGGAAAAGGGACTGCCCGGGGCCGAGGACTGGGATCGGAAGATGTCCCTGGCGCGACGGGAATTCGATTGGGGAACCATGTATAACCAGGCCATCGACCCGAATTTGGCCCGCAAGCGCCGCATGCAGACCGAAGATCATGATCGGGATGTATGCACCATGTGCGGTGATCTTTGCGCGATTAAAACTTTTGATCGTATTATGCTTTAATGAACTTGGGAGCCTTGTTTGGTATTGCAAGCAGGGTAAACGTATTTGATCTCGGTTCAGCGTAGCAACAGCGTGTTTCTCTTGGAAACCGACTGACTGTTTGAAGGGCTTTAGCACGCGTTAGCCCGAGCCGAATGAAATTATGATTTAAAAAATCAATGGGATAATTTAGCCACGAATTGTTCTTAATAACTCTAGCGCGGCTCGGGCTTACGGGTGCTTAAGTACAAGTTTTAGTCTGTTGGAAAGAGATACACGCCGTCGTGGAGCGTTCTCTCTTTATTGGGATTCTAATGCGTTTGCCATGACCTTTCAAGAGAGCCGCGAGAGCCTTGCTATCCGGCATCTGCAGGAAAGGATCGGATGAAAGATTTGACCGCAACCCAGAAGATTCGGTACTCGCGCAACATCCTGGTGCCGGAAATCGGCATGACCGGACAGCAAAAGCTTTTAAGGGGCCGGGTCCTGGTGGTGGGCGCCGGAGGATTGGGCAGTCCTGTCTTGTTCTACCTGGCCTGCGCCGGTGTAGGGACTATCGGTATTATGGATGGGGATCGAGTCGAACTGTCCAACTTACAGCGCCAGATTTTGCATACTTCGGAGGATCTGGGCAAGTTGAAAACCCATTCGGCTCAAAATAAATTGCATCTCCTGAACCCGGATGTTTGCATTGAACCATACAGTGAGCCGTTTACTGCAAAAAACGGCCCCGCCTTGGTCAGCCGGTTTGATTTTGTAATCGAGGCCACGGATAATTTCGAAGCCAAGTTTCTGGTCAACGACATATGTGTTCATGCCAAGGTTCCCTTTTGCCATGCCGGCATCTTAGGCATGTTCGGCCAGGTCATGACCATCGTGCCCGGCCAAGGGGCCTGTTACCGCTGTGTGTTCGGCAACATTCCCGAACCGGATCAGGTATCCTCCACCGACCAAGTCGGGGTTTTGGGGGTGGTGCCTGGCGTACTGGGGAGCATACAGGCCGCCGAAGCCGTCAAATTCTTGACCGGCAGCGGAAAATTGCTGCTCGGTCGCCTGTTGACCTACGATGCCCTGGATTTAATATTTCGGGAAATCGAACTACCGCCGGCAGCTTGCGACGTATGCCGGGCAGCAAAACTCATTTAATAAAAAAGGAAAAAACCATGACCCAACATCCTTCGCTGATTATTTCGGATCGCACCTTTCATTCTCGCCTGCTGGTTGGAACCGGCAAGTTTGCCTCCACCCAGATCATGCAGCAGGCTCTTGCAGCCTCCGGTACTGAAATTGTCACGGTGGCTCTGCGGCGTGTGGATTTGAGCGATCCCCAGGACAACCTCATGGAAGCTGTTGATAGAAACCGCTACCTGTTTTTGCCCAACACCAGCGGCGCCAGGGATGCGGAGGAAGCTGTTCGTCTGGCACGGATTGCCCGGGCAGCGGGATGCGAGCCCTGGGTCAAGCTGGAAGTTACGCCCGATCCCCATTATTTGCTGCCCGATCCGGTGGAAACCCTGAAAGCGGCCGAAATTTTGGTTAAGGACGGATTCAAGGTACTTCCTTATATTAATGCGGACCCGGTCCTGGCCAAACGGCTGGAAGAAGTGGGGACGGTAACGGTGATGCCCCTGGGGGCCCCTATCGGAACCAATCGAGGTTTGAAAACACGGGACTCGATTCAGATTATTATTCAACAGGCACAAGTGCCGGTGGTGGTAGATGCCGGACTGGGAGCGCCTTCCCATGCCGCCGAAGCCATGGAGATGGGCGCTGATGCCGTTTTAATCAACACCGCCATTGCTACTGCCGGCGATCCGGTGGGCATGGCAGAAGCCTTCCGGCTGGGTGTTGAAGCCGGGTTTAAAGCATACATAGCAGGTCTGGGCCAACATTCTTGGAAAGCGGAAGCCAGTTCCCCCCTGACCGGATTTTTAAGGAGCAACCACGCATGAGTTTCTGGCAGAAAATCATTCAATATCGCTGGGATGGAATCGAAGCGGCGATTTCCCGCAAAACGGCCCAAGACGTTCGGCAGGCTTTGCAGGCGCCTAACCGAAATTTTGACGATCTGTTGGCACTACTCTCTCCGGCCGCAGCCGACTTTCTGGAAGAAATGGCTCTGGCAGCCCATGGGCTAACGGTTCAGCGCTTCGGCCGAACCATCCAAATGTTCGCTCCTGTTTATATATCCAGTGAATGTACCAATTCCTGTGTATACTGCGGGTTCAACCGCCACAATCAGATATCACGCGCCACCCTTAGCGTAGCGGAAGTGGAGAAGGAAGTGACATTTTTGCACCGACAGGGATTTCGTCACGTGCTTTTGCTGACCGGAGAGTCGCCACACCACGCGCCGGTGGAGTACCTGATCTGCATCGCTCGAAAATTGCGACCTCTTTTAGCGTCCATATCCATCGAAATCTATCCGCTGACAACAGATGACTACCGCCGTTTAATCGAAAGCGGCGTGGACGGATTGACCGTTTACCAGGAAACCTACCACTTAAAACAATATGCCGAAGTCCATCCAGCGGGTCCCAAACGCAATTACCGCTGGCGCCTGGAAACCCCGGATCGCGGTGGTCAGGCCGGATTCCGTCGTCTGAATATCGGCGTTTTATTAGGATTATCCGACTGGCGCGTGGACGGTGCCTTCGTGGGGTTACACGCCGCCTATCTGTCACGCCGCTACTGGCAAAGCCACGTGTCGCTCTCTTTTCCACGCCTGCGGCCTGCTGCCGGAGGATTTCAACCCAAATTTCCCGTAAACGACGTTCATATGGTTCAGCTCATGTGTGCCCTGAGACTCTGGTTGCCCGATGCAGGCCTGGTCCTGTCCACGCGCGAACCCGCCGGCCTGCGCGAAAATCTTCTGCCCTTGGGAATTACCCAAATGAGTGCGGGGAGCAAAACCGCACCGGGCGGTTATGTGGCCAAAGAAAACGTCGAGGGCCAGTTCGAGATTAGCGATCTTCGCAGCCCACAAGAAGTCGTCCGCATGATCGCCGCCCACGGCTACGAGCCGGTCTGGAAGGATTGGGATGTGAGTTTTTTGAACGCGGAACAGCTTTGATTGGGAGCGCTTTCTTCTGGTTGCAGGAACAGGCGGTTTGTTTACAATAATCCGGAAAATCGACCGTATGCAAAAGGAGCCATTTATGTCGATTCATATCACACTCAACGGTAAACCCCACTCGGTTGAATACTGCATGGATATCTTATCGTTGCTGGAAAGATTGAAGGTACCTCCAGCCAGTGTTGTGGTGGAGCGCAATCAAAATATTTTACACCGGGACATGTTTGATCGCATTGTTTTAAAAGACGGTGATGAACTGGAACTGATTCGATTTGTAGGTGGCGGATGAATCGCAAAGAACGTTTGGTAAAATTAAAGGCCATCGATATTTATCCGGTCACCTGCCAAAAACTTTCGGAAGGCCGAACCAACCTGGAAGTGTTGGCGGCGGTCCTGGCGGGCGGCGCTAAAATCATTCAGCTCAGGGAAAAGCATTGGAACAAGAAGGATCTCTATGAACTGGCCATTGAATTTCGCAAACGCATTCGCAACCACGATGCGCTTTTGATTATTAACGATCATGTGGATGTGGCCCTGGCTGCAGGAGCCGACGGGGTCCATCTGGGTCAGGAAGATCTACCCATCGTTGCGGCACGAAAAATAGCCCCGGAACTGATTATCGGCGCTTCCAGCCACAATCTCATGGAGGCCCTTAAGGCCGAGCAAGAGGGCGCCGATTATGTGAACATCGGTCCCATTTTCCCCACCAAGACCAAACCAGATACAGGCCGTTTTCTGGGCCCTGGAGCCATCAGTGAAATCGGGTCTCAACTCACCGTACCTGTTACCACCATGGGCGGTATCAATCCGGACAATATCTGGCGGGTTCTGGAAGCGGGTGCGCGCCGCGTGGCTATGATCACCGGCATAACGCGTGCTGCGGATATCACGGCAAGGGTGCGCCAGCTCCGTAAAACCATCACGGGCACCGCTCATCCCTTGTAATCCCGATGTAGGTCTTCTTGTCACCTCTTCTCTTACCGATATTCAGGAAAACTCTTACCTCGGGATCCTGCTTTATCCACGAGCCCAGGCACAAGCCCTCTGGATACTTCTGAAACACGAGTTTGTTCCACCCGTTTCCAGGCATCTCCATCTTGTAAAAATCACAAGCCTTTTCCGGACATTCCGTGGTTATGTATGTTCTATGCTCACATTTTTTACATTTTGCCCATTTTCCGGAACACGGTTTTGGACCTTCATCTTCTGCTCCGGAATAAACGGGGATATCATACCAAGAGGCGTCTTCAGGTGCAAAGGACTTCTATTTGGGTGCACGAACAGAAGTCGATCCTCCGACCTCCGGTCCGGCCTGTGCATCTGTCATCGTCCGGCTGCCTTCAAAGTGGAAATAGTCTGCATTGATGTGACCCCATCCACACTTCAACAAATCTTTGATGACGATTGCAGCCTGTTTTCCGGCAAACTTGCGGACATCCCAGACCACTTCCCACAGGGTGTAAATCAAGACTGTTGTTCGCTAAGATTGTGATGGCTATTTGGTTTCGGAGCCACGGTTTGTCAATATGCAAAGATAAGCGTTTACCAACGGTCTTAATTTAGACCCCATACAGCGGACTTTGAACGGGGAACGTGCTTGCAAGCCCTTTCACTACCCCGATTACGCATTGAAAAATCAATTAATATATAGTAAGTTGCACATATGAATGAAAAAATTTCCCATAATCGCTCTGATGAAACCATTGAAGCCACTCATGAAAATATCCGCTATCTGCTGGATGCCCTTTTAGATTCAGACATAGGTACGGCATCACTTACTCATATTGATGAAATTCTCTCAAACGAAATTACCATCTTTAAAGATCGAGTTTGTATAGATGTACAAATAAAGCCGCCGGACATTTGTTTTAAGGATGCATGGAAACGTAAAAAAAATATGAACTATAATAACCAAGCGTTCCACATTGTTTGTATGGAGGATTTAATAGCTTCAAAAAAAGCAGCAGGCAGAAGTGTGGACCTTGAGGATATCCGGTTGTTAGAACTCCCGGATTACAATAACAATATAAAACATATCGCTTTCAGTCGGATTCGCAAAGCCGCTGTGATCATGAAATTCAGCATTGATGCATCAAATATGCGCCTGCCTCGTGAAATGCGGGGCCTATTTCTCTGGGGTGCTTAAAAACCGAGAGAAGGGCTTTCTTGTTGAAACGGCAAGTTAACAATTATGAGGGTAACTACTCAATAAGTTCCGAGTCGCTAATTTTAGTTTGATTCTCAGTTGTTAAATGGTCATTCACCACGAAGTGCACGAAGAAACACGAAGTCATTGTTTTTTATTGCATTTCTTCGTGGCCTTCGTGATCTTTGTGGTAAGACAATCATAATACGGTGTTTGCACGCAGTCATGAAACACAGCCCATCTCCGGACTTTTTGAGAACTTACTTATGAGGAAACAGTAAAGGACCTGATGCATGGTAAGCTTTATATTCCTTAAGTTTTTGTGCATTGTAAACTTATTTTTTCATAAACCCTAAGGAGTAAATATGCCCGAGATCATAGATAATCCGGAAGAATACTTCAGTCAGTTTCTGCCGAAAAGAGATCAACTTTTGTTAGAACTGGAGGAAGAAGCCCGGCGAGAAGAAATTCCGATTGTCGGACCAATTGTCGGTGAACTGCTGCATATTCTGGCAAGGGTGACTCAGGCCCGGCGAATACTGGAACTCGGTACGGCTACCGGCTATTCAACTATTTTTCTTGCCATGGCTTTCACGTCCACCCGGGGAAGACTGGTGACGATCGATAAAGACCCGAATATGGCAGCCAGAGCTAAAATTAATTTCCACAGAGCCGGACTGGATCAGCAGATTGATATGGTTGTCGGTGATTCTCAGGAAAGACTATCCAAAATGGATAAGTCTTTTGACTTGGTTTTCCTGGATATTGATAAAGAGTATTATGTTTCAGTTCTGCCGCACTGTCGCCGATTGCTGAAAAAAGGCGGGTTGCTGATTGCAGATAACGTAGGATTCAAAGATGCGGATCCTTTTAACCGTTTGATTTCAAAATCTTCGGAATGGAGGTCGGTTAACCTTTTTGCATATCTTCCACTCCACTCACCGGAAAAAGACGGGCTGTGTTTGGCATCACGACTCTAAAATTGTTTGCAAATTAACTTGAATAAAAATATGTGCCAAGTAAAGAGAAAGATTAAGGAAGGAGGGTATATAATGCTTTTGGGGTTTAATGGAAGTTCAAAACCTGATAGTAATCTCGAAGAATAATTGATATGATGTTAAAAGAATCTGAAAAGGATTATCGAATATATGATCTGGCAAAAATGAATATCAAACCTTGTGTGGGATGTGCCAAGTGTGCCAAGAACAATCGTTGTGTTATGGAAGACGATATGTTTTCCTTACCCTCAGGCCATGGGAAAGGCAGCGGTTTCGGTAGTTGTAGGATGTAACGAAGCAGAAATTGTGTCCGATGAAATCAGCTATCATCTAAATAGTTATTTTAATTTTGAAATAGTGGATAAACTCTTCTACAATACGATGCCCCCCCTTGTTTTATATGTGGATTTGGAACAACCTGTCAATATGGTGGTCCCGCACGTTGGATGTCTCCCGAGGAATTTAACAATTTTAATAAGGTTACACCGGAGATGTTTCAAAAATTTGAGACAGATAATAAGATGGCACAGAGGGTAAAGGAAGTAGGCAGACGATTAGGAAGTATATAACTTTTCTTGATTTGTAGCATACCGGTAATGATAGTGGATGTTTGTACAGAAAGTGCTTGGCGTTTAATATTCATTTTTCATACGTGTATTTAATCATAGGTGACAGAACACATAAAACCGCACGATTCATTTTTGCTAAATATTCTAAAGTGTTTCCATTAATACCCGTCAATAACTACCAGAGAGTTAAACGGATCGTAAAGCATCACGGCTTTGGCATGACTCATATGCATGGATGCTTGAGGAAGACGGCAGAACTGTGTAAATTCAGGAGCGTTGTATGCAAATTGTGACGACACATAAGAATACGGATTTTGACGCGCTGGCTTCCACCATAGCTGCAACAATTTTGTATCCGGAAGCAATCCCTGTCCTTCCGAACAATGTAAATCCAAATGTTAAAGCTTTTTTGTCCATTCACAAAGATATCTTTAACATATCTTCTTTTGACGATATTCTTCTTGACCAGGTTAACCGTCTAATTGTTGTGGATATAAACAGTTGGGCAAGGCTCGGAAGAATCCGCAGGCTGAAGAATAAGAAAAATTTAGAGATTATCCTGTGGGATCATCATTCCAACATTGGCGACATAAACCCCATATGGAAATGCCAGGAGCCCATGGGCGCAAACATTACCCTTATGATTCGACAGTTAAAGCTGGAAAAGAAAATGATAACCCCCATACAGGCCACTCTTTTTCTGGCAGGCTTGTATGAAGATACCGGCAGCCTTATGTTTCCTTCAACAACCGCCGAAGATGCTTATGCCGCGGGTTACCTTCTTGAACGTAAGGCCGACCTAAACATCGTTCGCTCGTTTTTACGCCCGGCCTATGGCGAAAAACAAAAAGATGTTCTCTTTAGGATGTTGCAATCGGCAAAAAGAGATCGGGTAAACGGATACAGTGTCAGTTTTAACAAACTTGATTTAAAAGACTATGTGGACAGTCTTGCTGTTGTGGTTCATATGTACAGAGAAATTCTGAATATAGATGCTGCCATTGGTATATTTGTGGATAAGGAACGAAACAAGTGTATGGTCATCGGTCGAAGTAATGTTAATGGACTGGATATGGGCAGAATCATGCGGAGCATGGGCGGCGGTGGACATCCGGCTGCCGGATCCGCTATACTTAAGTCAGTAAACCCGGATGCTGTAGAAAATACGATTCGGTCACTGATCCAGGGAAATGGTCAGGTGTCCGTACAGATCGGTGATCTCATGTCTTTCCCTGTTTTTACCGTGCCGCCGGATACGCCCATGAAAACGGTGGCTTCGATTTTAAGAAAAAAGGGGTATACCGGTCTCCCGGTCGTAGAAAATGACAAACTTGTGGGCATGATTTCAAGAAGGGATTTCAAGAAAGTCAAAAAAGAATCCCAGCTAAAGGCTCCGGTGAAAGCGTTTATGATCACCAAGGTAAAGACAATTGCGCCCGGCAAGAGCCCGACTCAGGCCGCCCGCCTTATGATCAAATACGACATTGGCCGGCTCCCCGTTGTGGAAGATGATCATATTATTGGAATCTTGACACGATCGGATACCATGCTCTATTTTTATGATCTTCAACCGGACTAAGGACTCACGAAAAAAAAATAATACCGCCTATCCCCCGTCAAGACCGTGATGCTCTGATTTAGTGTGCCATGAGGCGGGATCAGACAGGTATTCTTCGGTATCTTTCAGAGAAACATAGTGTTCATTTTCAATACTGGCAAGAAGATCAAAAAAGGCCTTCTTTTTGGGATCGGTTACCTCATCTCTGAGTTTGGCATAGTATGAAGCCCCTTTGGCTTCGAAATCAATAGCTGTGCGGACAGCTTCCAGGTCAGCGTCATCGCTTTCTGTATTTTGATCCACCTTCTCCAGGACGTCTTTCAGTACATCCTTGATGACCGTCTGTTTCACTTTCAAGGGAACGGTTTCAGGCCATTTGTCCCCTGCTTTCCACTTTTCATGAAGCTCTTTAAGCCTTTGGTAATGTTCAAGCTCTTCGTCTGCGATCTGCTGGAACATGGCCTTGCCAACAGGGTTTTTGGTCCTTTCGGCGTTTTTGAGGTAAAACTCACGCTCCTTCATTTCATTATCCAGGGCCACATCTAATGCATTGAGGCGTTCCTTTTCGTCCATAAGTTTTTCCCCCTTTTTGTAGTTAGTGCCTGAACGAAAACTGTCTTTTTCGCCAATATCTGTGTCAGGCTCAAATTTTAATCCTCGAAATAGCGCGCTATGCCTGCCTGCCCCGTAGGTCCGGCAGATCGTATTGGGGCGGTTGAAAACTTGCTCGGGCCTTGCCGTAAACCAAAATCTACCATTTCTGAATGGACACTAGTTAGATCTATTGAACATTGAGAATTGTGATTTCGCTCCTGTGGTATAATAAAATGTGGACGTCAATGACGATAACTTTTTTAAAGCATTATCATGAGTAAAAGTCAATCTTCCGGTTTTGATGTTCGGGGAAAACACATTTGATTTTGAACCAGCGAAGCGACGGCGTGTTTTCTCTGTATTGGGCGTTACATGGTTTTGTCCTGACGAATTTAATATTGTGGTTTGATTTGCTAAGATTTTTTTGATAACATACCCAATATATGTTTACCCTGCGGGGCTTATAAAGAGAGGATGCTATGAAAGATAATAAATGCATTGGCTGTATCGCACGCCAGAGAATGAAACCGATTGTTCCTGTGAAAAGAAAAGCAGCTTCTGATGTCCATATCCCAAAACCTTTCAGATTTATCACCGATTTTGTCACCGGAGAAAAGATTCCCGATGTCGGTGCAGAGGCCAACCGCCAGACCATTGAGAGGCTTCTGCTGACAGAGAAGGGGTACACAAAAAAAGATATTGAAGTCGATGCCCCCCTTGAAGTGACCATCGGCAATGAACCCTATCGCTCATCGGTGGACCTGGTTATTTCTGTGGACGGCACGAGATATATGGTGATTAAATGTGCACCGGGCTCCCTGGGATCGAGGGAAAGGGAGATTGTCTCTGCCGCCAGGCTCTTGGATGAATACCAAATTCCCGTTTCTGTGGTGTCGGACGGTAAAACCGCGGTGGTGCTCGATAGCGTATCCGGTAAAAAAATTGGAGAAGGCCTTGATGCGATTCCGTCGAAAAAGGCGTTGCAAGAAACGGCAAACTCACTTGAATTACAGCCACTTCCTGAAAAACGGCTGGATCGTGAAAAGTTGATTTTCCGTTCTTATGACAGTATGAACGTGAATGTAGGGCGGAATGTATCTCCCAATCAATAAAGGCAGCATCAAGAAATTAGCAATTAACCATAACAAAAGGAGGGTTCCAATGTCAGAACAAAAGATACCCAGCAGGCATTATCACCAACTATCCGGGCTTTTCCCCGAGGTTATGTCCGCTCTGGAGAACCTTGGTTTAACCATCCGACGTGAAGGTCCTATAGATGAGAAGACAATTGATCTGATTCAGCTTGCGGCTGCTGCAGCAATCCAATCAGAAGGTTCGGTTCATTCTCATACTCGTAGAGCGCTTCAGGCAGGTGTCACAAAAGAAGAAATTTATCATACCCTTATACTCCTTATTTCGATTCTTGGATTCCCCAGGGTCTCAGCTGCAATCTCCTGGAGCCGGGATGTCATAGACAAAGAAGATAGAAAATAGGCGTGTTGGGAATAGGAAGGCCAAGAATTTTAGCGTGACCTTAGAACTTGAAAGCTTTAAATTGCTATATGAATCTTTGAAGCATCTGGATGAAGGATTCCGTCATTTACCTGAATTTACGTCAAAAGTTGACTTAGAAAGGATTCAGCGGGTATTAGGAGATGTTGCGGAGCGCATGCGAGATAACTACCCATACCCACATCCCCTGTATGCCGGGCAGATGCTCAAACCGCCACACCCGGTTGCACGCTTGGCATACGCCCTGTCCATGTGGATCAACCCGAACAATCATGCGTTGGACGGGGGACGCGCCAGTTCTGCGATGGAAAAAGAGGCCGTCGCTCAAATAGCTCATATGTATGGATGGGAAAACCATCTCGGGCATCTTTGCGGAGGGGGAACCATGGCAAATATGGAGGCTCTTTGGGTTGCCGGCCGCCTCCAACCGGACCGGAAAATTGTTGCATCCAGCCAAGCGCACTATACACACCGTCGTATTTCTGATGTTCTGCAACTTAATTTCGAATCCGTTCCCGTTGACACTCGTGCAAAGATAGACCTTAACACATTGGAAAAGATCCTCCGTCAGGAAGACATCGGCATTGTGGTGGCAACCCTTGGGACGACCGCATGTGGTTCGGTCGATCCTCTACATGAACTCCTTGAACTCCAACAACATTATAGGTTCCGCGTGCATGTTGCTGCTGCCTATGGGGGCTATTTCGCACTGGCTGACAATCTTGATTCGGATGTCCAAGCCTCTTTCGATCGTTTGAATAAGGTGGATTCTATCGTTGTGGATCCCCACAAGCATGGATTACAACCGTACGGATGCGGCTGTGTATTGTTTCGCGACCCCTCCGTCGGTACCATCTACACGTAACATGATTGAAAAACAGGTCTTTTTTTTGGACATTATCGGGCGTGGTGAAGCCTTCTCGAAGCATAGGTTTCAGGTGTCGGGTGTCAGGTTTCAGGCTGGCTCTCGCTTTTTCACTACT
>Ga0164318_10001081_pt1 | contig 23407 bp, 17 predicted proteins | sample GuaBasSedimGuay9_FD_113734 | JGI IMG/M metagenome (GOLD analysis project Ga0164318, IMG submission 113734) | Subseafloor sediment microbial communities from Guaymas Basin, Gulf of California, Mexico - Guay9, Core 4571-4, 0-3 cm | ecosystem: Environmental > Aquatic > Marine > Hydrothermal vents... | reverse complement strand
GCATAGTACCCTCCTTTGTTTATAGAGGTTACTATACCAAAATGTGTAAACTATGTGCTCGGAATAAAGTGTTAAGGATGTACTCGGAATATACCATAATGGCGGAGAGGGAGGGATTCGAACCCTCGGTTGGGGTTAAACCCAACGACGGTTTAGCAAACCGTTGCCTTCAGCCAGCTCAGCCACCTCTCCGCAATCTTTCCGTTTCTTTCGCCTTCGGGATGATCTTACCTTTCCACAAGGGCTTTTCTTATCTTTTTAACACGTCTGGTCGAAAAATGTTCAGTAAAACCCATTATCCGTTTCAGCCTTTTGAGCTTCTCGGCCGGGGGGATCTTCATGTTTTCGCGGATCTTTTGTTTCCGTGTTTTTATCCCGGTCATTATATTTTTTTGAAATCCACAGGACTGTCCGGTATTATATCCACTTCTTCGCCGGTTTTATCTTTGTAAAAATTAAAAGCTTTTAAAATATCCTCATGGATAATCACTTTTTATCCTGACCTTAAACCCGTTATCGATGACACAACAGCTTATGATCGAAAATTTATTATACCAGATTTCTCAGGTGCTGTCTTTTGAAAATATGATGAGGCGGCGTTCCCTTGTCTTCGCGATCAAGTTCCTACACTTACTTCAGGTATGACATTAACTTCGGATTTTATCGAATTGGAAATTAAACAATTCTTCTCAGCAAGAGCAACAAGTTCTTCCGCCTTTTGAAGCTGCGTACTTGATCTGACTACGATTTTAGGTATAACTTTGATCTTGGAAAATCGAAACTGATCCTCCACCTTTTCCAAAACTCCTTCAGCTTCACTTTCATAACTTAAAAATTCAAGGTTGTTTTTCTGGGCATAGTACAAAAAGGTGGTTTTGATACAAACGTTAACTGAAGCAACGAATAGATCTTCCGGTGTCCACATGCCTTCATGCCCTTTAAATTCCGGTGGTGTAGCTACTTTAATGGTTTCTTTACCAAAAGAACATAGAAAGCCTTTTTTCTCTTCTTTCCAGGTTACCGTTGTCTTATAAGTAAACTTCTTGCTTTTCTTCTTTATATCTCCCATTCAACTTCAACGGGCTCCTTTCAGCTTTTTTAAAGGTTACAGGTCCCTGTAGGGCAAGTTCCTCCCGAAGAATTAAATTTGCCCCGCGGACTTCCCACGCTGAACGAGCCAAAAACCTTCTTAATATTTTTGCTCCCGCATTTTTCACACTTGAACTCTACCTTTTCAGAAGTTATCCCTACTAATAGATCGGATTTTTCGCCGCACTTTTCACATACGTACGTATATACCGGCATAGTTCTTCCTCCCATTTAAGTTAAATATGCGGTTTGATCGCAGTTTCTATTTCATTTTTAGGAAGCACGCCGATAACTTTATCGACTATTTCCCCATTTTTAAAAACCGCCAGTGTCGGTATGCTCATAACGCCGTAGGTGACCGCTGTCTGACGGCCCTCATCCACATTCAACTTACACACTTTTAACCGGCCTTTGTACTCTTCAGCTATAGCCCCTACGGCCGGAGCGACCATCTTACATGGCATACACCACTCTGCCCAGAAATCGACCAGAACCGGAACATCGGAGCTTAATACTTCGTGTTCAAAATTCGCGTCTGTTACATTAACCGCCATTTTATCCCTCCTATGTTAAAAGTCAAATTTTCTACTCGAAAGACTTTCTTTCTTTAACTGTTACTCGCAGCTAATTTATAGTTACTAAAATCTTCAAACACCCAGTCATTCTTCAGTGTTCTATAAATTATTGTCAATAATTCCCTCGAAGTTGCTATTATTGCTTTGCCGCTTCCTTTTTTACTCTTCAATCTCTCATAAAAGCTTCTCCTTATTATAATTCTAAATTCAACTTTTGTTAACCCTTTTCCACGCTTTTAAACCTGCTTGAAACTTTCTGCCATATCTGTTCTATGCTCTCAGTTACAGGGCCGCGGGTATATTCCATAACGGAAAGCCCTTTCATCTGGGCTTCAGTCACTTTTTTATCATATGGGATAACCCCCAAAAATTCGACATTGTAATCCTCGCTCAGCCGTTTGACCTTGTCAGTCATATCCGTGTTCAGATCATATTTGTTTACCACAACACCCGCCGGCACCCCGAAATGCCCTGTCACTTCCAATACGCGGCGCATATCATGGATTCCCGATACAGTCGGTTCGGTGACGATCAAGGCGTAATCCGCCCCGGTCAAAGAAGCTATCACCGGACAACCCGTCCCCGGAGACCCGTCTATCAAGTCTTTATCCTTTCCGAATTCATGCGCGAGCAGAGCCCCCTTATTCCTCACAAGGGTAACCAACCTTCCCGAATTCTCTTCGGCAACACCAAGTTTCGCATGGCTCATCGGACCAAACCGCGTTTCGGAAATAAACCATTCTCCGTTAACAGCGTCTTCTATCTTTATGGCCTTATCCTTGCATACGAGGTAGCACACACCGCATCCTTCACAGGCAACAGGATCAACGGAAAAAGACGTCTTACCATCCACTGTCTCTTTCCTGATAGCCGAGAACTGACATGCTTCCTCGCACTTGCCGCATCCGGTACATTTGTCTTGATCTATTTCAACTTTCACGCCGCCGCTGAAATCCCCCCTCTCACGAATACGTGGATCCAGAATAAGATGCAGATCAGCCGCGTCCACGTCGCAGTCGGATATTACCGTGTCTTTAGCCAACGCCGCAAAAGAAGCCGCAAGAGACGTCTTGCCGGTTCCCCCTTTACCGCTTATAACAACAAGTTCTTCAGGCTTACCCACCCCCTCGGGCGTCTTGTATTGTTTGGCTTTTTGCAAATTTTCCGTCTTTTCCCCGGCCGGAGCCTCAACCTTCTCTATTTTCTTAACAGGTCTTTTCTCCCCGGCCAGTTCTATCATCCTGGAAGCTATCTTTTCAAAGAGTTCTCTGTATCGCGGAAGTTTTTCAACAACAATATCTCCCGTGGAATAAGTCTCCGCTATTTGCCGGTCATCCGGTATTTCACCGATTATTTCCAGTTTTTCCCTGCGGCAATAATCCTTTAACCTGTTATCACAATATTCAGCGCGGTTAACCACTATTACCGGTTCTTGCCCTACATCCCGGGCCATATCCACCGCTAACTTTAGATCATTGATCCCAAAAGGTGTCGGGTCGGTGACAAGAACACATAGATCAACTTCCTTCACTGTCTCTACGACGGGACAGGCCGTCCCCGGTGAAGAATCAAGAATATTGATCCCTTCCTTCGCGCAATCCTTCACTTTTTTGACCAACCTCGGGGACATTCCTCCTTCCGCCGTTTCAAGCAGTGCGTAGTGAAAATCTATGGTCCCGCTCTTTCCGTGCCTTATAACTCCAATCTTTCTTTCTTTTTCGAGGATCGCGTCCACGGGACACACTATTTTACAGCCCCCGCATACATGGCACAGTTCATTAAAAAATAAAACCTTGTTATTCACCATCGCAATGGCGTTATAATGGCAGGCTTCGACGCATTTGCCGCACTTGATACATTTCTTCTCATCAACCCCGCAGGGCGCTAAAAGCATAACATCTTCTTCTTTATGGATCCCGGGCTTTAAAAAAAGGTGCCCGTTCGGCTCTTCCACATCGCAGTCAAGATACCGTACTTTTTTTTCTCTTTTCGCGAGAACAGAGGAGATATTAGTAGCTATAAAAGTCTTCCCCGTGCCGCCTTTACCGCTGGAAACAGCAATCTTCATTTATTTCCTCTTTCCTGCTTAACAAAAAACATGTGTAAGGGGATACGAATTCGATCCCCTTACACATATTCGCTTATTTTTTTTCCTCGTGATCCCGGGCTTTCTCCAATGTACTGATACGCTTTTGGATACTCTCCAGCTCTTGCTTCAATGATTCAGCCTCTTCTTTAAGCATTTGCTGTTCATCTTCAGCTGTAGGCTCCGGAGTATAAGGATATGGTCCGCCGCCGTAAACAGGATAGCCATAAGCCGCTCTCTGCCAGCCCGGCATACCCGTAGCGTAATATCCGTTACGCCAACCACGGCCTCCGCCACGGCCTCTCCCATATCCGTACGAGCCTCTGCCGCGTCCCCGGAACCCTCCACCCGGTATCGGGCTCATGTATCCGGGAACGGAATAACCGGCGCAATATCCCGCTGCTCTACCAGTCCTTGGCCCCATGCCCGCAGGACCTGTTCGATCTCCACCTGGCATCGTACTCACCTCCCCTTTTTGTCTTTGCGTTTGTCACATGATCCGTAAGATCGGATCGGGTCATTTTTTATATCAAATTTATACTTCTTCACTTTTATTGACAATGGTTTCCATTATCAATTATACGCTGTTTTTCTATTTTTGTCAAGAGAGATCAAAAAACCGATCAAAGGCATCAGCAAAAAAATGTACGACTATCCGCATATCGACATGAAAAAACGCTGTAACTACTTATAAAATAACGTAATTACAACCATTAAAAGGGGTTACGCAAAAATGGCTTTTAAGTTCAACACCCCCGAGAGGGGCAAAGATACTGGCAAAATAAACAATGGCAGCCGGTGTAATGGGTTATTAGAAGTGTGTTTAACAAAAAAAACCAAAATTTTGAAAGAAAACAGCAAGAAAATGTGTCTATAATAGTAGGGGTAAAAGACGAGGGGTATCAGAAAAAATGATAATTACGCTTACGCATAAAATTCGGCTTGATCCAACATATAAGCAAATGAGATATTTTCTCCAGGCATGCGGGGTTGCGCGATTCACATGGAATTGGGCGTTAGCGGAATGGAAGAAGCAGTATGAAGCAGGTAAAAAGCCAACTGGATCAAGTTTAAAGAAACAGTTTAATGCTATCAAACCGGTAGAATTTCCACCGGAGCCAGGCCGGAATTGGGGTTGATATTGGCGTGAAGAGACTGGCAACCTTGTCCAATGGCCGGAGATACGAAGGGCCAAAGCCGCTAAAAAAGCGGCAGAGCAAGCTTAATCGATTACAGCGGCAATTATCACGTAAACAGAAGGGATCTATGAACCGCAACAAAGCCAGGAGAAAAGTGGCAAAGATGCATTACCGTATTACTTGCATACGAGAAGACGCGCTTCATAAACTTACAACTTACCTGACAACGGAATTCGGGAGTATAGCTACTGAAGAGCTGAACGTCAAAGGCATGATAAGCAATCGGAGGTTAGCCGGAAGTATCACGGATATGGGTTTGCATGAGTTCCGCCGGCAGATAGGATACAAGGCGAAGTTGCGCGGGAATCATGTAGAGGTGGCTGATCGCTGGTTCCCGTCGTCGAAGAAATGTTCCGGCTAGTGAAACCGGCCTCTATGAAGCAGGAACCAAGCCCTGAACAGATTTGTTCAGATTTTGGAGAACGGGTATCTTTACCTTTTCGCAAGGAAGAATTTCTGTATAATGTCGCGGCATTCGGTCTCCATTATGCCGCTCATGACCTCGAGTGTATGGTTAAAAAGTCCGGGTTTCGCCAGGTCTGTCGCTGATCCGCAGGCGCCTGTCTTTGGATCGTTCGCGCCGTATACTATTGTTTTAAATCTGGCAAGCAGCGAAGCGCCCACACACATCGAGCAGGGCTCAATTGTAACATAGAGATCGCACTCGTTCAATCTTTCGTTTTCCAGGGACGCGGCGGCCTGGGTGATAGCGATCATTTCCGCGTGGGCCGTGGGATCCTTGAGTGTCCTGATCTGGTTATGGGCCCTGGCTATGATCCGGCCCTCGTGGACTATTACCGCGCCTACAGGCACTTCGTCCTCGTCAAAGGCCTTCTGCGCTTCGCCCAGAGCTTGTTTCATGTATAGTTCGCGTGTGTTCATGCCTCTCCGGCCTGTCTGACGTGGATGTCATGGCCGCCCGGAACGTTCTTGAAATATTCCCGGACGTATTCGTGATACTGTTTTATAACCTCTATGAATATCCCGGCGTAAGATCCCAGTTTGCTCTCCCCCACGCCGTAAATAGCCGCGAAGGCTTCCGCGGTCACCGGCTCTTTCGCGGCCATGTCTTTCAGTGAATTATCGCTGAATATGATATACGCCGGCACGCCTTTCTGCCGCGCCAGTTCCGCTCTTTTCGCGCGTAATCTCCGGAACAGCTCCTGGTCCACCCCGGCCCATTCCATCTCTCTTCTCTCGTCGCGTCTTCGCGAAACCGCTTTCTTCTTTGCCGCTACGAGCGGCCTGGCCAGGGCCGGGACCGCCTCTCCGCTCAGCACTTCTCTGCCGGGATCCGTCACTGCAAGCGTCGAGAATTCCCCCTCCCTCCGCAAAAAACCCTGTCCCACCAGCTGTTCGATCATATACCGGATAAAGACCGTTGATTCGCCGGACATTATGCCGAAAACCGATAAATGCTGATGCCGCATGCTCTCGATCTTATCGGTCATCTTGCCCTTTAACACGTCAACGACATAAGCCGCGCCGAACCCGTAACGCTCCTGTTTAACCTTGACCACACAGGACAGTATCTTCTGCGCGACGATCAGCGGTTCCTCGATCATATCAAGCTCGTTCAAACAGTAGTCACAGGCGTCGCACGTCCTTTTTTCATATTCCTGCCCGAAATAATCCACCAGCATTTTATGCCTGCACTGGGGCTGGGCGCAAAAGTTATAAACGGTCCTTAATTTGTCCATCATCACCGCACGCTCGGAGGACTGCTCGGCGAAAAAACTCCATATCCGGTAATCCCCTCCGCCGTAAAACATGTAGCAGGAAGCCGGAAGGCCGTCACGGCCGGCGCGCCCTGTCTCCTGCTGATAGTGTTCCAGGCTTTTGGGCATAGCCGCGTGAATTACAAAGCGGATATTGGAACGGTCAATACCCATACCAAAGGCTACCGTGGCCACAATGATATCGACCTCTTCACGGAGGAACGCGTCCTGATTGGCGTGACGGGTCTCATCTGAAAGGCCGGCATGATACGGCGCGTTCTTAAAGCCGAGCTCATTCAGGCTCGCCGATACGGAATCGACATCCCTGCGGCGAAGGCAATATATGATGCCCGGTTCATCCTTATGTTTTTCCAGAACGTCCGTTATCTGTTTTAATATCTGGCGGCGCGGCATCACCCGGTAAATCAAGTTAGGGCGGTCTACCCGGCCGATACGGGTTCGCGGATCATCAAGCTTAAGCTGATCCAAAATGTCCCGCTGAACCACTCTGGTGGCAGTAGCCGTGAACGCGTGCACGCTGACAGACTTGAATGTTTCTTTAATTATCCGGAGGTTCCGGTAATCTCCCCTGAAATCATGCCCCCAATGGCTTATGCAGTGCGCCTCATCGATCACAAAAAAAGAAAGGGGGACCGATCTCAGCAGATCGATGGTTGACTCGTTCTGCAGCCGCTCGGGAGAGATATACAGGAGTTTCAATCCAGCGCGCCGGATCCGCTCAACCACGGATCTCCAGGCCGCGGCGGGCATGCTGGAATTAAGGCAGCACGCGGCGATCCCCATATCCTCAAGGCCGGCCACCTGGTCTTTCATCAAAGAGATAAGCGGTGAAATGACTACGGCCATACCTTCCTTGATCAGGGCAGGGAGCTGAAAACACAGGGACTTCCCGCCGCCGGTAGGCAGCATCGTCAGGGAATCGCGGCCCTCCAGGATCGAGGAGATCGTCTCCTCCTGCAGATCAAGAAACGACGTATATCCCCAGTACTGCTTTAAGATCGCGTATATCTGTCCTGGGTTAGGGGCCATTGTTCCATTATTCATTTTCATAACTGTCCGATTTAAGGTCGTTGCGAGCCCTGAAGGGACGAAGCAATCTCCCCCTGTCTTGGGATCGCTGTGATACCGGATAGGATATCCGGCCTCTATATAAAGACAACAAAAGAAGGCTTTTTCTTTCAATAAATTTTACACGTTAGAGAACAAAGTTCTCTGACGCGGCCTACCGTGAAAACGATTGATACTATTATCGCATGATTATATAATATTAACAACATATGAAGTTTATCGGTGATTTTCATATACATTCGCATTATTCGCGCGCGACAAGCAGGGAGCTTGTGCCCGAATGCCTGGATCACTGGGCCGCGCTTAAGGGGATAAAAGTCATCGGCACCGGGGATTTCACGCATCCGGGCTGGCTGAAAGAGCTCAGGGAAAAACTTGAGCCCGCGGAACAGGGGCTTTTCAGGCTTAAAGACGAATATAAACTGGATACGGCCCCGCTCGCTCCGGGCGCCGGGGATAACGAGATACGGTTCCTTCTCACCGCCGAGATAAGCAGTATCTACAAAAAAACCGGGCAGATACGCAAGGTCCATAACGTCATCTTTGCCCCTGATTTCAAGACCGCGGAAAAGATCCAGCGCGCGCTGACCGGCATAGGCGCTAATATAACATCCGACGGCAGGCCTATCCTGGGCCTTGATTCAAGGGACCTGCTGGAAATAGCGCTTAACTCTTCCGATAAGATCTTCTTTGTGCCGGCGCATGTCTGGACGCCGTGGTTCTCCGCCCTCGGATCAAAATCCGGTTTTGATTCCGTCGCGGAATGTTTCGGCGACCTGGCCTCTCATATCTTTGCCGTGGAGACCGGGCTCTCTTCCAACGCCCCTATGAACTGGATCTGCGGCTTTCTGGACAACTATACGCTCATCTCCAATTCCGACGCTCATTCACCCGAAAAGCTGGGAAGGAACGCCAATATTTTTGACACGGAACTTTCCTATGACGCCATCATCCAGGCGATGAAGACCGGCGACCCCGGGCATTTTCTCGGCACCATAGACCTCTTCCCCCAGCAGGGGAAATACCATTATGACGGGCACAGGAAATGCGGCATCTGCTGGGATCCGCTGGAAACGCTCAGAAATAACGAAGTCTGCCCTGTCTGCGGCCAGAAGGTCACTGTGGGGGTGATGAACCGCGTGGTGCAGTTATCGGACAGAGAAGACCCGACCGGAAGAAAGAACAGGCTTCCCTTTGTTTCCATCATCCCCTTAAAAGAGATCCTGGCCGAGATCGCGGAAGTAGGACCCGCCTCCAAACGGGTCAGCCGCATATATGACTCCCTGCTGCGAAAAACAGGCCCGGAACTCAACATCCTCCTTGATATGCCCGTTGAGAAAATAAAAGAAACGGGGGATGGCGCGCTTTCCGAGGCGATAAGGCGGATGAGAGACAATGATATCCTCATAAAAGAAGGCTTTGACGGGGAATACGGACGGATAAAGGTTTTTCGGGAAAAGGAAGCGGGATCTTTCGGCGCCGGAGGATCGCTGTTCGATGAGCCGGCCCTGCCGGGACACTCCCGCCGGCAGCGCAGGAAAATGATCAATTTCGACCTGGAAGAATACAGGCGGCTTAAAGGACTCCGGGGGCGGGAGACGTCAGCGGCGGATATACATAAAACCGAACCACCGGTTTCACCCGGCTCCGGCGCGGACCAGTTTAACGCCGCGGGCCCGTTCAAAGGGCTCAACCCTGAACAGAAAAAAGCGGCGGCGCACGTATCCGGCCCCGCCCTGATAATCGCCGGGCCCGGAACGGGAAAAACACGGACCCTCACCTGCAGGATAGCGGCTCTGGTCCGGAACAGGGGCATAGATCCCGGCAGCATCCTGGCCGTAACTTTTACGAATAAAGCGGCGAACGAAATGAAAGAGCGGCTAAAGACCCTGCTGGATGACAAAACCGTTATTTCCAGACTGCACGTCTCCACTTTCCACGCGTTCGGTTTTTCCATACTGAAACGGTATATTGAAAAAACCGGACGGAATGAGCGTTCCTTCATCATTGACGAGAACGATAAGCGGCGGATACTTCAGGAAAAAGCGGGATGCGCGAAGAACCGGCTTAAGGATGTCTCCGCCGCGATAACCTCCGCCAAACAGAACCTGAGATCAGCGGATGAAATAGAAGACAGCGGCCTGGCGGAGATCTTCAACCGGTATCAGGAGATCTTAAAGCAGCAGAACGCCTTTGACCTTGACGGCCTGATATATCATCCGGTAAGGCTCTTTGACCTTTATCCGGAGATACTCGCCTCCTGCAGGAAGCAGTATCAATGGGTCCTGGTCGATGAATATCAGGATATAAATTTCGCACAGTACCGGATGATCTCAAGGCTGATGCCCGGGCCTGACCCGAACTTATACGCGATCGGCGACCCGAACCAGGCGATCTACGGTTTCCGCGGCGCGGACGTGAAGTTCATCGGGAAATTCATCGACGATCATCCCCGGGCCGCGGTCTATAAGCTGAACGAATGCTACCGCTGCTCCGGCCGTATCCTCAAAGCTTCGAACGGGGTCATTCAAAGCGGGGCCCCGGGCGGCCCCTCAAAAGGCAGCCTGCTGAAAGGCCTTCAGGAAGGCGTTAAAATAAAGGTCGCGGGGAACAGTTCCGACAGGAGTGAAGCGGAATTCATCGCGCGCACCATAGAAAAAATGGCCGGAGGACTGAGGTTCTTCTCCATGGACAGCCAGATAACAGAAGGCAATGAAACGCCGGAGATAAAAAGCCTTTCCGATTTCGCGGTCCTCTGCAGGATAAACCGGCAGATGGAAGCGCTGGAAAAGGCTTTCAACGATCACGGCATCCCCTTCCAGAAGATCGAAGACTCCCCGTTCTTCAGACGGGAACCGGTAAAACACATTATCAATATGCTCAAATCATCGATGGATCCCGCGAACGGTTCCGTCAGGGACAGGATCGCCGCGGTCATAGACGGCCATTTCGGCGGAAAGAGCGCGGACGAAAAAGAAAATGACAGGGCTCCGCTCAAAAAGCTGCTTGATCTGGCGGATGATTTCGGAAATGACATGGAGGCGTTCCTGAGATTCACGGCCCTGGGCACCGGGGTCGATACATATAAGCCCAATACGGAAAGCGTGGCTCTTATGACGCTGCACGCCGCGAAAGGGCTTGAATTTGAATGTGTCTTTATAGCCGGCTGTGAGAACGGGCTGCTTCCGTATTCCCTCTTTAGACGAACGGCGGCCGACCCTGAGGAGGAAAGACGGCTTTTTTATGTCGGCATGACCCGCGCGAAAAAGTTCCTGTTCCTTTCCCACGCGGAAAAAAGGTTTATTCTCGGCAAAGAATACCGCCTGGGAAAAAGCCCTTATCTTGACAACATCGAAAAAGAGTTAATAGAACCGGCGAAAAGCGGACACAGGAAAAAAGACAGAAAAAAGGACGCCCAGCTGAGTCTGTTCGATACCGCCTGATAAAAAGCGCGGATAAGCGGATAAAGAATAAAGATAAAAGCGGCAAGACCCGTAAAGGCCTTGCCGCTTTTTTTGTAATGCCCGTCCGTTTTTGTAACGGTCGTCCGCCGGTATTATACGGACCAGAGAATCTTCTGCCTCTCCATCAGCTGTTCGCTCAAATAGCTCAAGGGTTCTATCGGCATGCTGAGAAGCAGTTTCTTTATGAGATTCACCGTCCATACGGAAGGCGTCAGCGGTTTTCCTTCCGGCTGGTAAGTTTCCGGTATTTCGTCGAACGGGAGCATAAGGTACAGGCTGTCCAAAGCGACCGCCTCATCCCTGAGCTCTGCCATCAACCTCTGCATTTCCACGGCAAGGTCTTTCTTCCCGCTTATCATATCGGCCGTAAGGCATGCCTGGAGAAGCGCGACTTTTACAGCTTCCGCAGCGAACGCCCAGCCTTTGCCGTTCAAGCCGTCAAGGTCAGGCAGCGCCAGTATCCTTGACTGCTGGACGATCTCCATCAGCGCCCTGTCGCCCTTTTTACCCGCATCCTCAATGTTCTGTTCCGTAACCGCCAGCACCGGTATCCTTCCCCTTCTAATACTGTTCCCAACCGCAGTGCCGACATTCCCGGGATCCAGGCCTACCAGGGCGCTATATGTCATGATCTGAACCACATCCTTCCCCAGATATTTATCCAGGCATCTCTGTAACCATACCGCCGAGCCTTCTCCGGAACCTTCGGCAAAGACTTCCCTGGGGAATATCAGGTCGATCTTGTTCTCGAAAATATCCGGCAAATACTCCCTGAACACCTTATGGGCAGCATAAATGACTTTTTCATCATCCATCTTTTCGTAATCCACCTCAACCACAGCCGGATGCTTGCTCTGCCTGACAAGCCGATATGTCACTTTACTTCCTTCCTCCTGCCTGAAAGCGAACTCTTTGCCGTCTCTGACCCTGGTGATCTTTCCCCTGCTCACAAGCAGTTCCCCGTCATCCGGGCCGAAATCGGCAACCAACTGAGCCTCTTCCTTCTGATCTATAAGGCCGAACCCTATTGAACCGTCCAGGACATTGATACGATGTGCACGGTCGCCAATGATCTGAGGAGGGGACATGTCATCGATTATACGCATTGTCTCCCTGAAGCCATGCATGGTCCCGTCCTCTTCATAATGGTAACTGACCTTGCTGTCCAGCCCCGGGATAATCTCATCCAGAACCGGATATTTGTTTTTTATCGCCTCATAGCCCGGACTCCTTGTATCGCCGCTGTCATATGGCGCGCCGGCGCTGAACGCCCCTAAGACTTCCCGCACCTTCCGGACCGGCGTAACAGCGACATCGTGCTCCACAATCTCAACAGCGTCGGCTAAAGCAGTGCCAAGTTCCTTCAGAAACTTCTCCACGGCTGTCTTGCCATGATGGTGGCTCAGGATAACCGGTGTAATGCCCGCTGTAACGAAATTCCTCACCTGCGCGGCGGCATAATCCTTTGACGGGTCGATCACCGCGCGCGTCACTCCCGCCTGCGCCAGCAGTTCCGCGGGATGATGCGCCGTATACGCGCCGATCCCCTGAGTCCCTTCGGTCGCGCCTGCGGCGATCGTTATGTCCACGGGCAGCCCCGCTTCCCTCGCGTCGGCAAAGAACGCGCGGACATCCTCACCGCGCAGAGCCCTCTGCCAGGCGTTCAGGTCAAGCAGGCTGACCACATGAACCACCTTGACGCCATGGGCAAGGTCTATCCCTTTTTCCTCATAGGCATCTATATATTCGTTCGGCCCGGGCGTGAGCATTGATTTGCTGTTGAAGAGGATAGAGACCTTTTTATCCAGCTTAGCGCCGCCCTCCGCTATGTTGGCTGTCGAATCCTCGCCTTCCGGTGCCCTGGCTTTGGAAGAAGCCCTGCCGATAAAACCTCCGCCGTATTTCTCGCATACCCTGCCGATATTCGCCACTTTCGCGCCGCCGCCGTAAAGAATGCCCAGCTTTGCCCTGTCCACGCCCGTTGTCTCGGCAATAGCGTCGAGTATGTATTCATAACGCATATCAGCCAGCGCAGGGGAAATGGCCGTGGATTTTATCCCCTCTACCGGCTCATACGCCTGCAGAAACACGCGGTGCAGGACATCCTCTTCGGTCAGGCCGCTGTAACGTATACTTATCTGATGTTTCAGCTCCGCTCTGGTGCTTAATTCCGCGATTATGCGTTTCTTTACGTCATCCAGGTTATCTTTATCCACGCGCTCTATACCGAGTGCCGAAAGAAACTCCCCGGAAAATCGCTCCCTGATCTGCTCATACGTACTTTGTTGAACAAGCCGGGCATCGTCGTACAGCTTCTCCAATTCATAAAATAATTGACGATCCATTTGTTCTTGTTCACGCAGTGCAGATTCGCTTCCGGTATCCGTGAAAGCAAACATGCGGACCAGGTCCATTCCCGCTGCTTTGATCCCCTCAAACGTGTCCGGGAATTTCCTGAAACCCTTCTCCAGGTAATCGACGCCTTCATACTCCACCGGGAAATCCCCGAACGCCAGAATGACCTTGAACCCCGCTTTCAGGAACTCGGCCATCTGGTCCCTTACGGATTCATCCGTAGCTCCCAGGAATTCCGTGGTCTCGGAATGCCCTATCACCACAGCCGCGGCGCCCCGCACGTCTTCGGGACGCGTGTCCGGCCCGATCTGGACGGCCAGGCCGACCGGGTTATAGGAATAATTTATCTTCCCGCTGCTCGCCTTTGTCTTCTCGATGTTGTCGCTCTTCAGCCAGAGCCGTTCGAGGATCGCCTGCGCCTCCTTTAGGTCAATATTGAATCTCGCGGCGAATTCCTCCGCGGTAACGGCTCTGTATTCTTCAAAGACCTTTTCAAGCGGCATTTCCAGCCTGTCCCTCTCTTCTTCCAGCTGCGCCTTCATTATCGCCAGAAAATCCTCTTTTCCCAGGGGCTCGTTCGGCCAGGACTCCTCTACCATATAAGTTCCGTCCTCGCTCTTCCCCAGTTTCATGGTGGAAGGATTGTCGATCACTTCCCTGAAATCCGGCCCGCTGTATCCGCGCAGCCTGATACCGTCGGCATCCACGACCGCATACCCGCCTACATCCTTGAATTTCCTGTAACTCATCCCTTTATCCACTGAAAAATGAAGGTACCCGTCCTTCTGGACCTTAAAATCTATCCCATGGGGATGTAACTTGTTAAGGGGGTTGTGGCAGGTAAACCACGCCCTGATGCCGATATTGCTGTGTATCTTTTCCAGCCCCACGTCATGAACATATGCCGCCACATGCTCGGGCTTTATTCTCGTGGTCTTATCGGCATACCAGGAATTCACCAGGCTGAAGGCCTCATACAGTTCCGAGAGAGGTTTATCCATATCTCTCACGTCGGATTGAACAGCGTCCAGGCCCTTCCATATCGCCTCACCTTCGTAAGTAACGTCTTTATACGTAAATCTGACCTGTCCTGTCTTCACATCGACCGGCAGCCATCCGTGCGTATAATGACTCCCGTACCGGTCTTTCAAATATAACGTGAAGTTCCTGCGGCAGAATGCCGCGAACTCCTTGATGTGCTTATTATGTATATAATTTTTCTGGTTCCATATTTCTTTGCCTTCCAGTTCGTTCAATTCCGCGATAACGCTGGTGCCCCATCCTTTGTGCGATGACCATTCCTTGGCCCACCATTCCACCGAAGAATAGTTCTGGTGATTTATATCATTGAATACTCTCCACCACCATTCACCGCTCTGTTTCGCGGACTCCAGACGGGTTCTGACTACTTTGGCTGCGCCCGCCGTATATCCTTTCAGTGTCTCCCATATTTCTATTTCGTGGCCTCTGCCGCCCGCTATTGCCTCTCGCAGAAATTTGTCAACCTCACTGTCTTTGTCCTCCCACCATCGCGCGGACATCATGCCCACGGCGTTAAAACCGGTATATACGTCCACTGTGCAGAAATAGTAACCTATAAGGTCTTCCCAGAGTTTTTTCTCTTCCGGCGTGAGCTGATCTTTTATGCGCAGATATATCGCTTTGAATCCTTCCCTGATCTCCTTGAAACTCCTTTCTTCGCCGCCGATCTCGAGGCCGGTCTTCTGAAGTTCCTGCTGCGCCTCGTTATATTCCGCGAGCTTCTCCGTCCACCAGCCGATCCTGTCTTCCGCGATCTCACGGTCATCCCAGTGTTCCTCGACAAGCTCTTCCGACTCGGTATGCCCGTAATAATTATATCCTTTATATGTGGGCAGATGAAATCCCATAGCGTTAAGATACATCCAGTGGTCATGATTGCCCATCACTACACCGTCACCTGCCACGCCGAGCTCGATCAATTCCTCGGCAGCCCTGAAACACTTGATCCCGTACGCGCCTCTATCCGCGAAATCTCCCAATATATGAAAAGTTATGTCTGTTTGAGTTATGTCCACACCCTGGGCCAGAAGCTGTTCATTTATGGATGTTTGGGGGAATATTTTGTGGTCCAGCGAAACTATTTTGCCTGTCTGTTCAGATACCGCGTCAGCAATATACTTAAGGAACAGATCTATCTCCCCGTGGGTATCCGATATAACCTTTATTCCCGGCAGTTCACCGGAACCCGGTTCGCTGCGCTCCTTGGCGATCTCTCCCAATATGCCGTCTATGTCCTCCAATCTCGCAATGTCCTCTGTTAGTGATTCCGGCACAGAAGGCAGTATCCCCGGCAACAGGCCGAGCCTTGACATGGCGGGCCTGATATCGCAGCCGTCCTTACCGTTCACCCACTCCTCTTCCGTCATCCCTTCGGGAATATCCGGACTGATAACCCTCAGCGCGATCATTATGTGCATTTCTTCGTGTTTGGCGAAAGTCACCCGTTCCGCATCAGTAAGAGAATCAAAAACCGTGTCTATAATATAATAATTTCTTGTTACCTTTTCATACCCGTAGGTCTTCCCGTCCTTAAAAGTGATATCTTTCCTCGTGCCCCTGGTCCCGGGATGGCAGACCACATGCAGCGCTTCTTTCAACTGCGCGCTGTATCCGGACCTTTCCACACGCAGTATAAAATGCTTCTTCAGATGCTTTTTGTAAATGGCTTCGGGCAGGCTGACGAAAGAGCCGCCGGTTGACGCGACCGGTGTGCCGTATCTTTCCTGAAAAACCCTCTCTATCTGATCCTCTTCTTCTATCTTCAGCTCTCTCGCGATGCCTTTCTTAAGTTCCTTTATCGTATCCTTGATAGTATCTTCGACTATTTCTTTCGCGTCTTCAGTGAGTGATTCATCCATGCCTGTTGCCGCGTGCTCGAACCCGGGGGAGGCCGTCCTGAAACCGTTGAATCCGTCTACGACCAAAGATTCCATGGACTCGTATATACGGTCTACTACCGCGGCCTTTCCTTTAAATACATCTCCGAGCCCGTCCCTGACCTTTCCTAAATACATGGCGCGCAGCATCTCCCAGAGATGATCACTGGTCACAAAATCGTTCCATATCTCATCGGCTTCCGTCGGCCGTTCCATTCTGAGCTTTTTTAGCGCGCTTTCCAGCCACAGCTTCGTAGTTTTTTGCACTGCCGTCGTATAACAGTCATTAACCCTGTCGTGAAATCCCCTCGCGGCAGCAGGCCCGCTTTTCATGCTCACGGATAATTCCTCCAGATATTTCTTGCCGTCTTCATCAAAGATCAGTTTGATACCGAAACCAAAAGTGAGAAGCGGAGAAAGGTTCTCATCCCTGAACTGAAACGCTCTGCTGCCGGACATCGGTACGCCGGCAATGCCGGAGAGATCTTTTCCGGCATAGGAAGGCACCACCTCTGTTGCGGCCGCATTGCCGTCAATAGTTGAAAAGCCCAGGTTATAAGATGAAAAAATGAACGCGAGAAAAATGGATATGGTTTTGAAAAAAGGTGATCTTCTGACAGAGTTCCTCATTTTCTGATTCCTCCTTTTTTAGAGAACTAATGACACACTTCAAGACCCTTCATATCTCTTCCATAATACAGTAAACACACCGGAATTCTTACTGTATCATGCTTTTGATACGACTTGCTTTTATCGTATTGTTACATATTTTTCGGTAGTTAAAGTAGACTGGCTTGAACAATTGAAAATATCAAGCTTTTTTGAAAATTACGTAATTTTACTGTATCAAGAAAAATTGAGGAAGGCAATAAAAATATTCTACCTTTTTTAAAACTTAACCTGTTTGCTAAAAAGCATCCTGTCTCTGTAGTTTATCCTGGAAATGATCCGGAAGGATCAAAAGCGGCAGACCTATCGTGTCTCGGAAGGTAAAACAAAATGAAAGGTGGACCCTTTGCCAAACTCAGATTCCGCCCAGATCTTCCCATTATGTTTTTCGATTATCTCTTTGCAGATAACCAGACCCAGGCCTGTTCCATCTATTCTGTTATTTCTTCTTTCATCTATCCGTTCAAAAGCATAAAAAAGCTTTGTCATGTCTTCCTGTCTGATCCCCGTCCCCGTATCACGCACCATAACATGGATATTGCCCTCATCCCGGGTTGTGGCAACCGTGACTTCTCCGCGCTCGGTAAACTTAATGGCGTTATTGATCAGATTATGCAACACCTGAACGATCTTATTTATGTCTCCTTTGCCCATGTCAAACTGCATCCTGCCTGCCTCTAATTTCTGAAAATCCAGGACTTCACTGACAATACGGACCAATCTATCCGCGCCGCAGATCATAAGAAGGGAAGGAGCCGTCTCTACGATAGTTCTAAACCGTTCTTCTTCAAAAGCCTTATTTCTTCGAGCAACTGCTCTTTGTTCCTGTCTTCATCTTTCATCTTTCATCTTTCCCTCCAGGTCAAAGGAACGATTCACATATGTTAATGGCGTGCCAGGCAGGATTTGAACCTGCGACCAACGGCTTCGTAGGCCGCTACTCTATCCGCTGAGCTACTGGCACACACCAAACAACTCTTGAGTTTTTATTGTATCATATCTATAATATTAGTCAACGAGGCGCTGTTACGGCTTGTATAGTTACAAAAACCATGAAGAATTCAGATACGTCATCACCCCGGAGCGATCTTGCCCTGATCGAGACGATCCTGTGGGAGAACGGCGCGTACTTCCTGCCGGGCCTTCACATGGACCGGCTGGAAAGAAGCGCTCATTATTTTGCTTCGCGCCTCGCTTCGGGGAGCCTTTTTCCCTGCAACAGGCCCGATATTGAAAAGAAACTCGCAACTCTGGCTTCCCATTTCGACCCGTCGGAAAAACACCGCGTGCGCCTTCTTCTCAAAAAAGGCGGGGAACTTGACCTTACGTCAGAGATACTGAACACACCGGACGCGTATCCGGCAAAGATCGCTGTTTCTGACAAGAGGACCGACAGGAACGATATCTTCCTCCCGCATAAGACAACCAACCGCCTTCTCTATGACCGGGAACTGGCAAAATACCGCGCGGATGGTTTTTTTGACGTCATATTCCTTAACCAGGATAACGAAGTGACCGAAGGGGCGATTACCAATATCATGATCCGGAAAGGCAAAGATCACCTGACGCCTCCCCTGTCCAGCGGGCTTCTGGGCGGGGTCTATCGCCAGTGGCTCCTGAAAACCGGGGAACTCTGTCTGAAAGAAAAGATCCTATACAGGAAAGATATTCAAAACGCCGACAAGATCTTCGTGATCAACTCGGTAAGAAAAATGGTGCCGGCTGTCCTTGCGGGATAAGCGGTATTTCAGGATCATCATTCCTTGTCTATCTTCTCCCTGAGGTGGAACATATCCCTGAGGTGGCGGATCTCGTCATCGATCAGAGAATCCACCGTTTTCCCCCCGTCCCCGGTAATATGCTGTTTCAGATCGTGCAGGAAAAGTATGAAATCTTTCTCGAACGTGATCCCCGCCCCAAGCGCTTCTTCTTCGCTTATGGTCTTCTCGAGGGCCTGCTTCTTCGCGGCATCACAGGCAAATGTGTTGGCATCAACAAGCGCTTTGAGATAAAGGGACCTTTCCCCCGGGTATGCTTCTTCGCGTTCAGCCCCGTTCAGATAATCCAGCCATTTCTCAAGCTGAAGTTTGTGTCTCTGCTCGTCCTTGGCAAACTCCGTAAAAAGCCGCCCGACATGGTAATTCTCGCTGTTCCGCGCAAGAACAAGATAAAGTTCCACCCCCCTGGCCTTTGCCTGAACCGCCATCCGAACGATATCCTTAGAGGTATATGTTGTCGTATCCATCCATATGCTCCTTTCGGCTTATTATGGTAACAGTGAGAATATAGCACATCCCCTGACAATTTTCAAATGTATCTTGGGATTTGCTTTTTGATTTTCGGACGGCTATAATATACAGCAGATGAAGCTATCAATTTTCAAGACGCGTTTTATAGTATATCTGATATCGCTTTCCGTTATCAGCTGGTTCCTGTTCAACTTCCTCCTGAACAGACAGAGCCTCATCATGCATAAATACTTCATCGAAAAACCCACCAGCTATAACCTGGAACGCGCCGAACGGCTGGCTTCATCTATATATCAAAGCTTCAAAAAAGAAGTCCCTGTCCCTTCATTGGAAAACATACAGAACTTTATCGATAAATACAACGATATCCCCTTTTTGAACGTAAATTTCATATATCAGGACGACAAAGGCCTCATGCGGAGCGTTGTGGAAGACGTCAAAGAGATCGATATTCTCAGCGCTGAATACGTTTACCCCGTAAAATACGGTGACCGCGAGATGGGAACGCTTCTGGTCTATGATATCAATAAGGAATACAAAAGAGGGCTGGCGGAATACAATCACATGATAACCGTCACCAGGATCTTTTTCACCATACTTCTCTTTCTGCTTCTGTCTGTTCTGCTCTTCCGCGAATACAGCTCCCTTATCGAGCACAAGAAGCGTATCGCCGAATACCAGGCAGTGCATGACGGGCTGACAGGCCTTTACACGCAGAAATATTTCAAGGAACATCTGGAAAAAGAGGTCGCCCGTTCACAAAGATACAAACGCCCGCTTTCGCTCATTATGTGCGATATCGATTACTTCAAAGGCTTTAACGACCTTTACGGCCACCTCGCCGGCGATAAGGTCCTGCAGACCGTAGCGCGCATCATCGCGGATAACGTCCGGGCCTCTGACATAGTCGTCAGGTACGGCGGCGAAGAGTTCGCCGTGCTTCTTATAGAAACCGGTTTCGAAGACGCTAAAAATATCGCGATGCGGCTGAAAAAGCTTACAAACCAGGCACTGGAGATCGCGGACAGGATCAAGGAAAAAGTCGAACAGACACAGTTGGATATCGAGCACAAAAAGGTAGGCGTTACCATCAGCATGGGGCTTTCATCCTATAAGGGGGACGCGGAGTACAAGGCGGAACACTTCATCGGAGAGGCTGATCACGCCCTTTATGAATCCAAAAACAGCGGCAGGAACAAGATAACCCTTTTCGATCCCGAAACAAAAAAGTTTATAAAATATTCTTAGGAATGCCTTTCAGATCAGAGATACTCGCCTTTTTGCAGATAGCCCGCATAGTCTTTTATGGATTCTTCCAGCGAACGGAACTTTAGATCGCATCCCGCCTTTTTCAGCCTGGTCATATCAGCCTGGGTGAAATACTGATATTTTTCCCTGAGGCTCTCCGGCATTTCCATATACTCGATGACCGGTTCTTTCCCCATAGCGGCGAACATCGCACGCGCCAGATCGTTCCAGCTGCGCGCCCGGCCCGTGCCGAGGTTGAATATGCCGGTCCTGCCGGGATCGCAAAAACAGGAATACATAACATCCACAGCGTCTTTGACATAAACGAAATCCCTTTTCTGCTCGCCGTCCGCGTAATCTTTCCGGTAAGACTTGAACAGGCTTATCCGCCCTTCATCACGGACCCGGGGGAAAGCCCGGCAGATAACGCTCATCATCTCCGCCTTGTGATACTCGTTCGGCCCGAAAACGTTAAAGAACCTGAGGCCCGTCACTTTATCCGCAAGGCCGTTGTCCAGAACCCATGAATCGAAAAGCTGTTTGGAATAACCGTACATGTTAAGCGGCCGCAGCCGCGGGGTGTTCTCATCGCTGTCGCTGTACCCTGAACTCCCATCGCCATAGGTCGCGGCGGAAGAGGCGTACAAAAAAGAGGCCTTCTGGGTAAGGGCCCATTCCGCGAGCGTCTTGGAATACTCATAATTGTTCTTAATAAAATAAGCGGCATCGGTAAGCGTAGTGGAACTGCAGGCGCCCATATGCACGACGGATCCGGGTTTCGGCAGTTTGTGCCCTTCAAGCATGCGGAGAAAATCGTCTTTCTGGAAATAGTCAAGGAACCGTTTTCCGAGAAGGTTGCGCCATTTCCCGGAACCGTCAAGATCGTCCACGACGATAATATCGTCTATGCCTTCCTCGTTCAGCTTACCCAGAAAACAGCTTCCGATAAATCCCGCGCCGCCTGTCAACACTATCATATTTGACCCCCTCGATCAACAGGATCAGTCATCAGGAGAATTCCTGAGAAGCGCCCTGAACTTTCTGGCATTTTTAAGAAGCAGGGACAAAAGCGCGAATAGTTTCCTGGCGTCCGCGACCTCTCTCGCCGGGTATCCGAAAATAACCTTGTCATCTTTAACATTACCGGTAATCCCTGTCTTGGCGCCGGCTTTGACATTGCTGCCGATGGAAACATGATCCGTTATGCCGACCTGCCCTCCCAGCATGGTATTATCTCCGACCGTAGAACTGCCGGCGACAGCGCTCTGCCCCGCGATGATGACATTCCTGCCCAGCTTCACGTTATGCGCAATCTGAACCTGGTTATCGAGTTTTACGCCTCTGCCTATCACTGTGGATGTGAACGTCCCTCTGTCCACACAGGAATTAGCGCCTATCTCAACATCATCTTCTATCACGACATTTCCCATCTGCGGAACCTTGTATATCTTGCCCTCTCTGGGGACATATCCGAACCCGTCCGCGCCGATGACCGATCCGGAATGAATAATTACCCTGTCACCTATCACGCTGCAGTCGTATACGGTCACGTTAGGATACAGGCAGGACCTCTGCCCGATCGTCACATTTTTCCCTATTACGCAGTTAGCGCTGACCGTGGTGTTATCGCCGATCCGGGCCGCCTCGCCTATCACGGCATTGGGGCCAATCGATACGTCCCTGCCGAGCCCGGCGCTTTTAGCGATAACGGCAGCGGGATGGATAACGCCTTTTCCCGGCGGTTTCATTTCAAGCATGGCGTTATAAAGCATCGTTATCGCCAGTTTCATGTCCCCGACACGGAGGGTGGTCTTGGGATAGTTTTCCATATCAACCATGGTAAGGACGCAGGAAGCCCTGCTTTTCCCCGCCCGTTCAAGCTCTTCTCCGTCAAGCGCGAAGGTTATGTCCCCTTCCTCCGCGAAGCGGGAAGACGCCATCCCTTTGATATGTATTCCCCCGTCGCCGCCGACCGTGCCATCGACAAGTTTCGCTATCTCGTTGACTGTGATCATTTTTTTTATTATACCTTAAGGGAACTAAAATTCCAACTGTTAAACCGTAAACACGCCTTCTGAAGCTCTCACGGCATACCGCGTATAGAAAAACGACCCCCGCCTCTGGTGTGAGACGAGAGTCGTCTTGATTATCCCCGCAAACAGGATATTAGAGGCTGGTCAACAGGTTCTTGCCGCTCCTGAAAGTTACGACTTTTTTTGACGCGATCTTGATGGTCTTGCCGGTCTGGGGGTTCCTGCCTTTTCTGGCTTTCCTTGTCTTCATCTGGAACGTACCCAGCTCAGGAAGACGGACAACCCTCTGCTTCGCGGTTCCTCTACTCAGACGATCGGTAAAGGCCGATATAACAGACTCATAGGCTTTTGTCGCCTCAGCTTTTGTGCCGTATTTACCTATCTTGACAATGGATCCGATAAATTCTGCCTTGTTCATTCAACACCTCCTTTTTTCTTTCAAATAATAAAACTTTCTTTTTAAAGAATATACTAGACTTTGCCGCGGTTGTCAATATAAAATAGTCAAAATAAGGGTTTCAGCGGTTTGATCTCCTGTTATGCCGATTTTACGGACATACGCCGGGGGCAACCTTACACAGAGAACCACACCTTCGTGCGTATGACGCATTTGTCAATGCTTTAGACCTCAATGAGCTTGGGATCGAACTGGATGATAATAAAGTCGGCAATTCCGAGTATCATCCCCGTCTTATGTTAAAACTTCTTATCTACG
>Ga0164318_10001080_pt1 | contig 23417 bp, 17 predicted proteins | sample GuaBasSedimGuay9_FD_113734 | JGI IMG/M metagenome (GOLD analysis project Ga0164318, IMG submission 113734) | Subseafloor sediment microbial communities from Guaymas Basin, Gulf of California, Mexico - Guay9, Core 4571-4, 0-3 cm | ecosystem: Environmental > Aquatic > Marine > Hydrothermal vents... | reverse complement strand
TATTTATTAAAGAGGACTCAAAGCCAGTCTTTGCCGGTAATTGGTACTGAAAATATAAAAAAACATGTAGCACTTTTAGTGATAGCAATGCAGATAAATGCATTTTATAGATATTTGATGGTATAAGGAGATACAGGTATATTGAAGCCAAGTTTAGCATTCACATTAAAAGAATTAGAGGTAGATTTATAAAGTAATGATTAAAAATTAAGTCGAAAAAAAATTCAAATTTGGTAAAACCCCTTATTTATATTTCAAAATATAATTATTATAAGAACATTTGGATGATGAAACTGACCTGCAATGAACGAAATTTGATAAGATTTCAATGATTCTTTGCGCAAATTTCTGACAAATGTTCTTTAAATATTGTTAAAACGAAAGTCGCAAATATTATTTTTAGGTGTTTAAATAACTTTTTAGGATAATATACTGGTGTGAAACATTATAAAAATAAAAAAAGTCTCAAAAGTAGAGTGAATTTATTAAAAATCTGTTTTTTTATTTTTTTAATATATGGAGTTATTTTATTAGTTATTAATATTTTGATAAACAATATACGATTCTCGAATTTAATATTTATAGGAAATATATTAAACTATTTTAAATTTTATACAGCCCTTATTTTTACAATTTTATTTTTTTGTATTGCTATTCTCATCGTAGATTATTTTAGAACGAAAAAAAATACCTCTAAATATTTAAAAAAAATTGAATTAATTATTGTCTTATTGGGTATCACAATAAGTATTACTGAAATGATTATTGGACTGGGTATTATTCCTTCTGAAATTCAAATTATAGTAATTAATTCGATGTTAATAATAGGTATGTGGATACTAAAAATTATAGTATTTTTTGGTATTTGGTCAATAATTATTATTTATATTCTGATTAAAAATTATTTAATTGCAGGAAACTTAAAATATAAAGTTATAAATCATAAAATTATCGGTCAAGCTGTTGTATTATCTAGTAAAAAAGGTTATTATAGGATTATTTCCATATTAGAAGTTTCAAATATCCCTAAAAACATTCAAGTCAGAGAAAATAGACTGTTGATGAAAAATATAGAAAAAATATTTGTTAATAATAACCAACATTATTTACATTACCATCTTACAGCATTATTTAATTATCTTGAAGAGGTTAGTTTTAGTTATGAAATAACAATAGAGAGTAATAAAGTTCATTTAAGATTATTTTTTACAATGGAGGGGAAAAATCTGGAGGAACTTTTAAAAGATTTGAGGTCAAAAATTGATATTATAATCGAAATCTACAAAACATCATTTCCAGAATTGAAATTTACTATTTTAGATGGCGATGCCTTAAGAAAAGCTTGGTCTGATGTAATTGGTGGTATAGGTAAATTTAATATAAAAATTAATGAGGAAGATATTTTAGAAATTAACCAAAAAGAAAAGAAATTATATTTACAGATAATAAAATTAATTGGAAAACCAGAAATTAAGGCATATTCAAAAAGAACTCAAATTGACAATTTAATAATGTCTATATTGGGTAGTAATATTTCAAATGGTAGTTTTATCATTAATTTCCAGCCTTTTGAACTTTATAAATTTAAAAATGGGGAAAACAATCCTTTTTATGACCTTACAAATATCCCCGAAAACGATTTCCGACAAAAAATATTGAAAATTAGACATGTTGAAATAACTGCATTATGGCGGGTTTCTGCATATTTTATTATAAGGTCTTATAATTTTGAAGAGATACAACGAAGTTCAAAAAAAATAATTGCTATAATTGATTCAATATTTAGTGGTAATCAACATTCAATCGATTTAGAAATAGTTAAAAAAAATTTATTATATTACATCTTACCAAAACTTATTATTAGAGATAAATTAGGCAAAGATTCAATATTAACAAGTGAAAGGCTTGCAACATATTTACACTTACCCGAAGAACCATTTCCTTCAATAAATAGGACTAATATCCCAAATTTTGAAATACCACCAAAAGATATTGTAGAACAAAAATTAGTTATCGGGACTGCATTATTTAGAGACAAAACTGATTTATTTCAAGTAGGTCTGGATGTTATGGACCTTAGATTAAATATGTTCGTTACCGGTTTAATTGGAATGGGGAAAACAACATTTGTAAAAAATATCCTGAAAAATATATCGAAGTTTTATCCTGAAATAAATTGGATATGTTTAGACTGGAAAGGTGACTATGTAGAGTTAATAAAAAATAAAGATAATATTCCTATTTTAGTACTCAGACCAGGTTCTATCGAAGCGCCTTTTCAGATAAATATGTTCGACCCTTATGATAGCAATGAGGAAGAGCATGCAAGAAAACTATTTTCAATAATAGTCGAGTTATTTAAATCTGATTTTCAAAACAAAACAGAACTTTCAATCCAAATGGAAAAAGTATGCCGCGAAGTTATAAAAGAAGTGGTATGCGATCCCTCTAAAAGAAGTCTTAAAGCTTTTTTTGAAGAGCTTAAAATTTATCTCCGAAATAATTCAACAAAAAATCCAACAATCCGAATGACTATAAATTCATTAGAAAACAGGTTCGATAGATTTCGGTCTGGAAATTTAAAAAAGATTTTTTATGTAGATAAAACAAATTTCAAATTTCAAAGTTTGATGGACAAGAAGGTAATTTTTGATTTTAACTATTTACTAAGTAATGGTGGGACTAAACAAGATGTCCGATTTCTGATGAACTTAATTTTAAAATTTATATTTGATAATGCTCTTCGCCGTGGGCTAACTCAAGAATTAAAACACATAATTGTAATAGAAGACTCTCAATTATTATTACCAGCGATCTTAAGGGAAGTTGCAGAAACAAATTTGGGTGAAGATATTCCATTATTATTAAGGGGTGTTGGACAAAGTATGATAACAATCGCCACAAGGCCTGAAATAAGTCCAGACATTATAAGTAATTCTGGTATTAAAGTGTCCTTTAGAAGTACTTATGATGCCAAGAAAATTGCAAATTATCAAAATTTGAATAAAGAACAAGAAGAATACTTAAAAATAATGCCAAAAAGAGAGGCTATAATTACAATCCCAAGTTTTTCATATCCATTTAGGATCAGGACAATTGATTCATATTTTGATCATGTTTCAAAGAAAGAAATATATGAAAACAATAAGTTCCATTTTCCCTTTATTTATAAAAATACAAATGATTTAGATATGGACGGTTCAAGTATTCAAAGATCTTCAAAAAATTATATTGAAATAAGTAATTCTACTCAAAACAATAATGAACAACCTAACAACCCAACAAAACGAGGCAAATCTATTGTATATCTTGATAGAAATAATTATATTATTAAAAATAATGAACAAAATTTAAGTCACAATGAAATTCAAAATCAAATTTTTGAAGATAATGATTTTAACCTTCAAGATTGGGAAAAAATTTATTGGAAAAATCTTTCCAGCAAGGGAAAATATTTCTATCTTAAATTACGCGATATTTTGATTAGAAATCCTCTTAATAAATATCAAATTATTGCTAAATTGAATATAAATCTTGAAGAATTTGAACTTGAAATTGAAGAACTGATTGAAAATGGAATTATATCTTCGAAATTAGTGCCCGTTTTTGAAAAAAACAAATTGCAAAAATGGTATTGCTTAAATGATGGGACTGATTATTTGTTAAATGCTGTTAAAAATTTAATCGAACGTGAATTTGTACAACCAGGAATATTTGGTTATGCAGAAAAAGGCAGCTTGTTTGATTATATTTGGTTTACGGAAAATATCTTGATCAAATTATATGTCCAAGAATATAATATGATAAATCAAGATAATTTCAGAAAACAATTTACTGATTTAATGATGGAATCTTGTGAAAAAGAAATAAATCAATTTATTATTATAACAGGCTTTATTTCTGATAAAATTAAAATAAAAAATTGGTTAAATAAATGGAATTATAATGAAATATTTGTATTTAGTTTTAATAATAATGATTGGAATGAATTAGAAAAACTTATAGAAAATGGATTAAATCATAACCTCCAATTTTTAACTTATAATAGTCAATCCAAAAATAATATAGGCCAAGATTCAATGCACTTTAATTCTTTTATTGATAATAAAAAAATGAATGATACCATCAATTTTAATAAAAGATCTTTAGAAAAACTTGATGATTATCAAATTATTGAAGAAATAAAACAAGATTTCTCTGATTATTATCCCGATGTATTACTTGAAAAATTTGGGACTGATTTTCCTAAAGTTGAAGAAATTTCAGATTATTTAGGGTGTAATATTTCATTAGTAGAAAAAAAAATAGCTCCTATTAAAAACTTAAAAAGTTATAAAATATATAATTTAGACAATAATAATTTATATGATATATATTATGGCTGGGCTAATAGAATATCTGGGAAAAAAATACTTAAAAAAAATATAATTGAACAGTTATCTAATAATGATATCAGTTTTAGGACAGACAATAAAGCATTTGACATAGAAATAAATTATGATATATTTTTACCTAACTTTTCCATAATAATAAATTTAATTTTTGAAGAAAATGAAATAGAACAATTAAGGACAGATCTTTCAATTCAAGAGGTGCAATTATCCAATGTCAATATTGTTATTATTTGTTATGATATTGAACTTAAAGAATTAATTAAAAGGAAATTAAAAAATTGGAATTTAAAATTTGAACCTGAAATTCTTAGATATGATTGGAGTGAGATAAAACCTTGGATAAGGCGATTACGAAAAAAATTATGAAAATATAATAAAAAATGGGAAATTTATGTTTCTTGTGGGACTAAGAATTGGTCTAAATCCGGATAATAATTAATGTCACCATCTTTTCCAGGGCTGAACAATGTATAAAGGTGGTCATTTTTTACTCTTGTTAAAAATTGATCAAATGTAATTCGTTCATGAACTTCTTTAAAATTGAAATTGGTACTATTTTTATTGCACAATGAAATAACCCCCAAAAAATATGCCCAGATTTGTTGGTTGCTTAATGCTATTTTATTATGGTCAAATGGGTCTAATAAATGGTATGGTGGGAGATAAATTGCTCTATCGTATCTATCCCAGTCGTATGATATAATTTTGACATGATATTTATCTGGGTTTTCAAACGGAGGGGTTCCTGGTAAAGGTACCCATATGAATGGTATTAATGTATCTATTAATTTATTATTGAATAAAAAGTCTATCTTCTGTAAATTTTCTACCATTGTAGATAATGTTTCTCCCGGATGTCCAATCAACCAAGATGGGGTTAATTTCATTTTAAATTTTCTAATATTTTTTAATGCTTGAAGCTGTTTTTCCCATGATGGTTTTCTCATTATTCTAAGAACTTCATTATTCCCATTTTCTACTCCTATGGAGAGTACTCCTACATCTTGAATCAATCTTTTTATTAACATCAACCGTTCATCATCAGTATAATTTGCTCTTGTTAAGGCAAAATAAATTGGTTGGTTGATTTCACTAGTATATAAATTTACAAGATCCTTGAATTTTTCCAGATGAAGTGGTAAGATAGTATCTGTAAAGTCCATAAATATTCTTTTATGTTTAAAACAGTCATATAGATCATTAATGGTCGAAATTACTTTTTCTGGATCCATAAATCGTACTCCACCAATCCAAAACTCATGATTGACACAAAACAGGCACCGGTATGAACACCCTCTTGAGCTATTAATTGGATAATAAATTAAGGATTTACGTTCTTCTATTGGAATTGCACTGAATAAAGGATTAGGCAATGAATTTAACTCTTCAGTAGTTAAGGGGAGTTCATCCACTGTTTTAAAACTATCAGTCGTTATTCCTCGAACATTTTTTAACGGTTTATTTTTAATTAGTGCGTTTATTAAATTGTAAATAATTTTTTCACCTTCACCGCGTACGACAATATCTAAATTTCCATTACATTCTTTTATTGATTCTTCATCTTGAAAGGTAACATGTTGTCCTCCTGCTATTGTTATTATGTTTTCATTAATTTCTTTAATGTATTTTAGAGTTTCTTTCATCCCATTAAAATTAAATGTATAACAATGTAGTCCTACAATTTTTGGATTGTATTTTTTAATAACATTTTCTACAGTTTCTCTAAGAGAAGATTTTTTTAAATATTTGAAATGTGCAAGATCATGGAACCCAACTTCAAATTCTTCATTTAGAACACCAAGTAATGACAGTCCACCATTTGATAGAGGTAAAAAATTCTTGTCTTGTTGATGTGAAAAGGGGTAAAATACGTCAAATGGTCTGAGAAATGGCTTTTGAGGAGAAATGAGTAGTAAAAAGTCTAAACTTTTCATTAATTCACCACTAATTTATTGTTATCTTTTTTTTCGGAATATAATATTTAAACTCCAACTTTTGCGAAAAATTAATTCTAACTAAAAGAAATTCAAAAAAATAAAAAATATTTTAATTAGATCAGCTATTAGAATCAACAAACACACTTGTAATTAATAGTGAAATTATAGAAATGAGAATATTCTGTATTTTAGCTGGGATTCATCCAACTTTACCAAATGATGAAATTCTTGGAATATTGAAGTCTAGTGATATCTCATATAGTGTTATTGAAAAAGTAGACAATTGTTTAATACTTGATTTGGAAGATAATGGATATCGAGAGATAATTAACAGGGCTGCATTTTGTAAAGGTGTTTATACTTTATTATTTAAATGTAATTTGGATTTCAATTCCATTAAGACTGCAATAAATGATATGGAAATGACTTTTCAAGAACCGCGCGTATATTCTTTTTCAGTTAGAATTGAAAAAATAAAAAAAATGCATAAAAATTTGAGTCATAGTTTAAGTTCAGTCCAATTGGAATCATATATTGGTGCTCTGATACTTACAAAATTTAAAAATAATTTAAAAGTAGATTTAGTGAGTCCTGAATTAAAATTTAAAGGTATTATTGTAAATGGTTCGTTAATTTTTGGAATTGAATTACATAAAAGTAATTCAAAAGAATTTTATGAAAGATCCGGACCAAATAGGCCTTACTTTCATCCCTGCGGTATGGACGCGAAATTTGCAAGGTTAATGGTAAATTTGGCAGAAATTAAAAGTGGAGCAGTTATATATGATCCGCATTGTGGTATTGGTTCCATTTTAATTGAAGCTGGAATATTAAATTATCATGTGATTGGTTCTGATATAAGTTGGAAAATGATACATGCAAGCAAGATCAATTTAAATTATTATAAAATCTCAAATTTTATGATATTTAGAGCGGATTCTCAGATTCTCCCAATTAAAAAAATTGATAACATTATAACAGACCCTCCTTATGGTAGATCATCACCACTCAAAAGTTCATCAATTTTTAAATTATACAAAAATTTTCTATCTCAATGCAAAGATATTATTTATAATAATAATAAAATTGTATTTGCGACACCAAATATTTATGGAAATTATATTGAAGAAATTTTAAAAAAGATGGATTTTATTATCGTCAGAAAATATGATTATTATATACATAGATCACTTATCCGGAATTTGTGGATTATTAGAGTAAAATAATGATGGGTATATAAAATGGAGATTTATTTTTTAGGAACTTCGGGAACAATACCTACAAAAAATAGAAATTTAACTAGTATTGCAATTAAAAGGAAAGGTAAAATTTATCTATTCGATCCTGGAGAAAATTCACAGCAACAGTTTTTTAAAGTAAAATTAAGTTTATTAAAAATTCATTCCATTTACATTACTCATTTACATGGCGATCATATTATGGGAATTCCAGGTATATTAATGTCCTCTGATTTACTAAATAGAAAAGATGACCTTTTTATTTTCGGGCCACCTGGGACTGCCAATTTTATTGATTGCATTTTAAATTCAATTATATTGAACATAAATTTTAATGTCATAGTGAAAGAAATTAATAGACCTGCCATTATTTTTGAAGATAAAGAATTTTTTATTTTAACAGGACTTGCTGAACATGGATGTTTCTGTTTGTATTATATATTTAAAGAGAAACCTAGAAAAGGCAAGTTTAATAGAGATAAAGCTCTTGAATTAAATATTCCAATTGGCCCATTATGGAAAAAACTTCAAGAAGGAGAAGATATTACTTTAAATGATGGAAGAAAAATTTTTTCTAATCAAGTTGTTGGTGAACCGCGTCCAGGTCGTAAAATTGTCATAGCTCTTGATACCAGACCAACTAAGGATATACTAAATTCTGCAAAAGACGCTGATTTATTAATTATGGACGGGACATTTAGTTATAAACTGTTAGATAAAGCATTGGAAACTAAACATTCTACTGTTAAAGAATCTGCAGAACTAGCAAAGCAAGCTGGAGTTAGGAAGCTAGTATTAGTCCATTTCAGTTCGAGATATACTGATATTTCTGAATTAATGGAAGAAACACAAGATATTTTTCCTGATACAATTTTCCCTGATGACCTTACAAAAATTGAGGTAAAATATCGAAATGGTGATTAAATCTTGGTACATATTAAAAATTGGGAACAAATATTAAAACTAATGGAAAATTCTAAACACATCAAAAATGTAGGAATTATTGCTCACATAGACCATGGAAAAACTACTCTCTCAGATATTCTTTTATCAAAATCTGGTATAATTTCTAAATCTATTGCTGGGGATGCCCGCGTACTTGATTTTCTTGACGAAGAACAAAAACGAGGAATTACTATCAAAGCAGCTAATATTTCTTTATTAGCCGATAATTATATAATTAATTTAGTTGATACTCCAGGGCATGTCGATTTTAGTGGAAAAGTAACGAGAGCTCTCAGAGTTATTGACGGTGTAATTGTGGTTGTTGATGCAGTTGAAGGCTGCATGGTACAAACTGAGATATTAACAAGACAAGCAATGCAAGAATTAATAAGACCTGTTTTATTTATCAACAAGATTGACCGATTGATCAAGGAACTAAAGCTAAATGAATCAAAAATTCAAAAAAGACTAGATTTAATTATCCAGATATTTAATAAAATTCTCAAAAATAATTTACCGGATTATTACTACGAAAAATGGAAAATTGTCCCGCATAAAAATAATGTGGTGTTTGGGTCTGCATTACATCACTGGGGTTTTACTTTTAGACAAATGATCCAAACAGGTAAAAAATTTAATAGTATTATGGAAATTTATGAAAAATATGACGATATTTTTAATTATAGAAAATTTGGATATGATTTATTTCCCTTAGATGCTGCAATAATAGATGCTATTATTACAAATATACCTAGTCCTAATTCCGCTCAAAGTTATAGGATTCCTCGAATATGGAAAGGAGACATCAATTCAAAATTAGGCAAAAATCTTGTTGAGTGTGATAGTTCCGGTATTACATTGATAGAGATAAATAAAATTATTAATGATATACATTCTGGAAGGATAGCTGTCGGAAGAATTTTTTCAGGTACTATTAAGATAGGCGATAAACTATTTTTATTGAATAAACAAGATGAATTCCGCGTTTTAAATTTATATATTTATATGGGTGCTAATAAAAATTCGGTAAAAGAAATTAAAGCAGGAAATATTATTGGTCTATCCGGAAATAAAGATTTGTTAATTGGAGAAACATTAATTGATTGGAAATATAAGAATCTTGGTTTTCCGTTTGAACAGATCCATTACAACCAAGATCCTGTCATGACTATTTCAATTGAACCATATCACCCAAGAGAATTGAAAAAAATGGTCGAAATTTTACAAAAAATTAGTATTGAAGACCCCAATTTAGAAATTATAATAAATAATGACACAGGAGAATATCTTATATCTGGAATGGGTGAATTACACCTTGAAATCATCAAAAAAGAAATTGAAGATTTGGGTATTAAAATTATTACAAGTAAACCTCTTGTAATTTATACAGAAAGTATTTATAAAGAGAGTAATATATTAAATTTTAAATCTAATGATGATATGTTTTCTATTGAATATCAAATTAGACCATTAGACCAAAAAATCTTAGATTTATTTCAAAAGGGAACTATCTATCATGATTTACCTCCGGACGAATTAAAATCTATTCTAATTAACTTTCTTGATGAGTCTGAAAATGTAAATAAAGATAAATTAAATTTCTCCATTATCGGGAAAAATAATATCTTAATTACTTATCTTGATACGCACCAAAAAGTTATAAATAAAAAAAGGGACGAATATACCAATTTTTAATAAATTTATTCAAGTTATTATTGCAAAAAGGCCCGCTAATTAGAGAAAAAATATTTGGGCTTAAAATAATGGTCAATAATAGTATTATCGATGAATCATTACTGAATTTAGGGCCAATTATGATTGTTAAGGAATTTCAGAGTTCTTTTCTAATAGAACTTAATAAATTAAATCCAATCATATTAGAGCCTATTTATAAAATTCAAATTATAACTCCTTCTAATTATATTGGTAAATGCACTTCTATTATCGAGAGTAGGAGGGGTAAAATCGATAAAATTGAGCCTGAAGGGTCTTATTCCAAGGTCACTGGATACATTCCGGTAAGTGAAACATTTAATCTGTCCAATGAAATCAGGTCGAAAACTTCGGGGTGGGCATTTTGGCAAACTGTATTTTCTCACTGGCAAAAAATCCCAGACAATAAATTAGAAGAACTAATTAAAAATAAATGATTAATTGTTATTCCTAATAAAAATAATTCGGATAATTTATTTCTAAATAATAAAAATCTTTTTAACTTAATATTTATTCATATTCCTATTCATTATGCTTAATTTATTGCATTATATCATCCTTGTTCATAATAATAAGTCCATAAAGATATAAAATATAATGAATTGGAACTCCAAATTACCATATTTTACCTGAAATATTTATTTCATTCTAATAATTTATCTTTAAAAGATAAAATCCGCATAATAAGAAAATTTTTCTACATAAATATAATTACATTTTTATGGAAATTTATTTTACACCTAAGACAGTTGCAGTAGTAGGTGCCTCTAGAAATCCAAGAAAAGATAGTAATCATATTGTTCGTAATTTATTATTAAATGGTTCAATTAAAGTATTTCCAATTAATCCATTTGCTGATGAAATATTGGGCCTAAAAGCCTATCCTTCTATCTTGGACATAAAAGAGGATTTAGACCTAGTTATTATATTTATACCTCCAGATAAAGTATTAAACGTAGTTCAAGAATGTGTCCAAAAAAAAGTAAAGGCAATTCTTATTGAATCTTCGGGTTTTAATGAAGTGGGCAATTTCGAATTATTTAATCAAATTAAAAAGATTACAAGTCAAGCTGGAATAAAGGTTTGGGGTCCAAATTGCACTGGCTATACTGACTTCTATAATAGAGTTTTCACTCCTTTTGCTCCTCTTGGAGTGATATTTAAAGGTATTGATATACTTGATTTTAAAGGTAATGTATCTATAGTGTCTCAAAGCGGAATGATGGCAGGTGGAATGATGTTTCAAATAGTAATTGGTAGTACACGTGGAAATTATTTTAGACCAAATAAAATTCTAGCAATTGGAAATAAACTTGACATTAATGAGTGTGATGCGCTTGAATATATTGGAAATGACCCTAATACAAAAGTAATCGGACTATATCTAGAGGGTTTTATAGATGGTAGACGATTTTTTAATTTAGCAAAAAAAGTCATTAAGGAAAAACCTATAATTCTACTTAAAGGCGGATCGTCTAAAAGTGGTTCTAATGCTGCATTATCACATACTGGCTCAATTTCAACAGATGAAAATATTTTGAATGGTTTAATAAATCAAACTGGGATAATTCGCGTTAATGATTTCAACGAATTTTTGGAAACCCTTACTGTATTTTCAATATTATTTCAAAAAAATAATCAAAAAATAAAAATAGGTAACCGAGTTGCAGTTGTTACAATATCTGGTGGCGCTGGTGTAGTCCTCTCCGATAATATAGAAAAGCAAAAAAACCTTAAAATGGCTTCTTATACTGAAAAATCGAAAATTAAAATTGCAAAAAAATTCCCAAAATGGATGAAAACAGGACAGGGGAATCCATGTGACATTTGGCCCGCTATTGAAACCAACGGCGCTCCTATTATTCTCGACATATTAAATATTTTAAATAGAGATGAAAATGTTGATCTTATTATATTAACTATGGTATCTGTCAGTCATAGAGAATGGGATATTTTAAGTAATAAAGCCTTCCTTGATATTTTAAAATCTTATAAAAAACCAATCTTCTTCTGGATTTTTGGCGATTACTCCCAATTTGATAATCTCAGAGGTGTATTCCGCGAAATTGGAATTCCAGTTTTTACTAGTATTGAAATGTTAACAAAAATTTTATCAAATGTCGTTAAATACTTCAGTTATACATCTAATTAAAATAATTATTAATTATTCTAATTTTTATTCATAAAAACAAGTTATTTACATTATATAATCTTTATAAAAACTCCCTTAATCAATTTAAAAAATATCTGGAAATTTTTAATTTAATTTTATCTGTTTTTCATTCCGTTTTTTAATGAAATACTAAAGTACTTAATTAATTTAACAATATATCAATTTAAATTAATTGTATACCAATTTTTTATTCTATAATAAGAAATATAAATTAAATATATCTTATTTAAATAAATAAATATTATAATTCGGTGTAAAAAAAGATTGAGCTTAAAAAACTCTGATATTATCTCAGAATATTTGCGAAATTTTTCTCTAAATGATACATTAGATAAATGTGTAGGAAAAACTCAAAAAACAGTAGTTAAACCTGTCCAAATAAATAATACTTATTTTTTTAAATATATTAATGAATTTTGGACTTCAAAACAAAGACAAGCATCTTCAATACATGAAATTTCTTATAGAGCATGTTTTAAACCACAACTACCTCGATTTTTCATAAAATTTCTAACAAAAAGAAATGATATTGTTTACGACCCCTTTAGTGGAAGAGGTACAACTGTTATTGAAGCTGCTCTGCTAGGTCGCAAAATAATATCTAATGATATAAATCCATTAAGCAAAATTCTTATATATCCTAGATTCTTTGTTCCAGACTTAGATGCAATTAAAGAAAGGTTATTTAAAATCCCTTTAAATAAAAAACTTAAAGCTGATATTGATTTATCTATGTTTTATCATCCTGACACTGAAGGTGAATTAGTATCTTTGAAAAATTATCTTTCTGAACGACAAAAAGATAATGAAGAAGACAATATAGATAAATGGATACGAATGGTGGCTACTAATAGATTAACAGGGCACTCTAAAGGATTTTTCTCTGTCTATACACTCCCACCAAATCAAGCAGTTTCGCCAGAACGACAAATTAAAATCAATAAAAAATTAAATCAAAAACCAGAATATAGAAATATCCGCGAATTAATACTAAAGAAGTCAAAATCACTTATACGAAATCTGACAATCAAACAAATTCAAACCCTTAGAAATATAGGAAGTTCTGCTTTATTTTTAAAAAACGACTCTCGAGCTACACCTGAAATTGATACTAATTCAGTAAAACTTACTATAACTTCCCCTCCATTCTTAAATATTGTTCAATATTCAAAAGATAATTGGTTAAGATGCTGGTTTAATAATATCGATATTAAAAAAATTTCTAAAAAAATTACATTGGCTAAAAATATTAAAGATTGGTCTAATATAATGCAAGATGTGTTTAATGAATTATATCGTATAACCCAAGTTGACGGATGGGTAGCTTTTGAAGTGGGTGAAATAAAAAAAGGTACAATTAAACTTGAAGAATATGTTTTACCTCTTGGAATAAATTCTGGATTTAAGTGTGAAGGAATATTGATAAATTCGCAAAAATTTACAAAAACTTCCAATATTTGGGGGGTATATAACCAATGTGCTGGCACGAATACCAACCGTATTGTAATATTCCATAAAATTAATTGATTTTTTATTATATTATCTTCATTGAATTAATTTAAGTTCAGATTTACTGTAAATTCTTATCAATTTTTTATTACACTCAGAACAGATTGGCATTAAAAGTTTTACCTGGTTCTGACCATCTACACCAACATTATGGACTTTTATTGTAATTGCTACGAACATTCCGCATTTAGGACATGTATAATGAATTTCTTGGATCATAAATATCCACATTATAAATAAAAAATAATTTTTATATCTTTTAAGAAATTATTGCAATATTAATCTAACTAAAAATACAATAAAAAAACAATAAATTATATATTATTGAAAGTTATTTCTCAATTTATTCAAATTCTAATCTTTTGTTAGATATCTGATTACTTGCTATTATTTGATTTTAAGGTATTCTAATAGTCCATGAAAAATTGTTTCTTAAAAAAGATGGTGAATAGCTCTTAATTTCTATCATATTTAGTGAATTTAATTTTTTAATGATATTAGTAAATGTTAAGAAAATTTCCGTCTTTAGATTATCCGTTTTATAGGTGTTTTTTATTTCTTGGATTATATTTTTAATTTTATTTTCTTTTTGAATTAAATCTATTATTTTTTTCTCCATTTCTGACTCAATATCATACTGAACAAAAAAATCTTGGTCTAAATAATAAATAGAATCATTTTTTATGATTATTTCTGGTTTAAAATTTATTTCCAAACCCTCTAATCTATTTAAATCAATACTTAAATCAGAATAGAATGAAAAATGTTCCAATTCTAAGTCCCATTGATAATGATAATCTGGAAAAGTTTTTGTGCTTATTTTTAAACTTAAAATTTCACCACCATTAACTTGAATTGGTAGTTTTATTGGTAAAAATTGCGGTGCCCATGTTGCATAATGGGAATTATCAAGGCTTGATATTTCAATTTTTGGTGCAATATTTAATTTAAAATAAATATGAAATCCTTGTATTAGACCTGATTTTTCAATTTTAAATTTAATAACTTTCGAAAAATAATCTTTTAACTCATCATTTTTTAAATTAATGTCCAATATAATCTCTGGTTCAGAAACCCAATTTTTTGGATTGACATCAAAAACTTCTGATTTATACATAACATTTTTTGTAAAATCGTCAAAATTAATATGAAAAAGGTTTGGATAATTCAAAACATTACATGAATCTAAGAATGTTTGTGGAGCATTTTCAGATGGCGCAATAAATAATTTTCCTGAATAGGGAATAATTTTTCCGTCCTCCTTTAAAAATCTCTTAAGATATTGAATAGTAGACCATAAATCACCTTCAAGTAAAAAATTTGAAATAGGTTCAGAAATTATTACATCAACTTTTTCTGGGATGTCTTTTTTGCTTATACCTTTCCCGTTTTTTTTAATAAAAGTAATTCTATTCGAATAACCATTTAAAATTGAGATCTTTTTTGCAAGTTCAATAATTTCAGTTGGTTCAATTGCATATACATGGCTTGCGCCCGATTCTAAAGCGAAAAATCCTAAAATTCCGATGCCACACCCTAAATCAATAACAATATCGTCCGTTTTTACATTTTGAAATATTGCATGTCTAAATTTTATAACGCGATTTTGGTCTAACAATAAACCCAAATGCCGTTTATAATTATTAAAATATGAAATGACTTGTATTCCCCCTTTTAAATTATTCAAAAGGTAAATATTCAGCTTGAAGTTTACATAAATCATTCAAGATTTGTGCAGCTTGAGTTAAACTATTAACAACTGGATCAGTTAATAATGCTTGTAACGCATTATTTTTAGCCTTTTTAAGAACAACTTCAACAGTTAAATCTTGGATATTTGCTTGATTTCTCATTAATCCAGCCAACCAATAGGTATTTTTCCTAACTTTATACCTTTAATATTTTTATGATATTAGAAATTATATATCAATTTGCGAGAGTTAAAAATATTAAAAATCAGAAAAAATTTAATTCTCGCTTTTATTTTCATTTAAATAATCAATATAAGAAATATATTAAAAATCTTACCAAATTATTAAAAATCTTACCAAATATATAATTCTATTATAAAAATTTTGAGGCAATTAAAATATGGATTTACCTGATTATATAAAAAATCGATATTGGAAAGATTATTTACCACCAGGAATTACTTTAGAAATCGATATACCTGAAGATATGTCTCTACGTGATCTCTTCGTACAAGGTGCAAAAAATTTTGGGGATAAAATTTGTATGGTATATTACACAAGAGAATTTACTTTTAAAGAACTGGATAATTTGACTCGAAAATTTATAAAAGCCCTACAAAATATTGGTGTTAAAAAAGGAGATATTGTAGCAATATGGCTTCCAAATAGTCCCTACTTTGCGATTACCTATTTTGCTGCGCTTTCCATTGGAGCTATTGTCACGGCAATCAGTCCATTATTCGTAGCTAGAGAATTATCATACCAAATCAAGGATTCTGGTGCAAAATATCTAGTTATGCTCGATCGCTTTTTTCGTCATTATCGGAAAGTAGCCGATGAATTAACTCTTAAAAAAGTAATTTTAGTTAATGTTGAAGGTGGGATACCCAAAAAGCCAGAAAAAGGAAATATAATTCACTATAATACCTTAATGGATCAAGTTCAAGAAATTCCAGAAATACCAGATATTCAAATAAATCCAAAAGAAGATATTGCTGTTATACAATATACTGGTGGAACAACTGGATTACCCAAAGGAGCATTGTTAACACATTATAATATTTTATCTAACATATTGCAAATCAAACAAATTTCTGATTATATGAAAAATGAATATATAAAGGGGGATCTTATTGTAATTTCGGTTTTACCATGGTATCACATATATGGACAAACTTGTGAGCTTGCATTATCCCCTTTAGTAGGTTCTAAGGCATTTGTACTGGCACTTTTTGATGTACAAAAAATAATAGAGATTATACAAAAACATAGACCAAATACCATGCTTGGAGTAACAACCATGTTTATTAATTTATTAAATGCTCCAGAAATTAAAGATGTTGATCTTTCAAGCTTGAAATATGCGAATGTGGGAGCAGGCGCATTACCAGTCGAATTAGCTAAAAAGTGGGAACAAAAAACAGGCTTTGCAATGGGTGAAGGATATGGTCTAAGCGAAGCAAGCCCCGTAGTAACAAATTCACCCCCTTGGGCAAAGAAAAAGCCGGGTAGTTGTGGACATCCAATTGCGAATACCTTGGTAGGTATTATTGATAAAGAACATAACTTTCTCCCGATAGGCGAAGTAGGGGAATTAGTTGTTGCCGGACCACAAGTAATGGTTGGTTATCATAATAGACCCGAAGAAACAAAAAATGTATTATTTGAAGCTGGTGGATATACTTGGTTAAAAACTGGTGATTTCGCTAAACTTGATGAAGAAGGATATATTTTTTTAATAGATAGAGTTAAGGATTTAATTAAATATAAAGGGCATAGTGTTTACCCGCGCGAAGTTGAAGAAATATTATATGAACATCCAGCAGTTTTGGAATGCTCAGTAATTGGAGTGAAAGACCCCGAGAAGGGAGAAAATATTAAGGCTTTCATTATACCTACTCCCGAATATAAGGATAAGATTACTGAAGCTGAAATCATTGAATGGGCAAAAGAAAATATGGCGGCATTTAAATATCCTAGATCCATAGAATTTGTTTCTAAATTACCAAAAAGTGCAGTCGGCAAAATATTAAGACGTGTTTTAAGAGAAAAAGATTCTAAATCATAAAATTAGAATAGAAACCTTATTTTAATCAATTTTTAAAAGATATATATCACTTTTTTTATTTAATTTTTATTTATTTCATAATATACTATAAATATTGAATCTGTTGGCTGATCTGGAAAGTTGGTTATAATTAATAAAGAGATTACCGTAAAAACACTCAGATGAATTAATTATTTATAATGATCAGCGAAAAAATAGGATTAAATTTGGAATTAGATAATATATCAATTTCTGGGGTTATAGATAGTTGGCCATTCTCAAAAAGAGGGCTAAAAGCTACTGCAATAGCTTGTTTGAGTGAAAAAACTATTCTAGATGGATGGCATTCTAAAGAAGACACTCCTAAAATCATTTAAAAAGATAAATTAAAAATAATTTTTGATTTATGTTCTGAATTTATCTAATTTATTAATATTTTAAATGAAAATAGTTCCTAAGAATAAAAGCAATTAATATATTTGAAACGATAAATAATTATTTTAAACCGTTCGGATTTAAAGGAAAATTAGACATAACTAGTTTAAGAGGTGGAGGAAAATTTAAGTGGAAAGGGATAAATTTAAAAAGTAGAGGCTAATTTATCTAAGATTCTATCTTCTTTTAAGCAATTTATTCCTTTTATTATATCCAAATAACCCTAAAATCGGAAAATTTCCCTCCTTATCATATTTTTTTAATTAAAAAATCATTATAAAAATATTTTCAATAGAAAAATAAAAATATTCAACAAATGTTAGATATTTTAAATAATTTACAAAAGGTGTAAAAGATTTCAGAAAAAAAATGGAAAAAAGCAGCTCAAACTATTGTTAATGCTGGTAAAATGCCATTCCCAGTATCTGATACTTTAATAGAATTTTTAAAAATGAAATTAACTGAAGAACAAGCAGAATTTATTACGATTTTTAGGCATTCGTCTTTAAATTTAGAACAAATTAAAGAAAAAACTGATAAATCTGAGAAAGAAATAATCGAAATATTAGAAGATCTAATGAAAAATGGAGTAATTTCTGGCAATCCTAGCCGTAGCACTGGTATAATGGTTTATACTTTAATGCCTCCATTTCCAGGTTTAATTGAATTTTCATTAATGAAGGGTAATAAGGGGGAAAAGGAACGGAAATTAGCCAATCTATTTGACAGAATATTTATCGATCTTAGAAATGGAACTCAAAGAAATTATGATGAAGTAATGCCTGAATTTAAAAAGTTCCCTGCGCCCGCACGCATAATTCCTGTAGAGGAAAAAGTTGTGGTTGGAAAAGAAGAGGTATTATTAATTGAAGAAGCATCGAAAATAATTGATCAACATGATAAAATCGCACTTGCACATTGTTATTGCAAGCAGCAAAAAGATCTTGTTGGTGATCCATGCAAGATAACTGATGAAAGGGAAATATGTTTAATTTTAGGTAAAGCGGCCAATTATTCTATTAATTATGGGTTTGCAAGACAAATCTCTAAAGATGAAGCAAAAAAGGTGCTTAAAAAAGCCGAAGACTTAGGGCTGGTTCATAAAGTCTTTCATTCTAACTTAGATTTTAATAAAGGTTTGGATGGAATATGCAGTTGTTGCAAATGTTGCTGTGGAATATTTAGATTATTTTATGAAGGTGTTGTACCTTATCATACCTTAACATCTTATATTGCAGAAACTATAAGTGAAAATTGTATCGCTTGTGGAACATGTGTAGAGAAATGTCCTATGGAAGCAATTAAGCTAGATGATGAAAAAGCAGTAATAGATTCTAAAAGATGCATAGGATGTGGTGTTTGTGCTCATTTCTGCCCAGAAGAAGCAATAAATATCGTTAGAACTGGACCAAGAGAAGTTTTTGTACTTCCACCAAGAATTAAAATTTCATAAATGTTTCCTTTAATTTTTTAAATTAACAGATTTATTGATCAGAAACTTTAAAATACAAAATATATTAAAATTTCAAACCAAAATTGCAAATAATTTTTACATAAAATTAAAAATCTTTAATAATATCTCTCTATAATCATTTATATAGAAAAATAATTTAATTTTATTCCCTCTTTTATAAAATAATTTTTTGAGTAAATCTCTCCCCTTTTTAGATTTATTCTAAATTTATTTTTTAAATTTATTAAGAAAATTATTATAATAGGTCATTTTTCAAAACGGAAAGTCTTTTTAATCCAACAAAATAACATATATTTGCACCAGTTTGCGAAACAACCTGCTTAATCGTTTTAAGTCCTTTAATATCTTTTCTATGTGTAAATAATAATATTCTATCAGGATTAATATTAGCACTTAACCTTTTAACAATTTTTTTAATTCTATTAATATCAGTCATTGATTCTGAATGGAATTGCATTTCTACAAAAACTTGAAATATTGGTCTCAAGAGTTTTCTTAACTTCCAAGCTAAATCTCCCCATTCAATATTGATCTTATTATATAACGAATTCGGGTTCCAATCAAGAGGTAGTAATTCGGACAATACAAAGTCTACTGATTTAATACAACGCACCATTATTTCATCTGGTGGCATACAAGAATCATTCATTATAGAAACATAATTACTATCAAAACTTTTAACTTCATTTACTATATCATTAATAAGTTCTGGGATTCCGTTCTGAAAATGCATTGCATTATTCTCATGGTTTACATCATAACATTTGACTCGATAATCTATTCTATCAATATAAATACCATCTATTTGAAGATTATTTAAAAGAAAATTAACTTGATCAAGTAAATAATCATGCCAACCTGATTTTGGACACATCAATCTTGTAAAAAAATCGAATTTTGGATTTGGATATGCAAGCGGTAAAAATATAGAATTAAAACCAGAATAAATCTTACCCCATTTATTTTTAGCGCTCCATTTCTTTCCAAATTTTTTGTATGTATCTCCTAAAATAGTTAATTCTGTTGCATCTATGTATGGAATAAATTTCATATTATGGTCATGTATTATTTTTATCATTTTCTCCAAATTTTCTTTATTCCAAAAAACAGAATATTCTCCCCAGTTAAGGTTTTTATAATAATCTTCCATAATTATATATTTTATTCCTAATTTTTCTGCAAATTCAACATCTTTTTCAAATAATTTGATTGCCTTTTTACTGGAGGAATATGAAGTAGAATACGTATGATAAACGCAGAACCAAGAATCATTATTCATTTTATTTCATTTTTTGTATTTACTTTTTATATATTCTGAAAATTTTTAATTAAAAATTTTCTTCCAAAAAATTGTTTCTTAAGATAGTTTTTCCAATTTTTGGCGGTGTAATTTATCTAATTCAGTTTTTATAATAGACGAACGATTTATATCAATAGGATGAAAATAAATAAAGACCAAACCAATTATCGTAGCAATTGCTGGTATTATTAAAAATAATATTTTAATTCCAAATAATGCAGATGCTGGTTGAACAGCTGAATTTTTAACATAACCAAAAAATTCCAGAATAAAAGTCGCAATAATTGGCCCAATACTTTCTGCAGGTTTTGTGAACAATGCATTCATTCCTAAGAACATTCCTTCTCGTCGCGACCCACTTTTTAATTCATCTTCATCAATAGATAACGTCATTAAAGGATAATTGAAAACACTATAACCACCAAAAAAGGTAGTCCAAATAAATGCAAACCAAATTAAAAATTCTGTCATGGGATTAATAATTAATATAAATGCTACAAAAGTGCCAATTACATTTAGAATTCCAAATCTTACAATAATTTTTTTCATGCCCCATTTCGGCCTCAATTTTATACAAACATAATTTGACCCGAAACCTACTAAAACAAAAACAAGAAATGCACCTAAAAGTGCTATCTCGTTATTTCCAAGAATTAATAAATAAGTAAATAAATATGTTAAACCAATGGAATTTTTGAATACTTGCGTAAAATTATACCCTAAATAATAAAGAAATGATTTTGTTTTTAAAGTCTTTTTTATAGCTTTTTTAAAGGGAAAAGTCTTATCCTTCTGAAATTCTGGACGTTCCTTACATGTATACGATACTACAATGAAACAAAATACTGAAATTATAGCTATTATTATATTTCCTATTTGAAATGCTACTAAGCCATAACTTTTTAATAATTGAATAATAATTACTGGGATCGCGCTTATAAACATAAAAATATTTGCAATTAGATTAGCCTTATTTCTTTGGTCAATATTAGACGTTATTTCAGGTAGAAGTGCCATCCAACATAGCACAACAAGTGTTAGCATAGTATCAAATGCACATACACTTACAACAAATTGTAAGAATATTAAAATTTGATTTGTATAACTCCATGGAAACCAAATAATAACGAAAATTAAAGCCCATATTGGCCCTCCATATTTAATATAAATTATTCTTCTACTACCCCATTTTATTCTGTCTGTTCTATCCGATAATTGACCTAAAAATGGGTCATTTAAGGCATTAACAATCATGTAAATAACTTGTCCCAAAATGAATAGACTCCAATTTAATTTTAAATCATCATAAAAAAAATCAACATAGCATAAAGTAAACACTCCTGCAAGTAATGTAGTTGGAACTCCACCCAAAGCGTATCCAAATATTTTTTTTAAGCTTAATTTTTCCGAAGAATTTGTAAAATTAATATTCAATTTATTCAAATCCTTATTTCCTAAGTTTTTTAGAAATATTTGGCTTAAAAATATTACTGAAGACTTTTTACAAAATCCTATGCTTTAAAAATAAAACATCTTTAATTTTTATTTTTTTCTACTATTTTTCCGCAGCAATTCTCTATTACTTTTAATACAAGTCCCACCGACCTTCCTAACATCTTTTTTCCTATTTCCATTTCTTTTATTATTCCTTTCACCAAACTTGGAGACTCTCTAATAGTATAATAAAAATTCAAGCCCTTTTTCCATATCTCCTCACTTCTTTTTACTTTAAAATTTATCTGCTTTTTTACTCTACTAAACTCCTGTTCTACTATTTTTGTTGTTGTATTTTTCCCCTTAAATTTTATTGCAACTATTTTTAGCGCCTTTATAACCTCTTTTGATGCGCTATTAATCGGTATTATCAAGTCCAGGTTTTTGTGATAATAATAAACATTCAGTCTTCCCATTTCAAAATGATTAATTTGCTCGTCCCTATTTTTATTTAACTCCTCATTTTTAATAATATTATAATTTTTACTCATTAATCATTTTTATTATCATATTTATCTAAAAATTTTATAACTCTGCCTTATATAAATTTATATACCTATAAATATTTATTAAACAGCTCACCTTGGTCTATACACATCTTATATCCCATTTATGTAAAAAGGTCTATAAAATGCAATGAGTGCGAAAAATCAAGGTGAAAAAAGTGGCTTTAAATTAAAGATCTTTGGACAGAACCCGCTTTTTTTACCTTTAAAAATGTTTTCGCTCCTATACATTTATTTATATAATTTTATTGAAGTTGACTGGTCCCGCATAAAATAAAAAATAAGGATTTGAATATTCTAAACAGCTTTATATGATAGTATTATTAATAAAAAATAAGAATAGAAAATAGAAAACATTTAAAAAGTTAGTCAGTTATTATAGTCCAGAGACCACAAAAGCCACCTATTTTTGACCGAAAGTTACATATATTCTTAAAAACACAGGTTATATCACCTTTTAATAGGTTATACGCATGATAGGTATTATATGTATAATAGATTTGTTTTACGCAAAAAAGTTTAGATTTAGATTAATATAAAGAGGTGATGTAAAAAGCTAAG
>Ga0164318_10001079_pt1 | contig 23418 bp, 18 predicted proteins | sample GuaBasSedimGuay9_FD_113734 | JGI IMG/M metagenome (GOLD analysis project Ga0164318, IMG submission 113734) | Subseafloor sediment microbial communities from Guaymas Basin, Gulf of California, Mexico - Guay9, Core 4571-4, 0-3 cm | ecosystem: Environmental > Aquatic > Marine > Hydrothermal vents... | reverse complement strand
TCTTCTACCACTTTTCCAAATCTCCAAGAAGGATACCTATCTTTTGGCACTTTCTTAGTATTAAAGTAAATAATAGGTCTGTTAAAGTAAAGAAATTCAAATGCCGAACTACTTACGTCTGTAATATACAAATCAGCTAAAGCCATATATTCTAAATTTATCTTTGGCCGGCTTATTAAAACTACATTAGATAATTCTAAGCTCTTATTTACTAATTTAGGGTATTTTCTTACTAAGTCTGGATGAGGCATAAAGATTATATTGTACTTATTAGTCTCAGATAAAGCTCTAAGTAAATCTAAACCTTTGTCAAAAAAAGAACTCTCTTTCTCCTCAAAATGGGGGTTATAAAGAATAACTGGCCTCTTTTCTGGAAATAACTGGGGAGGCTCTAATGAATGGTAATGAAAGTAATCAAATTTAGAATAGCCTCCTATTTCGCAGTTATTAAGAAAACCTAACCTTTTCTGCATCCCTTCTAAGTCTCTTTTTCCCGGTAAAATAACTAAATTATATTCTCTAATATGAGGCTCAAAAGCAAAACCTCTATTAGCTAAACCGTGAGGAACATAAACCCAATAAGTTTCTAACAAGAGCTGCCTGAAAACATTGTCATAATAATCAGTTACTACTACTGCACAGGGTTTATGCATTCTTAACCGGCATAAAAATACAAACCAATTTATGCTAAAATTTATCCGATTATAACCAGGGTGCTTAATCTTTATAAATTTAACATTATTAGGAATAGAATTAAGCTCCCCCTCAATTATCTCTGAGGCTTCTTTACTTGTGCTTAAGACTACGACTTGGTAATCTTTTTGAATGTTCGACAATTCAATAGCAATAAATAAAGAATGATAAATTTGATGAATAGACTGGTTATAACAGAAATATATTCTTTTGGGCTCAGGCTTAATTTTTCTATAAATTTCAATAAAAAATACTAAAATAAACGCTCCTATCCTGATTAACCTTCTCTTCATCTGAAACATTTTTGTTTCAAACAATTTTGTTTCAGTCAAGAAGTTTATACAGATTTTCTTTAGTCAATAATTCCAGCTCTTCAGGAGCCTCCAAAAAAGGAAGAATATCATCCCTTACTCTGCTTATATCTAAATCATTTATCAGCTCTTTAAGCCTTTTTTTCCAATTCTCTTCGGTAATCTGAACAAAATATTTAGAAGTTTGACAAAGCGCATTATTAAGCATAACAAAATTAGGCTGTAAATCTTTAAATTTTGTCAAATACCATAGTAAATCATACCAATCCCTTCCTTTAGTATATTTGCGAGAAAACAAACTATGGAGCTTTCCTGCAAATAAAGAAGCTAAATCGTAATGAAGCAGATAAAACATAAAAGTGGAATTATATAAGGTAAGCTCCTCCTTGCCTCCCCGAGGAGGATTGGTATCTATTTCTATTTTAATAGAAAGTTTCTCATTTTCTTGGGAGCTCAGACCGTATTCAAAAAGCAAGCCTAAAAACTTTAAAAAAGCATTATGGATGCCTTTCTTTATGCTATATTTTATCTCTATCCTATAACCTGCTAATTTAAATTCCTCTTTTATCAGCTTAAGGATATTCTCAAAATTATGACCTTTAGCTTTATAAGATAAACTAAAATCTAAATCTTCGGAAAATCTCCTAATTTTATAAAGAAATCTTAAAGCAGTACCTCCGCAAAATACTAAATTTTTATAAATCTTTTTCTTATAAAGCACATAGAGTAAATATTTCTGGAGATACTCTCTTATGAGATTTTTATTATCATTGGAAGATAAGTCCTTTCTGATGATTTCTTTAATGTAGTCTTTCATCTTAAATCTTTATACTCTTTCTTATATTGCTCTATGTATCTAATCAAAGTATCAATTATTTTTCTCACTCTTTTATTATAGTGGCTCTTATAGGAGCTCAATAATTCTGTATTTAATATCTCTAAATTCTGAAGTCTTAAAGAATCAAGTTCTGAAAAATCTCCCTGAAGGTAAGAATTCAGATAGAAATAATCAACTAAGGCTTTCTCTGGTAAAGCAATAAAAAATTCCTGATTATTGTCTATATCTTTTTTAAACCCAAAGAAAAGCTCCTCTTTCACTGAACGATATTCAAACCTGCCTAAACAGTTCTGAAAAATATTTGTTTTCTTTGTGGTGATAGAAGTTATCACACCTACTTTTTCAGGAATTAGATTATAAAAAGCTAAGGCATATTCTAAACTCAAATAAGATGGTGCAAATAAAAAATTAGCAACAAAGAATAGAGAAGGTTGAACCTTTCTATATTCCTCGCTAAAAATGTATAAACCTCTTTTCAATACTAACAAATACCCTTTCTTTACCCATTCTCTTACCTGCCGTCGCAAGTCTCTGGGCTCTTCATACAAAGAAAAAGTGCTTGAGTCAATTAAAGGAGCCTCTTTATATATTTTGATAAAATCCTTAAATTTCATTTCTCTATATTGATATTTTAATCAATCTACAGAAATAATCTAACTTAAATCTCCAACTTTGTCAACCTTTTTCTAAAGAAGGGGCTAAATTAAGAAAATATTAATATTCAAGGGCTATTGCTTCAGTTCAGGAAGACTCACCACTATCGCAACCAGAAACCAGAAAGGCTCCATAATTCGAATAATTATAAAAACCTCCGCCCCCACGCCCATAACCAAAAGCCCAGCAAGAGAAGAAAAAAAGGCGGTATTTAAGCCACAGGAGAAATTATCTAAAGAAGGGTTGTTTAAGTTTACTTTTGCTACCTTAAAGAGAGAGGCTATAAGATACAGAAATACTAAGAAACCAAGTATGCCTACCTCCCTTAATACCCGAGTATATTGAACATCAGAGACAGCCCCTCTTCCGGGAACCCCCCAGCCTAAGATAGGATATTTAGCCCAGACTCTTAGAGAACCTTTCATAGATTCAATCCGGGCCTGGCCTGACTCATCAATCCCAATCTTTTTACCTAAAACCTCTACTCTTCTATTCCCCATAAAGGCTGATTTATACCTATAAAATACCTCTTGAGGAAAAACAAGAATAACTAATATAGAAATAAGAAGCAGACTTAAGATTAAAGCCACCTTCTGTCTTTTAGAGACAAAAATAAATACCAAATACATAACTAAAAAACCAGCTAAGCCTGCCCGGGACTGGGTATAAATGAAAGTAGGAACCGCTAAAGTACCAAGTAAAATAAGAAAAAGTTTTTCTCTAATAGAACTGGCATAGATAAATAAACCTAGAATTAAGGAAAATATAATTATCAGATACCCAGCTAAGGTATTAGGCTCACCCTGTTCTCCTTCAAAAGGAGCAGTAGCCCTCATCCCAGTAGAAAGAGAAACCCTCAAAGCAAAGACACAGACTATAAAAGCCACCAACAACATAAAGTAAATAAAGATTTTAGCCTGCCTTCTACTTTTTAAATTATTACTCACCATAAAGAAGAGAATGAAATACTCAAAATATTTAAGGAGATAAAAAATACTATGTTTAAGGTTATTAGTTCCTCTTAAAGCCCCTATTCCTGAGGAAAAAATGCAGATAAAAATGTAAAAAAGTATGGGTTTATTAAGAGGGTTTGTCTTTAAAAGCCCTAATTCTTTATTTACTGCCATCTTAGCAAGCCAGCCAAAGAAGACCAAGAATATAAATAAATCATCTATCCTTAAAACTACTGCTCTACCAGGGATATGACCTAATTGAAACTCTGGAGAAAGAAGCATAGAAAAGATTAAAACTATCAGCGCAAAATCAGTATTTACAAAGGAAATAAGAAAGACAAGAAAACCTAAAGAAGCAACTAATAATTTATTAGGGACTCCTAAAAAACCCAAATTTAGACAAGAGTAAATGAAGAGAAAAAAAAGAAAAAGAAATCCTCTCTGATTATTGGTCATCAAATATCCAAAGACTTTTTATCTAAAGAACTTAAAGCGTTTAGGCTTAGACTCAGGTTTTTCCTGCTTATAATACTTATGTTTATATCGATAATAGTAAGGGTAAGGCTCCAAAGGCTCAGTCTGAGGCTTGGTATGATTAAGAATCGTCCCAATAATATTAGCTCCTACTGAATCCAATTGAATCTTACTCCTTAATAAAGCATCCCGGGCGGTCCTTCCTATTTCATAACACAATATTACTCCATCTAAAAAAGGAGCCAGTAAAGAAGCATCGGTAACCGGCAAAACCGGTGGAGAATCAAAGAAGACCACATCAAACTCTCTTCTTACCTCCTCTATCAAAGAAGAAAGACTCTTAGAGGCTAAGAGTTCAGCAGGATTACTGGGAAGAGTTCCTGCTGGAAGAATACTAATATTACCCAAACCTGAGGGTTTTAAAACCTCTTCAATTTCCATCTCGCCCAATATAATATCAGTAACATTTTTTAAAGCAGAGGCTAAGTCTACTGTCCCAGAAAGAACCTCTGATAACCCAGGTTCTTTAGGTACCCCAAAAGTTTTAGCTAAAGCAGGTCTTCTCAAATCAGAACCCACAAGTAAGGTTCTTAAACCTTCTTGAGCGGTAGCCAAGGCTAAATTAGTAAGAATGGTGGTTTTACCTTCTTGAGGCTGGGCACTAGTAATCAAAAAAAGTTTACGAACCTCAGATATTTTAAGGTTTGTGCGAATATTTCGAAAAGCTTCAGCCACAGGGGAAGCAGGTTTATAATGGACAAGAAGCCGAAGAAAACGCTCTTCCTCTTCGCTCTTCTCTGGAGGGAAAAACTTAGCTAAAATACCCTTTCTCTTAACCTCAGGTTCAATAGAAGGAACCACTCCCAAAACTGGAAGTTTTGTTATACTTTCTACATCTTCAATCCTTCCTATAGAGGTATCTAAAGTCTCCATTACAAAAGAAAGCACCCCACCTATGATTAGACCCATAAAAGCTCCCACCAGAATACCTAAATTAGACTTAGGGTTTATAGGAGAAGAGGGCATAACCGCAGGATCCACTATAGAAACATCGCCTACTTTTTCTGCCTCAGTAATCCTCGCCTGCTCTAACTTCTCCTTAAGAAGAGCGTAAAGTTTCTTATTTACCTCTACTTCTCGTTTAAGGCGGGCATATTCTAAAGCTTCCTTAGAGAGACCTTTAATTTGAAATTTTAACTGCTTAATCTGTTCTTTAACCTGAAGAACCTTAGGATGCTTCTCAGTATATTTCTGAAGGAGAGAAGCTAATTGAAATTCCAGATCTACAAGTTTTTTCTGAATAGGCTCAGCAACTTCAATATTTTCTACCTTTTCTTGATACTCTCTAACCTTATCTTCAGCCTCACGAAGTCTCCTACTTAAAGAAGAAAGTTGTTCTTCTATAAACTGACGCACTGTGCGAGCCTGTTTATTTTTTTCTAAAAGGTTTTCTTCTACATAAACCTGAGCTACAGTATTGGCCAAGACTACCGCTTTTTCAGGGTCAGGAGAACTGGCAATGATTCTTATGATATTTGTATTACCCACTCGCTCAGTCTCTATCTTACTCCTTAGCTTCTCTACTACTTTATTAACCTCAGGGATTTTAGCTTCCTCGTTAATTAACCCCAACCGCAGGGCTACCTTCTTCATAATGGGGTATCCTCTTATAATTTTGGCTTGCGTCTGCATAATATCCCCAGGAGAGTAAGTAATCCACTCAGTAAGCATTCCAGCAATAGTCTTTCTTTCTTCAATCTTTACAGTAGTAACTGCTTGGTAAATTGGGGCCTGGTGGGTACTGTAGTAATAACCTAAAAAGGTAAAAATAAGGAATGATAAAAAGATTAGGAGTTTTCTCTTGCGAAAAATGCGAATGTAATCTCTTAAATTTAACTCATACTCAGCCATATTTAGAAAAATTCTATCAGAATTAACCTCAATAATCAAGGATATTGAAAGAAAATTCTCTTTATGTTAATATACCTTATCTAAAAACCTCTAAGAAAATTGACTATAATCGAAGTAGAAAACATTATTAAGGAATTTAGCTTACCTTTAACTCTTAAGGATTTAGCCAAGCTAAATCTTAAACTTCCCCAGTTTAAAGTCTTAGATAAAGTTTCTTTATCTGTAGGAGAAGGTGAAATCTTTGCTCTTTTAGGGCCTAACTCCGCAGGCAAAACCACTCTCTTAAAGATAATCTGTAAGCTCCTACTTCCTGATAAAGGGAAAATAAAGGTAAAAGGAAGTATCAGTTATTTATCAGGAGAAACTCCTGGCTTCTATCCTCAGCTTACTGCTCAACAAAATTTAGAATTTTTTGGGACAATCTACAACCTCACTCCTTCTCAAACAAAAGAAAGAATAAGAAAATACTCTCAAATATTAGAGATAGATAATTTAAATAAACCTTTCTGGCATTACTCCACTGGGCTAAAACACAGGCTCTCTCTTTTAAGAACTTTGATGATAGAGGCAAATATCATTATAATGGATGAACCCACAAAAAATTTAGACCCCTTAGCCAGTAAGAATCTCCGCAGACTTATCTATAAAATCTCTAAAGAACTTAACAAAACAGTCCTTTTCGCCACTCATTTCTTAGAAGAAGCAGAAGAAATATCTGAACGCTTAGCAATTATAGATAAGGGTAAAATAGTCTTAATTAAAGAGACTAAAGAAGTTAAAGGCTGTTTAGGGGAATTACTTAAAAATACCCTGAAAAGAAATGCTTAGAAAGGCGGTTTCCTTCTTAAAGCGAGACTTTTATGTCTTTTCCAGTTATAAACTCTCCTTGCTCCTAAACCTACTTACAATCTTAGCTTCAATTACTACCTTCTTCTTCATCTCTAAACTGATTGGCAAGGGAGCAGAAACCTATCTTAAAGAATTTGGGGGAGATTACTTCTCCTTTGTCTTGATTGGCTTAGCCTTTGGGGGTTATCTCTCAGCAGGGCTAAATAGCTTTTCCCAGTTAATCTCTTACGAACAGTCAGAAGGAACCTTAGAAATCCTTCTTCTTTCGCCAACTAAAATCTCCACTATTCTAATTTTAGGGTCTTTAGGGAATTTTTTATTTACTTCTCTAAGAATACTAGCCTATCTCTTCTTAGGCTGGCTGATTTTCGGCTTCAGTTTAGGAAAAATCAATCTTATTGCTTCTCTAATTATCTTAATCTTGAGTATAATCAGTTTCAGCAGTTTAGGAGTTATTTCAGCAAGCTTTATCTTAGTTTTTAAGAGAGCAGACCCCTTAACCTGGCTTTTGAGCGGGTTATCTAAACTCTTGGGAGGAGTTTACTATCCAGTAAAGATAATGCCTTCTCTTCTTCAGAGGCTCTCTTTCCTCTTACCTATAACTTACAGCTTAAGGGCTTTAAGAAAGAGTATTATTTTAGGCGCTTCTTTAAAAGAGGTAATTCCTGAATTAACTGCTCTCTCTCTATTCTGCCTGGTTCTGCTTCCTCTGAGTATATTATCTTTTAAATTAGCTTTAAAGGTGGCTAAAAAAAAGGGGAGCCTTCTCTATTCTTAAAAGGGTTGAAAATATATTACTTGCGAAGAATCTCTCTTAACAATAGCTCTATTTACCCTAAAAGAACCTCCTCTATCTTCAAAAATGACTACCACTCTAAAATAATTGGATTCTACTTTTATCTTGGGACTTAACCTCTGAAATTCCTCATCAGATAAACTTAACTTCTCCTTTACTTCTTCCAAACTCTTGAAAGGCCTCTTCTCTACTATCTCTTTAGCCTTATCTAAAGATAAGCCTTCTATACTCTCTAAAACTTCTAAACCAGCATTATTTATATTGACTTTTCCTTCTCCGTAAATAGTTAAAAAATCTTTTATCCCTAAGTCTAACTTTCCATTCTGGTTTAAGTCTTCATCTTCTTCTAAAGAAGTGGATTCATTTAAATCCTCTCCGTAAAAATAGTCTTTCTTCAGTTCAGGGATAAAAAGTAGCTCCTTAAGACTATATAATAATTTATTCTTCTTAGACTCTCTGTAGCCTAATATCTTATCTGCCAATTTCTGGCTAGACCAGCGGGGAAAATGCTTTAATAACCTCTTAAGCGTTTCTAAAGAAACGGTATTTATATTTAATCTTGCCTCTTCGTCAAAAACATAGATTTGGTAATTTTTTATTGGCTCTTTCTTAAAATCATAAAAATTTAAAATTTTTTTTCCTTTAAACTTCAGAAAATCTTCTTCCTCTAAAAAATCGTAGTCTTTCTGCTGAGATATCTTCTCTAACTTAGCAATTACAAAATTAATAATACCTCTGGTTATATACAGAGAGTTGAACCTTTGTAAGTAGCGCTTAAAAAGGTCTATCTTAAGACGCAGAGAATAACTTAAACTAAGAGAAAAAACCGAAAGAAAAAATAAGATAAAAAGGATAATTACTAATAGTGAAGATTTTTTTCTCCCTCTCATTAAAACCTCTCAATAACCGTAGAAAAAACTTTATTTTCTTCTCTAAGTCTTACTGATATTTTTAAGGCTGAAGGTAATTTTTTAACCGAATCCCAATTATTACGCCAACCTTTGCCGTCAAAGTAAGAAAATTCTAAGTTCTTTAAAGAGGAAAGAATCTTCTCCTTCACTTCTTTACCTACAGAAAAGAAGTCTTTCTCTACCCTAAAAAGAATGTAATTACCATCCTCTTGAAGAGTTAAGTAATAACTTACTCTTCTTAAATCAGAATTTTCTTCTCTTCTAAGGTTGACTCTAAAGGGGGCAACTCTTACAAATTCTAAAGAAGTATTATCGGCCTTAAATCTAAAAACTTCATCTTCTAAGGGTAAATAAGCAGAGAGAAAATCTGAAGAGAGTTTATCTAAGAATTCAGCTAAGTTGAATACCTGGGTTTCTCTTACTTTCTTATAGACTTTAAAACTTAAATTAAAACCAGTTATCAATACGGCTAAAATTAAAGAGGCTATCCCTAAAGATAAGATTAACTCTAAAAGAGTAAAAGTCTTTTTATTGTTTCCTTTTAACATAACTGACCAGATAAAAATTCCTTTCCTGATTAGCTTCTTTCCAGAATATCTCTACTCCTACTCTAAAAATACCTTCGGTCTTCTCTATTTCTCTGCGGAAAGAAAAATCTTTATTAAAAGGGACTTTTTCCTGAGAGAAAGAGAATTTCTTAGATAAATTTTTAGAAGTCTCAAAAAATAGTTCTCCTCCAATAAACATTGCTTGGCAGTATCTTCTCACTTTAGAAACTGCTCTGGTAAATGAAGAAAAAGAAATAACTAAAGAAAATAAAATTATACTCGCTACACACAAACCTACTAAGATTTCTAAAAGGGTAAGGCTCTTTTTAAACATTAAAAAACCTGAAGGTTGACCTGAAATATAGGAAGGAGGACAGCCATAACTAAAAATCCTATTATCAAAGCCAAGATAAAAATAGATAAAGGCTCAATTATTTTGAGAATTTTCTCTATCTGGGCTTTTAATTCTTTAGAAAGATTAGTATTGACTTTTAATAAAAACTCCTCTAACTTCCCACTCTCCTCAGCTATCCCCACTAACTCTAAAATTGGAGGTGAAAAGACCCTCCTTCTTCTTAAGGCTTCAGAAAGTAAACACCCTTTACTAATATCTAATTTAACATCTTTAAGCTTCTTAACAATAGCTCTATTAGAGATAACTTCTTCAGAAATAGTTAAAGCTTCTATTAAAGGTAAACCGCTCTCTAAACTTAACCCTAAAACTTTAGAGAAATTCACAAAGTTTATCTTTTCAATAAGAGAACCTAACCCTGGTATCTTCAACAAGAAGTCATCTCTCTTCTCTTTTAAAAAATCCTTAGAAAATACTTTCTTAAGAAGAAGAAAAAGCACTAAACTGAGAGGAATAATTACTTTATAACTTTTATTTAAAAAATTCCCTATATTTATGAATATTCGGGTAATAAGGGGGAGTTCTACTTCCAGAGTAGAAAATACAGAAAGCATCTTAGGAAGTACATAACTTACCAAGAAAACTACTGCTCCTAAGCCGGTTAAGATTAAAATAAAAGGATAAACTAAAATAGAACTGAGTTTAGCCCTAAACTCTCTTCTCTCTTCGTAATAAAGAGCTAAATTGCTAAAAATCTTTTCCAGGTTAGCAGTAGATTCTCCAGCTTTTACCATACTTAGATAAAACTCAGAAAAAATACGGAGAGAAGAAAGAACTTCAGAAAGAGGCCTTCCCTGTCTTAAACCTTTCCTTATCTGAAGAAGCAATCCTTTCTCTAAAGGAGAGGCGAACTGAGAAGAGACAACTTCTAAGGCTGAAGAAAGCTCAAACCCCGAATTTAAAAGGCTAGCTAGTTGGGAGGTAAATTTCTCTATAAATCGGGAATAAGATTTAAAGACAACAAAGGCTTTTTCTTCCTTAATAGCTATAGGGAAAAGCCCTTCTTTCTTAAGTTCACTAACTAAGGCTTCTTTACTCTCTTTTTCTCTTATACCCTGGGCAAGAAATCCCTGAGAATCTCGGGCTTTATATCTAAAAATTGGCATTTACACTTCCTCACAGACTCTTATTACCTCATCTAAACTGGTGAAACCTTGCTCAGCTTTTATTAGTCCATCTTCTTTCAACGTCTTAAATCCTAAAAGTTTGGCTTTCTTGAGGATATCTTCTAAACTTGCCCTCTTAACTATCAAAGAAGAAATTTCTGAATCTACTACTAATAATTCGAATATTCCGGTCCTTCCCCGGTAGCCTGTATTATAACAATCCTTACAGCCTCTGCCTTTAAAAAAAGTCTTCTTCTCCCTAATCCCTAAACTCTCTAATAATTCTGGGTTAATTTCTTGCTCTTCTTTACAATTATTACAGATAAGTCTTATTAGTCTTTGGGCTACCACCCCTCTCAAAGTATCAGCTAAGAGATAAGCTTCTATCCCTAAATCTAAAAGCCGGGTTATAGTAGATAAAGAGTTATTAGTATGTAAAGTACTGAAAAGAAGGTGTCCAGTAAGAGCGGACCTTACCGCAATCTCGGCAGTCTCCAAATCTCTTATTTCTCCTACCATAATAACATCGGGGTCCTGCCTTAATACTGAGCGTAAGCCTTCAGCAAAAGTAAAACCTATCTTGGGGTTTATCTGAATCTGGTTAATTCCTTCCAATTGATACTCAATAGGGTCTTCTAAAGTAACGATGTTTATCCGGGAATCATTTAAATAGTTAAGGAAAGAGTAGAGAGTGGTAGTCTTGCCGCAGCCAGTAGGACCAGTTACTAAAACCATCCCATTAGGCTTGGCTAAAAGTGATTTTACTTTCTCCAAGTCTTCAGAAGAAAATCCTAACTGAGAAATTTCTAACATCAAAGAACCTTTACTAAGAAGCCGGATGCTCAAACCTTCACCAAAAAGAGTAGGAAAAGTAGAAAGCCTTAAGTCTATATCTTGACCTTTGATTTTTACCCGGCATCTTCCATCCTGAGGCTTCCTCTTCTCAGAAATATTCAGATTAGCCATAACCTTAAACCGAGTAATGAGAGCCGAATGTAATCTCTTCATCTGAGGAGGGGTCTTAGTCTCATATAAGAAGCCATCAATTCGAAAACGGATTCTTAACTTATCCGAGAAAGGCTCAATATGGATATCAGTTGCTCTCTTCTGGTAAGCTTCCTCTAAGAGTTGATTAACATAACTTACTAAAGAAGAATCTTCAACCAAACTTTCTACTTCTTCTTTGGACTTTAAAGTCTTAGGAGGATAAGAAGGAGGGCTTTCTACCAGCTCTTCTACAGCCTCAGCTCCTAAGCCATAATATTCCTTTATCCCTTTAAGGATGTCCTCTCTTTTAGCCAGGTAAGGCTTTATCTCTAAATTGGTGATTATCTTTAATTCTTCTAAAATACTAATATCAAAAGGGTCTCTTAAAGCCAAAGAAAGAGTATCCTCTTCTCTTCTTAAAGGAAGAAGGATATGCTTGGTAAGCAGGCTCACAGGAATTAAAGAAAGAACATCTGAAGAAGGCTTCTCTTTATTTAAATCAATAGAAGGTATTTTAAAATACTTACTATAAGCAGATAAGAGCTCTTCTTCAGTGATTAATTTTTTCTTAAGGAGAAAATTCTCTACATCCTGATAAGAATTAAACTCTTGGTATTTTAACTCTTCTTCTAAGCCTGCAAGCTGAGAAAGAGAAACTACTCCTGCTTCGGTCAAAATCTTTCTTATTAAAAGGAAGGTTTCTTTTGAATACATCTTAAATCTTAATATAGCAAATTTAGAAGAAAAAGCAAAAGAAAATCGATTTTAAGCTAAGAAAATCTCTAAAGTTCTCTTTAAAAAACCTTATTTTTCTGAGTAAGAGCCAAATTCTTCTCAGAACTTAACTCAATCTCAGCAATAAAAAATCAAAAATATCTTGACAAAACAAAGGAAAAAGGAGTAAAATTTTGTTGAGTTTTATGTAAAAAGTCGCAAAATAGAAACGTGAATTCGAAAAAAGAGAAGATTTACAAGATAAAAGATATAGCCCAAGAATTAGGGGTATCTATTCAAACCGTAAAAAATTACGAGAATTTAGGGATACTACCCAAAGCCAAAAGAGATGAGAAAGGCTGGAGATATTATACTCAAGAAGATTTAATAAAAATAAAAGCCTTATATAAAGAAGAAATAAAAAGAATTTAAATTTAATGGTAATTGCTATTACTAACCAAAAAGGAGGGGTGGGCAAGACCACTATAGCTATAAATCTTTCAGCCAGCTTAGCTATTTTAGGATACCGGGTCTTAACTGTGGATATTGACCCTCAGGGTAATTCTTCTGACGGCTTAGGAGTAAATACTAACAAGCTGGAAAATACTATCTACGATGTTTTAATAAATGAGGTGGCTTTAACTGAGATTGTCCTGCCTACCCAGATAAAGAATCTCTTTATTGCTCCTGCTAATATAAGTCTCTCGGGAGCAGAGACAGAATTATCCTCAGATATTTCTCGGCCGTTTAAATTGAGAAAAGCTCTAAAACCAGAAATACCTAAATACGATTATATAATAATAGATTGCCCTCCTTCTCTGGGAATCTTAACGGTTAATGCTATTGTCGCCAGCACTGACCTCTTAGTGCCTATAGAACCTAACAGCTATGCTCTAAAGGGAATGAGTATGCTTATGAGTACAATTTTGAAGATAAAAGAAGATTTAGAACATTACTCTTACTTCTTAGGGGTGGTAGTAAATATGTTCCAGGAAAATTTAGATTTACACTCTTCAATCTTAGAAGCAATAATTGAATATTTTACCTCCCGAAAGGTTTTTAACACCAAGATACCGCGGGACCCCAAAATACCCGAAGCCGAAATCCAGGGTAAAAGCCTTTTAGAATATGAACCTAATTCTGATACTGCCCATAAATTTATTGAATTAGCCAAAGAAATTAGGGATAAGAAACACAGTTAAGATGGCTGAAGAAAAAAAGGAAGAACTTAAAAAAATAGTAAAATCCCGGATAAAGGGCTTAGGCTTAGATGCTTTATTTCACCAGGTAGAATTAAAAGATAAAAAAGAAACTCTCTCTAAAGGAGAACCTGTATCTTCAGAAGAAAAAACTCTATTAGAAAGACTAAAAAGAATTAGCCTCTCTAAAAAAGAAAGTTTTTTCTCTCTCCTTTTGCAGAATATAAAACAGAGTTTAGGCCTTTCTCCCTCTTTAAGAAGTATTATAAAAATTAGCCAGGATTCCCTTAAAGTCTTAAAAGAAAAAAGAATAAAAGATAAAACGATCCTTCAGGAAGCTTTTTACAGAGTAATACCTCCTCTGATAAGAAAAAACCCTCAAAAGAGAGAAGAGTTTGTAAAAGAAACTTTAAAAGAATTCTTATCTCCTCAAGAAGACAGATTTATCACAGTGATTATCCCCCGCCAAAAAGTAATAATGAAATTCTTAACTCTGCCTACTGCCGAAGAAAGAGAAATTGAAAAGATGTTAGAATTTGAGATTAAAGAAATTATTCCTCTGCCTGTCTCGGAAATAGAATTTGACTATCAAATTATAGAAAAGGAAGAAAACAAAACTCACTTAATATTAGTGGGGATTAAAAAACAAGATATATTAGACTACTTAAGTTTTTTAGAAAAGGCAGAAGTTAATCCTTCAAGAATTGAAGTAAGTTCTCTCAGTCTATATAACTTCTTAAAACCTAATTTAAACAAGGAAGAAAACCTACTCCAAGTAAATATTGCTTATAGTTATACTGATTTAAATATAATAAGAAGGGGAAGACTTCTTTTTAGCAGGAGTTTAAATATAGGTTCAGAAAGCCTTACTCTGAATTTAGCTAAAAACTTGAATTTAAGTCTGGATAATGCTGAAAAAATTAAAAAAGAAAATGGAATAATTCTTTCCCAAAAAGAAAAAAATCCTACTGCCCAAGAAATATCTAAGATAGCCTGCCAGTGGGCAGATTCTTTAATCGAAGAGATAGAAAAAACCCTCACCTATCTTAAATTAAAAGAAAATGAAAGAATAGAGATAGATAAACTGATTCTCTCAGGAGGAGGCTCAAGGCTTATCAACCTTCCTGACTACTTAAAAGAAAAACTAAAGCTGAGGGTTAACTTTTCCAAAATCCCCGACTACATTGAATTACCCAACCCTCAGACGGCCCAAAACTATGAAAAATACTTCTTAGAATTTGTAGAACTGAGTTATCCCTTCTTAAAAGACAAGAAAAAACTTATAGATATTAATCTCCTCCCCCAAAAATTAAGAAAGGCTTTAAAAACAAGACTAACTAAGATAAAAATTTTGATTTTCTCTTCCTTTTTCTTGCTCCTTATTCTCAGTCTATCTTTAGTAGCTTCTTTTATCATCCATAATAAGGAAAAGACCCTAACTCAAAAAGAAGAAATCCTTAAAAGACTCTCTAAAGAGATTGGGGAGCTTAAACTCTTTAAACAGAGAATCCGAAACATCCAAGCCTACATCTCCCCAGAAAAATCCTGTATGGAAGTATTGAGAGAAATAAGTCTTTTGGCTGGCCCGGATATAATAATAAATAAGTTTTCTTTTGAAAAAGATAACTTAGTTATCTTAGATGGTGAGGCTTCTTCCCATTCTTCAGTAGTTAAATTCTCTAAAGACTTAGGGGAATCTAAAATTTTTAAGGCTTCTCAGATAAAATACACCAAGAGAAAAGAAAGGATAAGAGAAGAAGTAATTTTTGAAATAATCTGTAAATTAAGATGAGAGGAAAACAAAAGTTATTAGTTATATCTATTATTACTGGGATAGGGGCTTTGCTTTTCTATCTGGGGTTTATTCTGCCTTTGTCTAATAAATTAACTGAACTCAATTCTAAAATAACTAACGATGAAAAACTAATAAAAAAACTGAAAGAAGAATTAAAAGAAAGAGAAAAATTAGAAGAAGAATTCTCCTCGCTCTCTAAGAAGATAAAGGCCCGCCTCCCCTTCCAAAGAGAAGAAAGTCAATTCCTCTCAGAAATAGAAAAAGTAGCTAAAGAAACTAACATCCACATAAACCTTTTAAGTCCTTTACCAGCCCAAAATATAGGAGAATTTAAGGAGTTATCGGTAGAGATAGATATGGAGGCAAATTTAGGAAATTTAGTAAGATTTCTCTACGAAATAAGAAAATCATCGGTAGTATTAGTGGTTAATAAATTAGAACTTACGCCTAAATCTGAACGCTCAAGCTTACTTAAAGGAAAATTAATAATATCTACTATATTTTTAAAGGAGAGATGAGCAAAAAACAACTAATAAATACTACCTTAATTGTAATTTTCTGCTTATCTGGGGAAATAATCTTTGCCCAGGAAGAAAAACCTTTCTCTTACTATGAAGTTATTGAAAAAAGAAACTTCTTCCGACCTAAACAAAAAGAAGAAGAGAAAGTCCAGAAGGTTAAAGAGAAGACAACTGAAGAAAAAGAAACTCCAGGATTTATCCTTACCGGGATAGTAAACCTCAAAGGAAAGTTAAAAGCTATAATTGAAAAATCCTCAGGAGAAGGTTTCTATGTAGAAGAAGGAGAATATGTGGAAGATTTTATAGTAGAAGAAATAACCCCTAATAAGGTTGTTCTCAGGAAAGGAGAATCTCCAATAATTCTCAGACTTAAAAAATCAAAGTTAGAATCTATCTCCTTAACTCCTAAAAAAGAAGAAGCATCACCACCAAAAAAAACGCTAACTCCTCCAGAATACAAGCCTAACCTTATCCAAAAAATAAGAACCGGAAAAATTAAAAAGGAGGAAAATAATGAACCATAAATTAATTCCTATTTTAATTACTATCTTAATCTTCCTGATAATAAAACCTCTCTATCCTCAGGAAGACTCTTCTCCAGAAGCCTCCCCCCCAGGGCTAATTTCCCTAGACTTTCAAGATACTGACATCAGACAAGCCCTTAAAGTATTAGGAGACATCACCCAAAAAGTAATAATCCCCCATCCTGATCTTCAAGGGAAGATAACCGTAGTAAGCCTTAAGGGAGTTAAGCCAGAAGTTGTAGAGAATGTCTTAGAAAGTGCTTTAAATGTCAGGGGGTTTACTCTAGTAAGTTCAGGTAATGTCCTAAAAGTAGTCCCTCTTCCCGAAACAAAACAGACAAATGTGGAAGTGGAAGTAGGCCTCTCTCCGGAAAAGATAGAAGAAGAAGATAAAGTTATTACCCAGGTAATCCCTCTCAAATATGCTTCAGGGGCAGAACTTAAAACTATGCTCTCTTCTTTAGTAGGGAAACACGGAAATATCTTAGCTGACCAAAGAACAAACACCTTAATAATAACTGATACTGCTTCCAACATTAAAAGACTGAGTTTAATAATAAAAGAATTAGAAAAACCCCTTCCTACCAAGATGCAGGTAAAAACATTTGTTCTCAATTATGGAAGTGCTGAAAAAGTAGCTGAAATACTTAATGAACTCTCTGAAGACAAGGAAATCCCCTCTCCTTTATTCTCGGTAGAACTGCCAGAAGAAAAAGAACCCCTTCAGATTACTGGGAAAATAAAGGCTTTTCCCGAGGAAGAAACAAACTCCATAATCGTGGCTTCAGCTTCGACTAACTTCTCGGCTATTGAAAAAATAATAAAAAAGTTAGATGTTTTGCCTCCTCAGGTAATGATTGAAGTAATTATTATGGATGTTACTTTAAGTGACGAGTTTATTATGGGAGTAGAATTTGCCCATCCCACTAGTTCCACTTCTACTACTGAAGGAGTAAAAGTAGATTTAGGGGGAAATACCGACAAAGAAAGCATCTTTCATTCCCTCTTAAATTTAGGTGAAGATGCCTTAGAGAAAGGATTTACTTATAGATTATTAAACCGTAAAGAGACTCTCAATCTTTTAGCGTTTATCTTAGATTCTCAAGAAAACAGTAAAGTCTTGTCTACACCCCGAATCTTGGCCTCTAATAACCAGGAATCAACTATTACTGTAGGCCAGGAAGTTCCCATAATTGAATCCTCAGTAGTAGACTTGGTAAACAATGTAAAAACAGTTAACTATAAGTACGAAGATGTAGGTTTACAGCTAAAAGTTACCCCCCGGGTAAGTAAAGACAAGATTGTTAACTTAATAGTCCATGCTGAACTTAAAGACTTAAGCCCTCAGAAAATTTACGATGCCAGCATCATAAATAAACGGGAAGCCGACGCCACAGTAATTGTACCTGACGGCTACACTGTAGTTTTAGGAGGACTTATGCGTGATAATAACAGTGTGATAGAGAATAAGATACCTCTCTTAGGAGACATACCTATATTAGGAAACTTATTTAAGAAGACAAAGACTACCCTCTTAAAGACAGAACTCTTGATATTCTTAACTCCTAAGATAGTGGAGGGAGAAAAGGATATAAAAAAGATAACTTCTCTCTCTGAGGATAAACTAAAAAAGATAGAAAAGGCTCAAAATAAAAGAGAAATCAAAAAAGCAGTAAGGGAAGTGGTAGGTTATCTTCAGAAAAAGTAGTTGCTTAAAAAAAATATTCTGGTAAAATTATTTCGATGAAGAAAAAAAAGAAGAAAAATTACAAGCCTCCTAAAATCTCCTCTAAGGAAATATTTGAGATAAATGCCTTAGGTTGTGGGAAGTGTCCTTCATCTTCTAACGTGACTTTAGGAGTTTCCTGTATTCGGGGAGTAAAAAAATTCTCCTAAAGTATTATTCTAAACTGTAGATATTTCCTTCCTGAGTAGCTATAAAAAGCTTACCTCCAGAAACTGCGGGTGAAGAAAGAACCTCTTCTCCTAAGTTATATTCCCAGAGAAGCTCTCCTCTCTCTACAGATAAAGCTTTAAGTTTTCCTTCCCGCGAAGCCACATAGACTATACCTTTAACTAATACTGGGGAAGAAGAAAAGCCTAAGCGGGAAGCTGACCCTAATTTATGTTTCCATAAAAGAACCCCTTTATCCTTGCTTAAGCAATAAAGGTATTGCTCAGTGTAGCCGGCTACCAAGAATATTCTATCTTCTCCTACTGCTACTGAGGATACATAATTAGGAGTTGGGGCTCTATCTTCAATAATATATCGCCAAACTAATTTTCCGGTATTTAAATCTAAAGCGTACACTGACCAGTCAAAGTTTCCTGAAACTAAATAGAGCTTATCTCTATCTAAGCCTACAGAAGCCAAATCTATGCCTCCTTTAGTATGGTATTTCCACAAAAGCTCTCCTCTATCTTTATCCAAACAATAAATATTGCCATCGTTAGCTCCAATATAGAGTCGGTTGTTAAACAAAGCTGGTGAAGAATAGACCATCTGCTCAGCCTCAAACTCCCAGAGTTTCTCTCCTTTCTCGCTGTCTAAAGCTAATATAAGCTTATTAGGAAAACCTGAACCAAAAAATACTTTTCCTTCAGCAATAAGAGGTGAGGAACGGTCTGCTCCCTGAGTATTATACTTCCATAAGAGTTCTCCTTTTTCACTGTCTAAACAATAAAAAAAGCCATCTCTACAAGAAAAATAAACCTTCCCTTCAAAGACTGCTGGCGAAGAATCAATAAACCCCTCAGTCTTAAACTTCCAGAAAAGTTCTCCTTTATCTTTGTCTAAAGCGTAGAGATAACCGTCTCGGCAACCCACATAGACTTTACCTTGATAAACTGCTGGAGAAGAAATAACTGAACCTTGGGTCTTAAACTTCCAATCTACTTCCAGAGGAGGTTCTAAAACTTCATCAGCCCTTGCCGAATTAAGGTTATCCTTCCTGAATTTAGGCCAATCTTCAGCAAATCCCCAAAAATTAACTCCTAAGATAAGAACACCCAAAAAAACCAATACTTTCCTCATCCCCACCTCCTTAACAAGATAAAACAAACTAGACTTAAAATGCAGGGTTTAGCGGACGACTTTAAAAGAATAAAGCTTCCCAGAATCAGAACCCACCAGTACATATATGTTATCCTCATCTATGTAGTGTAAAGAAATCCCACTCTTAATGGGAGCACCAGTATCATAAGGCCAACCCGGAACAATTTCTCCACTATCAGCATCCACTGCGTAAAATTTACCATCATCAGCTCCAAAATAAACTACCCTATTCCAGACTAAAGGCCAGGAATCAATAGCTGAACCAATATCTACTGGAAAACCAGGTTTAGAAGAGCCGTCAGCTACGCTTAAAGCATAGAGTTTGCCGTCTCGACAGCCAAAATAGACATAACCAGTCTCTACATCTACCCAGGGTGCAGAATAGATTGCTCCCCCACAAGTAACTGGGTTGGTAGCCCAGCCGGTATCGGTTTCAGCAGTACTTAAATTAGAAATATTTACTGCGTAGAACTTTCCGTTCTCCGTACCAAAAAAGATAAGATAACGAGTATCTGGGTCTGAAGGGTCCTGAGGAGCAATAAAAGGAGCAGTCTTTATTGCTCCTTCAGCACCATCGCCAGTATCAAATACCCGGGATACAGTATTATCCGAAGCCTTAAAAGCGTATAACTTCCCATCGCTTGCTCCAAAATAAACCTCATCATAGTATAAAGAAGGCACATAAGCCATAGCTGGCGAAGACTCCACAGCCCCTCCTACTGAGGAAGGAGTAGTCCAGTAATTAGAACCGTCAGAGGCATTTAAAGAATAGACTTTGTTAGCTTTGGTGCCAAAATAAACATGGGCAGGGTCGTAATAATCGTATAAGACCGCCGTAGATAATTCCTCACCCATAACTCTCTCCCACTTTAAGGTATTGTCTTCCCACAAGGCATAGACTGTTTTACCCAAAGTCCCAAAATAGACAATATCTTTATAAACTCCCGGAGAATACTCTTCAGTATTGGGCCAAGGAATACCTCTAATCATTCCCGAACTAGTAAAATCCATATTCAAATTATGAGTAGTAGCGTCTATAACATAAAGGTGGTTATCGTCAGAACCAAAAAAGATTTTATCTCCATAAGCTATTGGCACTGTGCGCACAGGACCAGTAACATTAGTGCCTGAAGGATACTTCCACTCCTCACTCAAAGTATTTATAGTAATAGTATTAGAAGTAGCAGGAGTAGAAGATACTTCTTCTCCAGAATTGGCATCTCTACCCGAAGCTGAGCCAGTAAAATTAAGAGTACCGGAAGTAGAACCTACCTTATAAGTCCAGTTAAATTCCTGAGAACCACCAGCAAGAATATCTGCTGAAGAAGGTGTAGGGCCAGAAACTAAGTTAGCATCGGCACTGGTTCCTCCTAAAGTTAAAAGAGAAGGTGAAACACTCTCAGCAGTGGCTCCTCCTGTGCCAGCAATATTATTAACAGTCATTACTACTGTTACCTCAGCATTAGTAAGCACAGTAGTAGGAGAAACAGTGATTGAACAAGATAAACTTGCAGGTTCTGCCTGGATAATTACATCATTAGAAGTAGTTGAACTTGAGTCAGCCTGTTGACCATCAGCATAGCCAGTAAAATTCACTGTTCCCAAGGTAGTCCCGGCAGTATAACTCCAGCTAAATTCCTGGCTCTGGCCAGATCCTAAACTACTCACACTGGGAGGAGTTGGTCCGGAGACATAAATAGCATCTGAGGAAGTGCCTCCCACAGTTAAAGAAGAAGGACTTATATTATTTACAGTATTTGCTCCCGTATTCTGGACAGTCATAGTTACTGTAATGGCATCAGAAGGCTCAACTGCCGAAGGAGAAGCAGAAATAGAAGAGGTAAGTTCATAAGAAGGAGGAGCCTGAACCGTAACTGAATCTTGAACATTAGAACCAGTAAGGTTTTCTCCGGAATTTTCATCTGTGCCTTGGGAGATATTAGCAGTAAAAGTAGCTGTTCCCGAAGTTGTGCCGTGGGCAGTATAACTAAACTGGACAGAACTTCCTCCGGAAATAGTTGCCGAAGAAGGACTGGGCCCAGAATCAATTACCGGGTTAGCAGTTCCTGAAGGGGTTAAACTGGGCACTATTCCCAAAGCATCTGCTTCTCCAGTGTTGGTTATAGTTACAGTTATATTTATAGTCTGATTGGTATTTACTGTTGAAGGTGAACAACTAATACTTACGCTGAGATTAGCTTTCTCTTCTATCACCACATCTAAAGACTTAGCAGTATTAGAGCGAATAACTCCTTCAGAGTCAGAGCCTTGAGCATAGCCCTCAAAATAGATAGTCCCGGGTAAAGACCCGGCAGTATAAGTCCACTGATACTGAGCCTGAGCTGAGCCAGAAATATCTTGAGACGAAGGGTCAGAACTAGTGGTAGCTGTGGCTCCTCCGGTAGAATGGACAGTAAGAGGAGAAGGGTCTACATCACTTACCAATACCTCTCCAGTATTCTCAACAGTCATAGTTACTGTAAACTGCTGATTGGTGCTTACTACACTCCTGGAAGTAGTGATAGAAGAAGATAAAGACCCTCTTCCTATAATATAAGGACCGGCATGAGAAGTTAGTCCCCAGTTTCCTACATTATCTACAGGCCTTATGTGGACGTAATAAGTACCGTTATCTAAATCCGAAAAAGTGTAAGTCTCAACCCCTACCCCTACATTCTTATACTTAGGAGCAGAAGTATTAGAATTATTATCAATTATAATACTGTAGCCAGCTACTCCTGACTGAGAATCACTCACATCAGACCAAGTCATTACTATATCATTATCTGAAGAAGACTGATTAGGAGTATGAGAAGTTGAAGATAAGGTAGTAACCTGAGAAGGAGCAGTATCATCTAAGATTACACTAAAAGGAACATTAGTAGTATTTCCAGCATTATCGTATACTACCACATTTACATTGGAGTAATCTGAGCCAGCAGCAGAACTTACCTCATAAGTATATTCATACTCATAAGCTCCGCCAGCCTCACTACTATCTACCCCACCAGAACTAGTGGTCCCCGGAAAATAAGCCTCTTTTAAACCCGATAAGGCATCACTAGCTGAAATATAGAGTTTAAAAGCAGAATAGCCTAACCCCGAATAATAAACAGTATTCCCACTAATATGGAGGTAGTCTCCACCAGCGATTTCTGAGATATTATAGAGAGCGCAACCTGTAGGTGAAGTGGTATCAATATAGAAAGGACCTAAGTGTTGAGCTGTGTTTGACCAGTTACCCACCTTATCTACACTCCTTATGTGGAAATAATGGGCCGAGCCATCAGACAAAGAAGGTGAAGTCTGGGCAGTAACTGTCTCCTCAATATCTTTTACAGTATCGGGCAGAGTAGTAGGGTTAGTATCCCAGACTATAGAATAACCATCTAAACCACTACCAGTGTCTGTGGCCGGAGTCCAACTCACATAGACAGTATTATCCCTAGATTGAGGGTCGTTCCAGGAACCTATTGCCTGAGAGTGGCTCACACTATCTAAATTAGAGACTAAAGAAGGTAAACTAGCATCTACTGTAAACAAACCTTGAGAGTTAAGAGGGGAGTCTTCAGCATCAGGAGAATTAGTAAAGGTTAAGCCATAAGCAGGCACCTGGACATCTACAGTTGCTCCATCATTAGGAGAACTTGCTAAATCCACAACTACAAAGAACTTTCTGCTTCCAGCAGCAGGGATGGTTACATCCACATTCTCAAAGGTAATTGTCCCTGAAGAAAATACACCGGAACCTACCTGAGTATCAATACTTTCTTCAAAACTTCCTGAGGAGTTACTATCATAATACAATTTTACAGAAGAGACTTGACTATCAGGGATTGTGCCTACATTATCTACAGTTATAGTCTCTACAGTGTCAGAATTTACTACATTATTATTAGTAAGGTTCAAATCTAAAATTAACCTGTTAGAAGCCGAGGGCCCTACATAAGAAGAAGAAAGGCTGTTGGCTACAGCATCAATGGTAGTAGATGAAGCCTGAACTACTAAATTACCTTCAGTATCATCATCGGTTTTCCCGTCTCCAGAGACAGAGATATTTATAGTTTCTGCAGTATCATCAGTAATCTCAAAGGTAGCTGTGCCTGCATCTTGAGATACAAAAGTGTAAGTTGCTGTATCAGAGTCGGATCCTCCGTCAGTAAAAGT
>Ga0164318_10001078_pt1 | contig 23428 bp, 33 predicted proteins | sample GuaBasSedimGuay9_FD_113734 | JGI IMG/M metagenome (GOLD analysis project Ga0164318, IMG submission 113734) | Subseafloor sediment microbial communities from Guaymas Basin, Gulf of California, Mexico - Guay9, Core 4571-4, 0-3 cm | ecosystem: Environmental > Aquatic > Marine > Hydrothermal vents... | reverse complement strand
TGATTTTATGGTAGGTTTAGAAATATACGTAGAATCTAAACAGTTTGGAAAACTAGTAATTTTTTCAAAAATGTCTAAAGGTTCAATACCTGCTCATCAATTAATGTATGATGATGGAACTTCGCCAATGAGGGTTAAAATAAAACAACAAAGTTGATGCAAGGATAATAAACATGACAATAGGTTCTAAAATACCATCAGTACCAAAAGTGTACACAAAAGAAGAGTTAGCAATAAAAGAAGAGTTAGTTAAATTTAAAGATAGTTATATCTTTGTAAATACAAATTTTAAAAGAAAATCAGAATCAATCTGGCTATTAGGAGCTTGCCAATCTCAAAGAAATATTAGTTTAAATAAGAGTAATTTAATATTTAAATCTAATGATGAGATACTTACTATCATATCGGATATTATAAAAAAACACTATAAAGATACAAAGGGTAAGATAGGCATTTGGGGTAATATTGAAGATTATATTTATTATCATAAAGATAATCAAATATATACCTTTGATACAAATGGTAATCAAATACATAAGAAATAAGGATGTAATTATGACACAAGATAATAAAATAGAATTTCATCAAAGATTTTTAGATATTTTTACTAATAAAGAACTAGGTGATATAATTAATAATGCAACTGTTGTTACTAAAAATTGTATTGTTATAGCAACAGAAGATAACTTTTTTGAATTAAGTGCTGATATAGGAGATAAACTTGATATTTATTGTGATAATCACACTAATAAAAGTGCAAAACAATTAACAAAAGATGAGTTTATGCTGTCTTATAAAAATAGTCCTTTAATGGAAGTAAGTCATATAAATATTAATGAATGATCAATATTTAATTCCTTAAGTAAATTTTAAAATCTTTTGTATAGTATTCTCAAAATCAAAAGGATACCATATGATAAACAAAAATATAACGATCACTTCACTTACTAAACATACACTAGAAAGTGCAACTTCTCTTAGAGACAAAACCTTTTCACACCTAAAGAAGCATGAAAAAGAAACATTAAAAGCTAGTCTGGATAAATCAAACTATAAAAAATGTTTTAAGCAAAATGAGCTAGTTGATATTGAATATTTTGTTATGATTGATAATGATTTAGAAGTAGTTATTGGACTGACAGGAATATATACAGAGATAACTGACACGAAAGATATGTGTTGGCTTGGGTGGTTTTGTATTGATGAAGGGTATAGAGGACAAGGATTAAGTAAAAAGCTACTAGATTTTTCTATTGAAAAAGCAAGAGAATTAAATAAAAGTTGCTTACATCTTTATACATATGATTCAAAAGACTATATTCCTGCAATAAAACTATATGAGCAGTATGATTTTGTAGTATATGATACTGATAAAAAAGATATATACTATAAATTAGATTTAGATACTTATTATAATATAAATAAGTTCCCAGTTTTAAATGATATTATAAATGAATTACTCACTAATATAAGTATAGACATAAAGGTCTTAGGTATTATCTCTTATGATGTTGAAGATGGAATAGCTATCTTATTGAAAACCAATAGTGTAAAAGAAAATTATAAATGGAAGCTATATAAGACAAGTTATTATGGTGATGTGGTAATTGAGCGTTTAGCTAACGGAAATATAAAAATATTCTTTTTATTAAATAAAATAAAGCTTATAATAGATGAATTAGAATATGTTTTTAAAACTCAATCATCTAAATTGGATATTATAATAAATTGGGCAGATGAGAATAATATACCATCTGATAATTTCCCAAGAGATAGAGATATATTATTGGCAAAAAAGACTTTAAATTTAGCTAATATGAATTTATCATATCTTCCTAGAGAGATAGAAGTATTAACAAATCTAGAGTCATTATATATTTCATTTAATAATCTTACTAGTTTACCTCCGGAACTATATAATTTAAATAAATTAGAAAGCTTATGGCTACAGGGAAATAAACTAACAAAACTAGATGGTGATATAATAAAACTAACAAATATACAGTTTATTCAAGCTTATGATAATAATATTAATAAAGTTCCAGACAACATATTTTCTCATAAAAGTTTATTAGCAATATCTTTGTATTATAATGATTTCTCAGATGAACAAATTATATTAGAAAATAGAAAAGACAAAGACAATGAAATAATCAACTTTTATCCTAATAATAAAGGCTTAAATAAAGAAGCTCATATTAAATATATAAAAAATCTTATGATTGAATTCTTTGCAGTTACAAAGGCTTAATAGGATGAATAATAAAGAAGAATGGAAGCTAGATTTAGAACATCAAAGTGATACTGAAATAATGTCAAATAGTTATGTTAAATGGTGGGTTGATATAATTAAACAATTAATTACTAAAAATGATAATATACCTAAGAACTTAGAAGTACAATTAAATAGTAAACTTAATAATATAATAGAGATTATGGAGCATATAAATTTTAGTTATGGTTATAATAAAACTAACTATAAAGTAGAGAAAAATACTGCAGAACTCGCAAGGCAGACTATCTCTATCCCATATAATTTTAAAGATATACAAATAACAATATCTCAAATACAGGCTATTATTTATACTTTAAATCTACTTGTAGATGATAATATTAGTATTAGATCTATTGGTGATGAAGTGGATGCTTTTGTGACTGATTTGTATGTGTATTTTAAATATAAAAATATTATAATATGAAAAGGAAAGAATATGATTGAAGAATGGGAAAAACAAATTGATGAAATAAATTGGAGTGGTACTTATGAAATAACTATAGAAAATGGAAAATATCAATGTAATATTGAGTTTGAAAAACCAATTTCTTTACCAAAAGCAAAATCAACTAATCAATCTTTAATTAAAAAAATTAAGGAAAACACTGATCACACAGCTCTTTATAAATTAATTGATGAAAGATATGAATCATCCATTACGAGTAAATATAATAATAAAAGAACTGATAGTTTTAATTCATATATAAGGATATTAGCTTTTAATTATATTCTAGATAAAGAAGAAGGCAACTATGATCTTCAGGAATTTTTTAAGCAATTTGAATTTAAAAAACTTGTAGAAAAAGATGTAGTTAACTATACGAATAAATACATTCAGTATCATTCTGAAGTTGGAAAACATAAAAGAGAATACTTGGAAGAACACTTTAAAAAGATTAAATGCATAGCTTCTGATTCTAAAGAATGTAAAAAAGAAGCAAATAAATTAACTGAAGAAGAAAAAGAAGCTTTTAATAATAGTAAAGACAAATATAATGTCCATTTTGAGGAAAACTTTAAATATGCTGATTTTAAAAGTATGCTTGTAGAAAATAATCAGTGTTGCTATTGTGGTATTTCACTTAATAATTTATATTCACTAAGAGAAAAAGGCAAAATTTCCTCAAAAAGTGGAAGAGGATTTAGTATGGAAATAGATAGGAGGAGTCCAAATTTAGAATATTCAAAAGAGAACTGTTGTATGTCATGTTATTGGTGTAATAATGCCAAAACAGATGAATTTTCAGTTAAAGAATTTGAACCAATAGCAAAAGGAATAAATATAGTTTGGAATAAAAGGCTTGGTGATAAGGAAGGTGATAAAGCTTTTGATAATATTATTAAATTTCCATATGATACTTATAAAGAAAAAATTAAACCTCTTAAATAATTTTTAAGGGTTCCGATGTAAACTCCGAAAATCTACAAAAGGAGTTTACAAATGGAATCAGAAACAATCGACACAAAAGTATATATGTATGGGCAACTACTGCCTTTAGAGATTGGTACATTACAAATAATAATTGAGAATATACCAGATAATCCTATCTATACAGAGGTATTTGAAAGAATATCAAAATCTACAACATGGCAAATAAGAGAACATATATCTACTAGAAAATATTTAAGTAAAAAAACTATTAGTAGATTACTAAATGCTGACAAACGGAAACTACACTATAATTTATTTAGATATCCAGAAGTTATTAAAAAGATAAAATTTAAGGCATTAAAAAGACTAATCAAATTAAACTTTCCAAAACTTACTGAAAGGATTGCTGAAAATCTAAGTACTGATACTAAATACTTTAATAAGATTGGATTATATTTAGCCAAACATGATGATCCAGTTATTAGACAAATGTTAATCTCTAACTTAAATTTTAAGCATTTTTCTAAAGATATAATTGAATTATTATTAGGTGACAAAGATAAAGAAGTATCAAAAAAAGCTAAATTGTATTATAAAATGATACGGACATAAAGATGTCATAATAACCCAATATAATCATTATATATAAAAAGGATCATCATGAGAATAGGACCAATATCATCGCCTAGTCAGAGTTATCATAAGAATATAGAGAGAAAAAGATTATCAAAAAGTGAAATTGATAAAATTAATCAAGCATCAGCTTTAATAATCAAAAGTCTTTATGATAGAGATGCTAAAAATAAGCAACAAAACCAACAAAAGAATAAAAAACAATTTGTGTCACATGACAGTCTATTTTATATTTCTGAGATTCCTGAAGAGATGTCTGTATCTTATATTTATTCAAATACAAATGAGGTATTGATAAAACTAGAAGAGTTGATGTTTGATACAGATATAGGTAAGTCATTATTGCAATATTATTTATTATTAAAAAATGAGAATAATATTAAAATAGGATTTGAAAGTAGGAAATCTAATGGTTATTTCCGACCATCAGAAAGAAATATAAAAGAAAGTAAAATATTTCTACAAGGTAACAGAACATTAATCTCAATGGCGGGTACATTGATACATGAATTAACTCATCTTATGGATATTAATAATATAATGCATTCTGCAAAACTAAATTATATTACAACTGCTGATTTAGAAATTAAAGCTTTTGCTAATAAATATATCTTTTTTGTGCAAGGGAGTTATTTATCTAATATTGAATTTAAAGGATTGTCACAAACTGCAAAATCTTTACTTTGTGAATCATCTAAATATTTAAACAATATAAATAGTAGAAAATATTTATATTCTCTTTTGTCTGATGTGGGATATAGTTATAGCTATTTGAATAGACTGGCTATATGAAAGAAAATATATAAGCAGACATAAAGATGTCAAATCACTCCTTTATAATTACACTATAAAATACAAAGGGGTGTAAAATGCAAACACAAATTCTGCCTACAGAATATACATACTATTCTAAAAATAAGTATATGACTAATATGGGGGAAACTGTAACTAGACCACTATATATCAAGCATAAACTTGCACACAAAATTATTAATACAAAACCAGAGTGTTTAAGTAAGTTTTATAATGATTTCAAAACCTATTCTATTTATAATAGAGATGCTCATATTCTCTTAAGAAAGATAAAAATATATCCAAATGTTGATAATTTAATAGTATTTTATATGAAAAATTCCTTAATTCCTGATGAGTTAAATACAGTACAAGAGATACTTCAATGGGTAACAGCAGATAAAAAATTACAAGTAAAGCTCTTTGAAATAATAAAAGAAGAATGCCAGAATAATTGTATTTCTTTTGCCTTTGATTTATGTTGCATTCTTTGTAAATTATTTCAAAGTAGAGAATTACTAACTAAATCTATATGTATTGCAAAAGAAAATAAGAATGAATTTTTATTAACTAGTGGAATAAGTAAAGAATCAATATACAATTTCTATAGTGCCTTTAAATTTTTACTTAATAATTATAGTGAAGAAGAATTATATGCACTATATTGCAAACCTTATTATAGAACAAAAAATGATATGGCTTATGATTGCTATTCATATCCAATATGGACAATAGTACATAATATAAAAGGAAGAATATGACAATAAATGAAGTTAAAAATACTGCAAAGTTTATTTGCAATCACATTGACCCAACTGGTAAACCAATAACTGGATACTATAATACTAAAGAAGATACGTACTATATCACTTATGATGCCAAAGTAACTAGTGATAAAACTGAATATATTGTTTCTAAAAAAGGTACAGATATTAAAGATGATGTATTGTTTGATCCATTTTCTGAACTCAAGATGATAAACTCAACAAGAAAATAATATTGAAACAATTTAAGTATAAAAATCTAATAACTAAGATTAGAACTGAATTTAAAATTGACTATTATGGAGACCATGGAATTAACCATTGGCAAAGAGTTTATGAAAATACTCAAAATCTTGCAAGTTATTATAATATAGAGTCTGAAGTATTTGAACTTTTTGCATTGCTTCATGATAGTAAAAGAGAAAATGAGAATATTGATAAATATCATGGGAAAAGAGCTGCAATATTTATACAAGAGCTTTTAGACAATAATGAAATCTCTTTAAATAGTGAAGATGCTCAACGATTGATATATGCCTGTGCAAATCATACTCATAGTGATACAAAAGACCCATTATTTAGCGATATTATTGTTCAGATATGTTTTGATAGTGATAGGCTTGATATTGGTCGTGTAGGATGCGATATAGATATAAAGTATTTGGCAACAAGCTATGCAAAGAGTTTAAAGTCTATTTAGATGGGTATATTTTAAAATATATCAATACCCAGACATGATGTGTCCTTTAGTATTATATAATTATATACCCCGTTATATTAAAATTTAAAATAAGGTCTTAATATGAATAAAGTAAAAATAAATACAAAAGATTTTTTAGGTCTTTTAGTAGGTACAATAGAAGAAAGAATGAATTGTTTAGCAACAAATGAAATCTTTTCTTCTTTGGAAATAAGTGATATAAAGTATATATATCAAAAAGAGTTAGATAGGTATAAAAAAGAAGATGGGATAGAAAATGAAATTATATACATGCTTCAAGTATTGGCATATAATAGACACAAGTCAAAATATAGTGAAGAAATTGCAACTTTTGTTTTAGATAAGCTTTTTGAAATGATGTCTATTGAGCTAATTGATTTATCTTATAATTAACTTTTTGCATAAACTATAAACAGAGGACTTAATTATGACAGAAATAGATAATATGCAACAAGCAAAAGATTTTATAAAAGAAGCAGATGCTATCTTAATAACATCAGGTGCAGGTATGGGTGTAGATAGTGGGTTACCTGATTTTAGAGGAACTAAAGGATTTTGGAAAGCTTATCCTCCTATTGAAAAGCTAGGACTTAGTTTTTCAGATATAGCAAATCCTAAATGGTTTAAAGAAAATCCACCTTTAGCATGGGCTTTTTATGGGCATATGTTAAATTTATATAGAGATACTACACCTCATGATGGTTTTAATATGTTATTAGATTTAGTAAAAGAAAAAAATAACAACTATTTTATATACACATCAAATATAGATGGACAATTCCAAAAAGCTGGATTTAAAGAGAGTAAGATTTGTGAAGTTCATGGTAGTATTCATTATCTTCAATGTAGTCAAATATCACATAATACTGAATGTAACAATATAATATGGGATGCTAAAAATGAATCTATAGATGTTGATATGGATAAATTTAAAGCTTTGAATTTACCATTATGTAATATATGTGGAGATATAGCCAGACCAAATATATTAATGTTTGGAGATTGGGGTTGGAACTATACAAGAAGTGAGAAACAAGAAAATAGATATGACAACTGGATAAAGTCAGTTAAAACCAAGAATCAGAAATTAGTAATCATAGAAATTGGAGCAGGTTTAGATATACCAACTATTAGATTACATAATGAAGCATTGGTAAATCAATATAGTAGTGCTAAACTTATTAGAATAAATCCACAAGACTTTCATATACAAAAAAGAACTGGGATTAGTATTCCTTTTGGTGGATTAGAAGGATTGAAAAAGATTTTCAAAGAATTTAATTATTGAGGATAAATATATATAAACAGACATAAAGCAGTCGTATACAAATATTATAATCATATATATAAAAAATAAGGATGTAATTATGGCAAGAGTATTAAAAAATATTGATAAAATAGGTAGAGAAAAAAATAGAGATGTACTTTTTATAGGATTTGACATGGAAGTATTTCGTGGTCGTGACTATATAAATTATAAAAATAGAGCAGAACTTTTAGAATGGCTAGATAGTAATAATATAAAATACGAAGAGTGTTTTTGGATATGTGAGTTAGAAGGATACAGAGGGCATTTATATATTGATATAGTATATGATGAAACTCTAGAAAAATATAATTTATTGAAAAACTATATAGAGCCACAAGATGGTATTCTTAGATTTGAGGGTATAGAATTAAGTATTGTATCATTAGCTCAGTCAATGGAATATGTTTATCAAGATGACCCTGATTGGTGTCCATAAATATAAATGAATAAGGAGAATTTAAATATGCTAACCATTAAAAGTATAAAACAATTAATAAAAGAAGCAGATGCTATCTTAATAACATCAGGTGCAGGTATGGGTGTAGATAGTGGTTTGCCAGATTTTAGAGGAACAGAAGGATTTTGGAAAGCTTATCCACCTATTGAAAAGCTAGGGCTTAGTTTTTCAGATATGGCAAATCCTAAATGGTTTAAAGAAAATCCACCTTTAGCATGGGCATTTTATGGTCATAGATTAAATTTATATAGAGACACTATTCCTCATACTGGGTTTAAAATGCTACTTGATTTAGTAAAAGAAAAAAATAACAACTATTTTATATACACATCAAATGTAGATGGGCAATTTCAAAAAGCTGGATTTGATGACAATAAAATACATGAAGTACATGGAAGTATTCATCATCTTCAATGTAATGATAGTTGTAAGGATAAACTTTGGGATGCAGGTGCTGAGTATATAGATGTAGATATGGATAAATTTGAAGCTATAAATATTCCACTGTGTGATGATTGTGGAAGTGTTGCAAGACCAAATATCTTAATGTTTGGAGATTGGCATTGGAATCATAAAAGATCAACAATCCAAGAAGAGAAATATCTAATGTGGTTGAAAAATAATAAAGATAAAAATATTGTAATAATTGAAATAGGAGCTGGTACATCTATCCCAACTATTAGAGTACAAGGTGAGCATTTAGCAAGTAGATATAAAAATACAAAGTTAATTAGAATTAATCCTAGAGAATTTGATATATCAGATAAAATTGGGTTTAGTATTCCATTTGGTGGACTAGAAGGGTTACAAAAGATTTTATAATGAATATTAATAATATAGAAAATAAAATTTACAATTTAATACAAAAGCAAAATCAAATTGCATTAAAGAAGTTACTTGACAATGAAGATAATATCATTGACTATAGCTTAAAAGTTGTTATTGGATATTTGGATGAGAGCTATACTATTGATGTAAAGCCTTACTTATTGAATGATATGATAAATGATGATTTGTTTAGATTGAGAAAGATACAAGATGATATAACCGATATTAAATATGATGTAGATATTAGTTATAAATATAATTTGTATATATAGATTCTTTAAAATATACTAACCAGACATAAAGATGTCAAATATTATTTATATAATTATCCTATAAAAACAATAGGAGTATAAATGTTATCAAAAATATTAGAAGTAGCAAGATTAAGTGATGAAAATGTACTAATAGAAGGTGTTCATGGTATAGGTAAATCACAGCAAGTAAAAGATTATGCAAAAAAATATAATTTACATCTGGAGATATTATACCTTTCTCATCAAGAGGTAGGAGATCTTATAGGTATGCCCACTATTGTAAATAATATAACAATATGGACTCAACCATCTTGGTTAGTTCGTATGGAAGAAGCAACAAAAAATGGTCAAGGATGTGTGTTGTTTTTAGATGAATTAAATAGAGCTCAAAGAGATGTAAGACAAACTGCACTACAAATTACACTTGAAAAAAAATTACATGATCATGATTTACCATCTTTTGATGGATTAGAAACTTTAGTAATAGCAGCAATAAATCCAGATGATGATACAAAGATTGATTATCAAGTGGATGAACTTGATGCAGCTTTAAAAGATAGGTTTTTACACTATGAAATGAAACTTGATGTAAAAGCTTGGCTTAGATGGGCAAGGGAAAATAAAATATCAGATGAGATAACTTTTTTTATTACTGAATTTCCAGATAGATTATTTTATTTTACACAAGAGCCTACATATCCAACACCTAGATCTTGGGCTAAATTATCACAAGTTTTAAAAAATAGTTCAAGAGTAAATGAAACTACAAGAAAAACTATCATATATGGAAAACTTGGTCAGTCAATAGGTAGTCAGTTTTTTAGTTATCATAAAAACTTTTCAAAAGTTATCACTATGAAATATATAGAAGAGTTTATTTTAGAAAATATATTATTAGATAAAAATGAGATGAGAAGTAAAATACAAAAAGAGATATTATATGATAGACCAAAAATTTGGATAAGTGAGATTGCTGATAGATTATTTATTAAATATATAAAATCAAAGAAAAATCAAAATATTTTAATATCATTTTTAGATAGCATAGACCTAGAGATATTAGCATCTATATTTGAGAATATTAAAGAAAGAAATAAAAATACTTTGGTAAAGTTTACATTGTTAGATGGCGGAAATGAGATAATAAGTAAGATTGCTAATAAGATTGAATTTTAGTTATGTGTAATTTTAATAAACAATTTAAATATATCTTTGGGGATAAATCATGAATGAAAATAAATATAGCAATTTAAGTTTAAAACAATTACTTACTTTAACATATGACACTAGAAATAAAGATAACTTGGATTTGGCTAATGCCTTATATGATGTATATAAATTATTTCGTACATCTGACATGAATCGGTTTTTATCTAGATATGAACCAGAAAGATCACCTCATAATAACTTTTCTAAAAGTATACAAAATAAATTAATGCTTAGTAATTCTATAAATATGAACTTAATTAGGGAGTACTTGACATTTAAATGCCTAGAATTGTTAGAGAACAATTACAATTTGTTATTAAAGAAATCAGATGATAATTATTATGATGAAGATAATATAACTAATTTGCATATAGATAAATTTCATCATAGTAGGTATTTAAACTATATAGAATTAATAAAGAAGAATTTTTTTAATATTATAATATCACAAGAATATAATAATTTAATAAAAGAAAAATTTCCAGTGTTTATTAATGAATTTAATAAACAAAATAATACAGATGAAGCATTGAATTATTATGAAACAAATATACTTTTAACATATATAAATTTAAATAATCCTCAACAAGTAGTTGAATATTTATATGAATATCCAATATCATATGACTATATTAAAATATGTAAAGCAATTAATATAAAAGAAATAGTTAGTTCATTCTTATTATCCTTTCAATGCAATTATATTTTAAAATATAATATTAAAGGAATTAATACAGCTATAGAAAAAATGATATCAGAAAATTATTCAGATGATGAATATCTTTTTTACCAACTAATACAAACAAAAAGTAAATCACATATGGCTATGTACTTCTCAAAAGAGTTAAAAAGTAAACTTAGAAAAGATTTTAATTTATCATTACTTTGTTATAAAAATACTTGTCAATATTATAAAAAAGATGTTAAAAGAATGCTAGGAAGAACAGTAACTTCAACAACACAATTTAAATATTTATATGGATAAATAATGAAAAATAAACAAATAGAAAAAGCGATATTAAATCTTATATCAGACCCTTATGATAAAGACAACTGTTTTTATGGGCATATAATAGCACAATGTGAAATACACATAGATGATACCTTTGATGGTATTGCTGGTGTTGGATACTGGAACGATATGTTTCAATTATATATAAACCCTGATCTATTTACTATTTTTACACTAAAAGAGCAAAAGGCTATCCTGATACATGAAGCTATGCATATTATATTTAACCATATATCAAGACAAAGTGATAAAGTACATCTTCAATGGAATATAGCAACAGATGCTGCAATAAATCAATTTATAGATAATCTTCCTGAGGGATCTATATATCCAGAGACATTAGGCAAAGAAAAAGATAAATATGCAGAATATTATTATGAATATATTGATATAAATATTATAAAAAGATGTTGTAAAAGTAAAATATCTACAAATACTTGTTGTAGTGGGAAATTACAAGACGATGAAATATATTCAAATATAGATTCACATACCCTATGGGATAAGTCATCAAATGATAAAAATGATAATTTCTCAAAACAAGCTTGTCAAAGTATGATAGATAAAGCCATAGAAAAAAGTATAGGAAATATACCTACTCCTGTACAAAAAGCACTTAAACTATTAAATAAAGATTCACAAGTACCTTGGCAAAAGATATTAAAAAGAATTATGGGTAATTCTAAAAAATATTTTGAACCTAGTTATAAAAAAGTAAATCGTAGATTTCCAAATAGGATAGACTTACCAGGTAAAAAAGCAATATTTATACCAACACTAGTCTGTATAGTAGATGTAAGTGGTTCTATGTCAAATAAAGAGATACTAAAAGGTATCATAGAGATACAACAAATTTGTAAACTTACAAATCATAAATTAGTTGTAATTCAAGTAGATACTGAAGTTCAAGATATAACTACAACAGATTTTAAAAATCATAAATTTACTAGAAATGGTTGTGGTGGAACTGAACTATATCCTGCAGTAGACTATATAAATAAGAATAAGATTGATAATGATATTTTAGTGTTTATTACGGATGGTCATTTTGGATTTTATAGTTGGCTAAAAATGCCAAAAGTACCAATGCTTTTTTTGATTACTGATAAAAATTGTAAGATTAATTTACCTACAAAAAGATCATATCAATTTGTATTGGAGTAATGATAATTTTAATAACCAGATAGAAAGGTATCGTATTATTAAATTATACCTCTGTACTAAAAATACAATAAATTAAAAGAAATAGATTATACAGACATAAAGATGTCAAATGTTGTTTATATAATTATCCTATAAAAATAATAGGAGTTATAAAAGCTATGAAAAAATTAAATTTAAAAGCTAGAAGATTTACTAATTCAGAATATGGTTTTAACTATTTTTGTATAGTAAATCCAAATTATAAAATATCAAATCTTGATGAAGTTGTTATCTATAATGATATTAAATGTTTTGAGTTAAATCATCTATGCTTTGCTATTGAAAGATTATTATCTGAATCAAAAGATTCTAAAATAAATCAAATAAGGTCATTTCAAAGAGTTGATGGTAAATTTGTATTTTATAATAACTTATTTGAAGATATAACTGAGGTTGTACCTGAATATATTATTAGAAATATTATGTTACCTACAAGTAATGTAGTTTATAGATATAGATATATTATAAATGAAAACATGGTACTTGTTAGACGGGGGCTTGTTAAAATCAATAACAAAGAATATGATATATCAGATGATTATATTATGACAGTAGAAGCATTTAAATTAGAATATAAGTGTGTACCTAATAAGAATTATTCATTTATTGGTAATTTTGAGTAAATGATGAATTTAGAGCAAAAACAATTAAATATAATTAGAGATCATATATACGAAGATACTGACATAATCTTTTCATCTAAGATTGTGAAAATCTTTAATAATAAGTCAAGTGAAATACAAAAAGCTATATATGATAACTATATATATCAAACAAAGAAAAGCCCATATTTCTTTGTACAGTTTGTAAAGATATTTCTATACACAATTAGAGATGATGATATTTTATTAAAATATTTACAATTAAAGCTAGGCAATAGTGATTTTGCTGATGAAGATATGAAATTAATAATATCATTAATTAACTTTCTAAAAATATACTATAGTGAAGATGATATACTATTTATTTTTAAAGAAATTGAAAATATAAATAAAGTAAAAGTATTCTTTATTAACTTTTTACCTTGTTATGAATCATATGAACATATTGTAAATAATATAAATATACCAATAAAATGTAATTTAGAATCTATACAGTGTAAAATAATGGAATATGCTATTGAAAATAAGCGTTATCCTTATTATCAAATATTTGAATACTCTAAGGAAGTAAATAAAGCTTGTATTGTTGTTGACAATTATACTATAAAGCTTCCCTCAAGTGCTATTGAACTCTATGAGTGGAGTAAAAAGTTGAACAATGAAATTGTAGGTTATTATCAGATGGTTGAGAATTCAAATTTACATATATATGGATTTTTTAAAGATAATGAGTTAGTATTTATTGTTAAAAATGGTGTATTACACAATATGGAAGTATCAGCAATATGTTATAATAAATTATCAGCTAGTCAGAATAGTATATTTAAAAAATGGCTGCAAATAATAGAAATAAATACATGAAAGATAAATTAAATTATGAATAATAAAAAAAATCTAATTAGTGAAGCTATTGCTGATATAGAATACTTAGAAGATAAAGATATTGCGAAAAAAGAAACAGCATTTAAAAAGTCACACCAAAGAAAATTTGGAGGTCCTCCTGGAGCATTTGAAGATCCTATTTATAAAGAATTAAAAGAGATAATAATTTGTAAAGATTTAAAACAAATATCTATAAAAAGATGGGATGAATTGGAAGTAAATTTTAGTAACCAAACTATAAGATTCTGTCCACAATTAAAACAGGATATAACAAAAGTTACAAATGAACATAACTACAATGCTATAAAAAACAACAATATGTGTATTGCTATTCCATACAATGGTGTACTACAGCAAGTATTAGATGATGATACTCAACAATATATTGAAAATTATGTATTTATTCAAGTATCAAGAAGATTAATTCAAGGATTTCATTATCAAGAAGAATATGATATAAAAGAAAATAATATAGAGGATGCTATAAAATTTATACTATATTATATTAAAGAAGATATTGAAAATAGTCGTTGGAAAGATATAGATAGTTGGATAAAAGATTATCAAGAATTTGATATTGATTTAACTATAATATTAGAAAATGAGAATTTTAAGGGAATAGTAAATGGATAAAAATTATGAATCTTTTTTTGATGATATAAAGAAATTCAAAATAGAACAAAATAAACAAAAGCAAGAAGGAAAAAATGATTTTAATATTTTAACTACTGTGCGAAACTATCATGATGAAGTATATCTTCACTCCAGTATGATAGGTGCATTGTTAGACCCTAAAGGTTTGCATTATCGAGATACTTTATTTTTAGAAAAGTTTTTTGATGTGTTGAAGTTGGATGATTTTGAGCTTGATTTATCAAATGTGACTGTTGGTGTAGAATATCATGATATAGATTTGTATATTACAGATGGTACAAAACATATAATAATTGAAAATAAAATATGGGCAGATGATCAAGCTTGTCAAATTATAAAGTATATCAATATTATAAAAGAAGAAAATGATTTATATACTGATGATAGTGAACCTAAACAACCACCAAAAATTGAAGATATTTATGTGTTATATTTAACTCCAAATGACACTAAAAAAGTATCATCTGAACATACCGTAGATGATAAATATATTTCATTTAAAAAAGATAAAGATGGTGAAGATAAACTAGGTGATTGTTCAAAAAGGGCAAATACTAAAAGTTTAGTACCAAATGGACTAAAAAACTATCAAGTTAAATATAAAAAGATTAACTATAAAGATGATATTTTAAATTGGTTAAATAAATGTACTCAAGAAGTAAAAAATATTACAAATCTAAATGAAGCAGTAAATCAATATATAGATGTAGTAAAAATGGTAAATAATAATTATAAAGGGAAAGTTATGTCAATTATGGAATATATAAAAAATATTAAAGATACTAATGAACAACAAAATTATATTCAAATATTAAATGAAATAGGTAGTGACTACAAAAAATCAAAAAGTGATATAAAAAAAGAATTTTTTACTAATAGTTTAATAAGCTATTTAAAAGAAAATATAAAAGATGGTTGGAAAATAAAGTTTTTTGGTAATGAAACAGATATCAATAAAAAATATAAAGTCAATATTCAATTTTATAAAGAAGAAGATTGGAATATAGTGTATTGGTTAAGATTTGAAAAGAATAATATAAATGATATGTATTGGGCAATAGCAAATAAAAACAATGCAGATATCACTACTATACAAAATAAATTATATAAAAATAGTTTAATTGATAATCATAAAACAACCTCTACTTCCTTGTTATGGAAAAAAAGTTCTTATGATATAGAAGAAAATATTGTATTATTAATAAATAACAACCAAGAAACTTTAGCACAAAATATTTTAGAAGAATTTAATAAAATTATGATTCAGCTAGAAAATAATTATAAATATTCTATAGAAGATATGAATAATGATTTATATCATAAAGATAAGTAATAAATAATTTAAAACAGACATAAAGATGTCGAACTAAAATAATATACTTTTATTATTAAAATAATAGGAGTATGAAAATGGAAGAAGATTATAAAAAAATATTCAATACTAAAGGATATAGTATAGGATTTACTGGAACTTGTGAGTTGAGATTAATTCAAAAAGAAATACTAAACAAATTTAATAATCAAATACAAAATGCAAAATATATTTATGTATTATTATCATTAAATACTAAGCAGACACTTTTTTCTATTGATGAAGTTTTAAATAAAATATCTAGCATATTAAATGATAATATAGAAGTGGCTTTTCATACTGATACAAGTAGTGATATATTAATTAATAAATGTAATTATACAATTGTAGTAGCAGGACTTGATGAACTGTAAAGTAAAAGAGTTATTTAATATCCTTTATTCTGATGAAAATAAAGAACAGAAAACTAATCCCAATAGTAAACTAGTTAAAAAAAGAAAACCCTTTACTTTTGATGGAAAAAAATATTCAGTTGGAACAAGAATACATATTGATTTACATGCTGAAGAATATATGAAATATTTTTCAGATGAAACATATTTTATAATTTGTCCTGACAATGATATATTTTTTCCTACTGAATGGGATGAATTAGAAATAAATTATTCTAATATAAATGTAAGATACTGTAGACAATGTAATAAGGATATTTATAAAGTAGATAATGAATATCTTTATAAACAATGTAAAGAAGAATATTTATGTATGGCAATATCCACTGATGCGTTAAATAAATTAAAAAATAATATTGAAAATAATGAGTATGAAAGATTAACAAATATAATCCTTGTATCTAAATTATTTTTTATTTATGAAAATTTAAAATTTCATGAACAAAAAGAATTTTATGAAATATTTAAAGAAAATAATTTTACTAGAGAGTTAGCATTTAAAACTATCATTTTAGATATAATAAATTCAAATAATATTGAACAAACTATTGAATATTATACTGAAAATGGTGTAGATTTAGATAGAATATTATTCCAGATTGTACCAACAATAGAAGATACCAAGCTTAAAGAGCGAGTTGAAGAAAAAATAATGAAAATAATAAAAAAGGATAAATCATAATGGATAAATATATTAAAAATATTATTGAAAAAATAATAGCGGTAGCAAAAAAAGAAAATAAACAATTACTGCAAATTGCAAATAATGATTTAAATACAGAGTTAGGCATTTTCCATATGCCAGAATTGGCTTTTGCTTATGAGTGTGGAAAACAAATTATGCAAAATCCAAATGATATATTTGGAGAAAATATTCCTCAATGGAGTAGAGAGTTAGATTTGGGTAATGGTGGACCTTCTGATTTAGTATTCGTTTTTAATAATGGATATAAAATTGTGATCGAATTTAAAATGAGAGATACTGCAGATGCATATATTAATGATTTAGATAAATTATCTGAATTGATAGATACAAAAATTATAAAATTATTTTGTGCTGTTATAGATGTATTTCCAAAAGACTTAGAAAATGATGGTAGAGTTAAAAAAATAAATGATGATAAAAGAACTGCTAACTTAGAACTAGTTTCATTTAAAACAAATCAAACATGGTACAAAAGTGAAGTTCATGCATTAGTTGGAATTTGGAAAGTTAAATAAATGGATAAAAAAGAATTTGATATCTTAATAACTAATTTTATAGATTATGATACAAGTATAAATCTAGATGAAACTGATTCAATTTATTATTATGCAAGTGCAATTAAAAGAGTTGATAGTAAATATATAGTAATAAAACAAGAGGTAAATAGTCAAGCTATAAAAATAAAGAATTTAGCAAAAAATCTTAATATAAAGATAATTGAAAATCCACCACTTGTGAGAGCATTAAGTATGGAAGTTGAAGAAAATGAAAATATACCTAGTCATTTTCTATCTATATTAGATGAAATATATACCCAGACACTTTAATGTCTAATCAGATACAATACATAAATAAAAATTAAAGAGTATTATATGGGAAATCAAGACAATTATAATCAAATAGAAATATTTCAATCTTCAAATGGTGAGATTGAGTTTAGTGGTGATGCTGATAATAAAACAGTATGGGCTAATCTAAATCAAATATCAAAATTATTTGGAAGAGATAAATCTGTAATATCTAGGCATATTAAGAATATATTTAATAATGAAGAATTGATAAAGGATTCAGTTGTTGCAATTATTGCAACAACTGCTAGTGACGATAAAACTTACCAAGTAGAGTATTTTAATCTTGATATGATCATCTCAATTGGGTATAGAGTTGATTCAAAGGAAGCTACACAATTTAGAAAGTGGTCAACATCAGTTTTAAATAAATATCTTTTAAATGGATATGCAATAAATGAAAAGAAAATCACTCAAACAAAAGATATATTAAATAATCTAAAACAAACTATCAATCTACTTACCACTAAAAATATTGGTCAAGAAAAAGAGATATTAAATCTATTAAATAGTTATACTAAAACACTAAGCTTACTAGAAAGCTATGATAAAGATAATATTAATGACTTTGATGGAAATAATTCAGACTATATTTTGACATACCAAGAATCAATAGATGTAATAGCTCAAGTTAAAAATACACTAATGAATAAAGGTGAAGCAACTGAATTATTTGCCAATGAAAAAGCTGGAGAATTTAAAGGTATCATTGGTAATCTTTATCAAACATTTGGTGGAGTTGATCTTTATCCAGGGATAGAAGATAAGGCATCAAATTTACTTTATTTAATAATTAAAGATCATCCTTTTAATGATGGTAATAAAAGAAGTGCATCATTTTTATTTATATATTTTTTAGATAAATGTAACTATCTTTATAAAGAAAATGGTGAGAAAAAGATAAATGAGAATGCCCTTACTACATTAACTTTACTAGTTGCATCAAGTAATCCAAAAGAGAAAGATATTTTAATAAAACTAATAAAACATTTACTTTTTGAAAATATAGAGATAGGGGAATAAAAATGGCATATAAACATGACTATGACAAAGCACTTACCAGACTAAGAATAATACTAAAGAAACTTAATGAAGGTGAATCATTAAGCGTAACTCATTTAGCAGAAGAATTTGGAGTATCTACTAGAACAATTCAACGAGATTTTAATGAAAAACTAACTTCATATCCAATAATACAAGAAAATAAAAAATGGAAGATGCAAGAAGGTTTTAAAATAGAAAAGATAAATGATATTGAAGATACTATTGTCCTTAATATTATAGAGAAGATGACAGACAATATTGGAACTAATTTTTCTGCTAAAGCTAAAAAGCTACTAAGTAAAATTAGAAATGAAGAATGTAATCCAATATATACAAAACTTGACCTTGAAGATGTAAGTGACAAGATAGATGTTATTAAAGAGTTGGATATAGCCATTAAAGAACAAAACATAGTAACATGCAATTATATTCTTGATAAAACTTACAATATCTCTATAAAGCCCCTTAAAATTGCAAATTATGAAGGGTTTTGGTATTTAATAGCATTAGATAGTAGAGATGATGAATTAAAGAAATATTATTTAAAAAATATATCAGCAGTTAATATAACAGATGAAAGTTTTGAGATAGAGGAAAAACTAGAAACTTTACTAGACAATTCAATATCGATATGGTTCAATAAAAATAATGAGCCATACAATGTAAAACTTTTTATAAGCAAAGAGATTGCTAAGTATTTTAAAAGAAAACCAATAAGTAAAACACAAATTATAGAATCACTTCATGAAGATGGTAGCATGGAGATAGTTATTAAAGTTACAAGTGATATGGAGATATTACCTTTGGTTAAATATTGGCTGCCATTTATAAAAGTACTAGAGCCTCAAAGAGTTGATGATACTATTAAGAGTGAATTGACTAAATATCTAAAAGATTTTTATTAAAATAAGGGGAAAATATGGTTACAAAAGTATATGATATAAATAAGGATGTGTTGAAATATAAATTTGACTATAATGAAAAAGAAACTAACATATTAAAATCTAGAATGAATAAAAAACAGAATATTACGATAGATGATTTACGAAGAATATCTTTATGGAAATTAAATAGAACATTGAATGTGGATAATGATACATTAACTAATTTGGAGATTATTGCAAAAGACAATAATATAACAATTGATTCTGAGTTAGTAAAAAATACAATTACAAAATTAGTAGAATCTGATGGTATTGGGTTTCCAATGGCAAGTAGTATATTAAAGTTTATCCGTCCTGATATTTTTCCAATAATTGATATACGTGCATATAGAGCATTATTTGGAAAAAAGATTTATTCAAGTCAATATACAAAAGAATTATATATTGAATATACAAAGGAATTATATAAAATTGCAGAAAAACATAATTTAGAGTTATTTCAAGTTGATGAACAATTATATGAGTTTGACAAGGTAAACAACAAGAAAATATAGAGTCTATTAAATAAAAAATCACAAAGAGAAATAGCATAAAAATAAGGAAAATAAATGGCATATAGTTTAGAAGACAAATTAGTAGTAGCAGTAAGCTCAAGAGCATTGTTCAATTTAGAAGAAGAGAATAAAATCTTTGAAGACAAAGGTCTTGATGAATATTACAAATATCAATTAGCAAATGAAAATGAACCACTAAAAAAAGGTACAGGATATAGATTAATTGAGAACTTATTGAAAATTAATCAACACTTTGGTGAGAATGAAAAACAAGTAGAAGTGGTGGTATTATCTAAGAATAATGCAGGCTCAAGCTTGAGAATAACAAATGCTATAAATACACATAAACTTGATATTGTTCGTTCTGGTTGGACAAGTGGAGCAGATATATCTACATATCTTAAAGCTTATAAAGTAGATTTATTTTTAAGTGCTGATGATGAAGATGTAATAACAGCAATAGAAAATAATGTAGCAGCAGCTAAAATTCTTCCTAGTAATACAGATATCCATACTAGCTTAGGTGATCAAGTTAGGATTGCTTTTGATGGTGATGCTGTGTTATTTAGCGAAGAATCTGAGCTAGTATATAAAGAGCATGGACTTGATGCATTTATCAAACATGAGCAAGATAATAAAGACAATCCAATGAAAAAAGGACCATTTGCAAAATTACTTTTAACAATTGCATCATTACAAGAAAAATTTGAAGGTAAAGAATCACCAATAAGAACTGCACTTGTAACTGCTAGGTCAGCACCAACACATGAAAGAGTAATTAAAACTTTAAATGTATGGAATGTAAGAATTGATGAAGCCTTTTTCTTAGGTGGAAGTGAAAAATATGAAATACTTGAAGCATTTGGTGCTGATATATTTTTTGATGATCAGGATGTACATTTAGAATTATCTTCAGATGTTGTTCCTAGTGCTAAGGTTATTCATAAGAGTATTGAGGATTTTAAGAAGTAGTACTTATATTCAAAACTAATTTGTTATACAATTTGTATAATAGATTAATATAATATATGATATTATTCATAATCAAAAAAAAAGGAAATAATATGCCTAAGTTAAAAAATACTTTTTGGACTAAGTTTGATAAAGATTTCTATCGTTTAAGTAATGGAATTTTATGTCAAGCACCAAGTAATGCAGATAACACAGTAGATGCTGAACATTCTGTAAATACCGTATCTGTATCATCTACTGTTTTAGAACAAATTAATAATGAATTTGGATCAGAATTTACTAGTATGGATTTTAATTAACAAGATTCTCTTCTAATAATCAACTATTTCTAAATAAAGAAGTGATAAAGAAACTTGATATTGCATATGAAGAGAATCCTGTTAATATCAATGGTATTCCATTAGATAATAGTTCCATTACCTTTTTCTATTTATTAGATAAAATTTTGCTATAATACACAATATAAACCTAGAATACTTAAAATAATAGAAAGTATATTAAAATAATCATTGTGTCAAAATTGTGCCAAAATTAACCATATTTAACCATAATTTAAGTTTTGCGAAGTGCTAGAAAGCCTTTATCTAAGGTATTTATGGTTTTTTATATTTTCAAAAAAGTTTCTCTTTCTTCATACCATATATAACCAAATCCATTATAAAAAGAATTATGCTATAATAGACTATAAAAATCAAAAGAGTAAATTATGCAACTATATAAAATTTCACAAAAAGATATAGATAAAACTGTATCAGATTCTCAAAAGATAGAAGGGTATAAAACTGCTCCTAAGTCTTTACAAAAAAAAGCCAAAGAGCTAATGGTAAAATATAATGTCAAAGTATCAGACTGATAATAGTCCTATTTATATAGATGGGACAGATATACCAAAAAATAAACTTGATATACAAGATTCTGATTTAATACATGAAATAGAAAACAACTTACTAAATGAAGCTTATCAAACATTTTCACAAAATATCAATCAATCAACAAAACTAAATGAAGACTTTTTTATAAATCTACATAAAAAGACTTTTGAATCTCTTTATGATTTTGCAGGAGCATATAGAGATGTTAATATGTCAAAAGGTGATTCTCAATTTTGTTTAGTATTTAGATAAAGAATCAAAAAGAATATTTAAAGAGTTAGAAGATGATAGTTACTTAAAGAACTGTAAGAATAACAAAGAATTTGCTTATAAATTAGCATATTATCAAAGTGAACTTATTGCACTTCATCCATTTTATGAACTTAATGGAAGAATTTTAAGGCTATTTTGTGATTTATTAGCAGTTAGAAATGGTTATAAATTTATTGATTATAGTAGTTCTATTGATAATGAAAATTATATTGAAGCATCTATTGATAGTGTATAATTTGCAGATATAACAAAACTTGAAAAGATTATTTTTAGTGGACTAAATAAAGACTAATATATTAATAAATCTACTGTGTCAAAATTGTGCCAAAAATAACCATATTTAACCATAATTTAAGTTTTACGAAGTGCTAGAAAGCCTTTATCTAAGGCATTTATGGTTTTTTATATTTTCAAAAAAGAATCCCTCTCTTGACACCATATATAAAGCCTTGTTCTATAGACTCAAAGAGTCATTAGGATAAGGCTTTTTTTATTTTAAAAGAGTTAATGTCAAAGTATCAGACTGATAATAGTCCTATTTATA
>Ga0164318_10001076_pt1 | contig 23451 bp, 14 predicted proteins | sample GuaBasSedimGuay9_FD_113734 | JGI IMG/M metagenome (GOLD analysis project Ga0164318, IMG submission 113734) | Subseafloor sediment microbial communities from Guaymas Basin, Gulf of California, Mexico - Guay9, Core 4571-4, 0-3 cm | ecosystem: Environmental > Aquatic > Marine > Hydrothermal vents... | reverse complement strand
CATCTTTTTCGAAACCCCTGAAGAGGGCCACTGGTATGCTCTGGGTAGCGTCATAATGCTTAAAGCACGTGCCACCGGGGAAACCCCTTCGCAAGTCGATTTTATTTTAGATGGTAACCTGCTGGGAAGCGTACCACAAGAACCCTATCAATACGAGTGGAACACCGCCACAGCCTCTTACGGTGAGCATACTATGATTGTAAACGACGTTAAAAACGGTAATATTATTGCTGCGGACACCGTAACATTCAGTTTGTTGAATGCTTCATGGACGAGTAATGATTTAAGCAGTTTCGGCTTAACCAACGAAACCATTAATCACGACGTGCTTTTTGTTGACGACAACAACGGATGGATTTCCGGTGGGTCGGCCTACGGCTTATGGGGATACTTGTTACACACGTCTGACGCAGGACAAACCTGGGAATCAGTTGCCCCCCCCAATTTTACCTATGCCTTAAAAAAGATGCTTTTCCTTGGAGCCGAAAACGGCAATGCCATGGTGGTCAGAACCGCTGGCAATTACCTCTACGAAGTGGGTAATTGGGATGTAGATTTTGGATTCCCCGATGATGATGGCAATTGGAATATTACTTTCTTACACTCTGATGTTTACGATATAGCTTTAAGCCCGAAAGGATTTATCGAGGCAATATTCAAACCTTACAACACAACAATCTACAAAATTGGAAGTGCAGAAACATCTACCCATCATTTATTAGGAGACGTGGATATTCCCTATAACGATGCTGTGCCCAAAATATATTTCCAAAATTTAAAAGGGATTGTATATAACCTTCTTACAAACAGTAATCCGTTAAAACAATACATTATGATTACCGATGATGGCGGCGATACCTGGGAAACCAAAACACTGAATGCTTCCGGTATTACCACCGAAGACCGCCTTTACGGTGCCTATTTTATCACTGATGAACACGGGTGGCTGGTAGGCCACGAAAGCCAGGGATATGCCACGGTGCTAATAACAAACGATGGAGGCGACACCTGGGAAAAAATAAATGTTGAAAATGCCAACTCCTTTAGTTCGGTTGAGTTTATTACCAATAAAGAGGGGTATGCTACTGATAATACCTTGAATCTTGAAAACAATACTGATTATAAACTTTTCCACACGCAAGACGGTGGTTATACCTGGGAACCTGTTGAAATTGTTTACACGCAGTTGCCTATGTATAAAGTAGATTTTACCGGCCCTTACCTCGGTTATGCCGTGGGGCAGGGTGCCGAAACCTACCGGTTTACCTTTGAAAAATAAGATTGGTTAATAATGAATCAACTTAGCTATATTTGTTCCTTAATTTAAATCATTAAACAATGAAAAAACATCTATTCACATTTCTGTTCACCAGCCTGACCCTATTAGGTTTTTCACAAATTACCATTACCAACGCCAATATTGCCTCTGCCGGGGTTACCATTATTCAGGCCAACGACACGGTTCCTGACAGCTCGATAGTTCCGGGTGATGCCGGCGCTAATCAAAGCTGGAACTTCGCAGCATTGAGTAACGACAGCTTCGATACACTTTATACCGAGCTACCTGACTGGACTCCTTATGCCGACAGTTTCCCCACAGCTAATTATGCCATAAAACAACTCAGCGCCATTGATACTAGTTACATCTTCTGCACAAAAAATAACGACCTTTTTGCTTCGCTCGGATACGTTGGCAGCATGGACGAAATGGGTGTGATGGCTATCTACCTGGAACCTCAGGAAGTGTTCATCGACTTTCCCATGGAATACGGAAATCAACGTAACGAAAGCTTTTATTTTGACAAAACCATTGGCAGCACCATTCCGGGTATTGATTCCATCCGGTTTAAAAACAGCACCGAGAAAACGGTAACGGTTGATGCCTGGGGCGATGTTACTTTACCCACCGGAACCTATAACTCGTTGCGGGCAAAAACTATTGAGATGGAATATGACAGCTCATGGATATTGATGGCTGGCAACTGGACACTTGTTGCGGCAGACACCATCCCCTCAACCTCCTACGACTGGTTTACCAACGAAATAAACCCGGGATTTGTTTTATTGTCGATGTACTACAACGACAATGTGGTTTCCGATGTTTCTTACCTATACAGCACGACAGTTGGCATTCAGCATCAAAACAAACTGTCGGTTACCCTTTCACCCAATCCGGTTGAAAGCTTAACCACTCTTCAGCTATCAGATAATATCCGGGGTGAAGTCAGACTTTACAATCAAACCGGTATCGTTATTAAAACAATGGCTATTAACGGCAGCACGGTTACTTTAAACATGGAATCGCTTCCGGCAGGTATCTATATCGCGGTAGTTATTGACAAAACAAATAACACCCGATCGTTTACCGGGAAGATTGTGAAGAGATAAGATAATTTATGAAAACTGAAAATCTAAGGTTAATGTAAGATTTCGCAAAGCCAATCTTATTGTTTTTGATGAAGCTCAGAAAATTAAAAATATAGGTTTCATTCTCAAACTACTTTACGACACTTTTCCTGAAAAGCAATATATTGCTACGGGATCAAGCAGTTTTGAGCTAGCACAAAACTAAGCGAACCGTTAATGGGAGGAAATATAAAGTTCTTTATGTTTCCTCTCACACTTTCGGAATTACAACAACACTACAGCTTACCGAATATTAAAGGAAAAATGGCTGACATTTTGTGCTTTGGTATCGAGAGCTAAGCAACTTGCTCAAAATTAATATTGAAACGGTTCAAAGGTATATTCAACAAATTCTTTGCCTCCTCATAATTAATACACAACCAGCTTTTCCTTCGTCCTGATTTCATTGGTTTTACTTTTTATCAAAACGGGATAGGTTCCTGCCGGCAGCATGGAAATGTCAATTTCAGATTTATCGCTTTGAAGTACCAATGCCCCCATTTGGTTGTATATTTCGGTAATAGACCCTTCAAATGTTTTGGTAATAAAAAGCTTGTCAGAAGTAGGATTTGGATAGATAGCAATTTCATCATCACTCACTTTATTAACCGTAACCGACAAATTGCTTAGCGTAAAACAGGTAGTTACCGGATCATAAATTGTAGCTGTCACATATCCCGCACCTGGTTGTTGCCATGCTATTTTTACCCTGTTTTGCCCGCTATCAGACACTATGATGCCATTATTGACATCCCAAAAGTAACTCAGATTATGGTCTTCCCTGATAAAATACTCGGAAACATTCATTTCATTTACACGCTGATTACCGGTTATTAGTAACTCCGAGTTTGCGTTATCTGCCACAGTTAGATGAAGGCAAGAGATGTTGTCTCCCCCTAGCGCTGTTGGAATAGTATCGTAATAATCCCCTGTAGTTTTCAACCACCTATTAAAATTTTTAACACTGTCGCCCCGACAAATGGTAATATTTCTTTCGGTTTTATTATTATAAGTATTCACGCAAAACTCTAAATCAAAAATCCGATCCAACACGTCAAGATCACCATCTCCATCCATATCAACCAATCTTTCAACCCCTGGTATCTCAATTCCAATCCATTTGTTTGACAACTCAAAATTACCTTCCCCTTTATTAACAAAATAGTTGTCTGAAGGAAAACATTCAATATCCGAAAGCCCGTCGTTATTCCAGTCGAAGAATCCGATGCTGCTCCCTAACGATATATCAGTAGAATCCTGAATCATAAGTATTGCATCAAAAGTAAAATTTCCAAGGTTTCTAAACCATCCAACAGAGTGTGTAAAGAAGTTGGAAATAATAACAAAAATATCTTGTTTTCCATCGCCATCTAAATCATGAACTGCCGAGACGGTAAAGTTATAGCCTGTTGAAATAATTTTTTCTTTCATCAAGTTTCCATCGTGATAAAACAAGGAAAGATTTTTGTTTTCGGTTTGACAAATTATCTCGTTAATACCATCATTATTAATATCTGCAACCGTAACATGGCCATGTAATTCTGGTGTGATAAGCTGTGTGCTATCAAAATTACCATCGTTGTTTTTTATCACATACAGCCCATTACCGGTACTGGAATTATGGCTAACCCCCACCATGTCGGGTAACGAATCGCCATCCACATCTTTTAAAATAACATCGGAACCAGCTAAAAAATCAGTAATTATTGGGTGGTTAACCGAAAAATGGTTTGTTCCATCATTTTCAGCCCAAAACATGTTATTTTCCTCATCAACATAAAAGATATCCGGATCTCCATTGTTATCCATATCCGCCGTTTTAAAAAAATCTACCCACTTTTCAATAACAGCTTCCGGGAAATCAAACTCGCTACCACCCTTGTTTTTAAGCAGATAAACAGCTTTTCCATAAACACCATCATTGCTACGATAGAAAGCTTTAAACAAAACATCGTTTAATGAATGATTTTTATCCTTTACAGGAATAAAATTACCAGCCTCCTGTGTGTAGTTAATTTGATCCTTGGTAAAATTACCCTGACCATCATTGATAAATACTGTTGCCAAGGGAGTGCGATAATCGGTAAAAGGAGTTACCACATCCTTATATCCATCTCCATTCATATCTGTCAAATAGTGATAACGCGATTTTTCCACATCAAATTCGGAAAAAGTGTAAAACCCTCCTGTTTCATCGTTTTTTACCCAATAAAGTCGGTCGGTTTCTTCTTCATTAAAAACAACATCAAGATAACCGTCACCATCAACATCATTCAGCGAATAGGAGCTGCATTTTTTCAACATAAAAAGCGGAGAGCCATTTGCAAAGGTATCGTTTCCAAGGTTCTTGTAAACCATAATATAGCCATCTTTTAAAGAGAAAATGTCGGTTAATCCGTCTTTGTCCAAATCAGCCAAATAATTAAAATTATTCTCGTTTAAATATATATCAAGATTGTGAAGTACAAATTTTTCTAACCCCTTATTTTCATACCAAACCGGTTTGCTACTGTTCATTACAATATCTTCTTGTCCATCACCATTAAAATCAACAATAATAGGTTCAGAACCTACTGATTGGGTTAAAAGCTCGATTTTATCAAAATCATACCCACCCTTATTCTTCAACCATATAAGACTATTTGATCTATTGGAATCTTGTTGTGTTAACACGAAATCCTTCAGGTTATCACTATTTAAGTCCCCCACGGTAAAATTAATGGCATTTAATAAAGCTGCACTATAAATGATCGATTCCGTAAAGCGACCGGTACCATCATTTTGCAATATAACAATATTCTTCACTTTAGAATTTCCGCTTGAGGTATTTCTTTCAGCCACGATGTCGTTGAATCCATCGTTATTCATGTCAACAATAGAGAGGTTGTAGTAATCGAAATTATTACCGATACAAGATGCACTACCTAACTGGTTGTTATCTATTATATACAAATTAATTTGCTTGTCAATGTAATGTGTGTAGGCTAATAAATCAGAGCAATGATCACCATTTATATCTCCAAAAAGGAGTGTGTTGTATTCAAACCGGTAGGGTGAATAAAAGTGTTTATCGTTAAAATTAAACTGAGCAAAAGCAACATGTAACATCAAAAAAGAAGCTGCTAAAAAGAGTAGGCGTTTTTTCATATCATTGACTTCTCATAAATAGTTTTTATTAAACTTGTTTAAAGTTAAATTTAAGTTCGATAAAATCATTCTACAAAGCTAATAAATTTTGTGATTTTGTCATGGATGCACACCAAAAAAGGCCGATGAGCAATTCACCGGCCTTTTTAATGTATAATGCAAAATTACGCTATTCGTTAATTCTCATCTTGTAGAAGGAGCGGTAAACGAAAACCAAACCTAATACCAAAAAGCCAAAACCTACATAAGGTGCTATGGCTGAAAACCGTGGCGAAATGGCAATCTCCATAGCCAGTAGCCCAAACAAAGTGGTAAATTTAATCACAGGATTCATGGCAACGGAGGCAGTATCCTTATAAGGATCACCTACTGTATCACCTACCACGGAAGCAGCATGTAAATCAGTTCCTTTTTCCTTCATGTCAACTTCAATTACCTTTTTGGCATTATCCCATGCACCTCCGGCATTGGACATAAAGATGGCCTGGTACAATCCGAAGAAAGCTATGGAAAGCAGGTAGCTTACAAACATGGAAACCGGCGCATTGGATCCTGCCGGTGCAGAAAGGAGTGCAAATGCCAAAGCGAATGAGAACAGAACAATAAAGATGTTCCACATTCCTTTTTGCGCATACAGCGTACAAATCTTTACCACTTCTTTGGATTTATTAATGTCCGCTTTTTTCTCTGCACCGAGTTTTAAATCAATGTTATTTTTAATATATTCAGTAGCACGTGCAGCACCTGTAGTAACCGCCTGAATAGATGCTCCTGTAAACCAATAAATAACAGCACCGCCCAACAGGAATCCGAGAACAGTATATGGATTTAACAGATTTAGAATTTCTTTCGGGTCAATTCCCAAGCTGTGTTTAATGACCAATATCAGAGAGAAAATCATGGTGGTAGCACCCACAACGGCCGTTCCGATTAATACCGGTTTAGCAGTTGCTTTAAAAGTGTTCCCCGCGCCATCGTTAGCTTCAAGAAAGTATTTTGCTTTTTCAAAATCCGGTTTAAAACCAAAATCTCTTTCAATTTCAGGCGTAACTTCTTTTTGATTTTCTTCAATCAGTGAAAGTTCGTAAATAGACTGTGCATTGTCAGTAACCGGGCCATAACTGTCAACAGCAATGGTAACAGGCCCCATACCGAGAAGTCCAAAGGCTACCAACCCAAAAGCAAAAATAGAGGGGTAAACCATGATATTATCTAATCCGTGTGTGCTGGCAATATATCCGATAAACATGAGCATGAAAAAGACCAAGCCTTCCCAAAAAGCACTAAAGTTTCCGGCAACAAGTCCGGAAAGGATGTTCAGAGAAGCCCCCCCTTTTTTGGAAGCTTCAACCACCTCTTTCACATGTGCCGATTTGGGACTGGTGAATATTTTTGTAAACTCGGGAATCACAGCGGCTCCAATGGTTCCTGCACTGATAATAATGGATAAAACAATCCACAAATCGTGAGGCAGTGTCCCGATAATGAAATAGCTGACAAAAAATGTAGCAATAATAGAGAGGATAGAAGAAATCCATATTAAGGAGGTGAGTGGAGCTTCAAAGTCAATATCCTTAGCATTATGATATTTGACTTTCGCTAACGCATCGTTAATCCAGTAAGCTAATATGGAAGTGACGATCATTGTAACACGGATAACAAAAATCCAGGTGAGCAATTCAATTTGAATGGATTTATCAGCTACAGCAAGAACGATAAAAGAAATCAAAGCTACCCCGGTAACACCATAAGTTTCAAAACCATCAGCGGTAGGACCTACGCTGTCTCCGGCATTGTCACCAACACAGTCGGCAATAGTACCGGGATTTCTGGGGTCATCCTCACCAATTTTAAAGATGACTTTCATGAGGTCAGATCCCACATCGGCAATCTTCGTAAAAATGCCACCTGCAATTCTCAAAGCGGAAGCACCCAGCGACTCCCCAATGGCAAATCCAATGAAACTGGCTCCGGCATATTCACCGGGAACAAAAATCAGAATGATCGTCATCATGGTAAGCTCCAGCGAAACTAAGACAACGCCAATACTCATCCCTGCTGTCAGCGGAATACGATGTAGCTTAATAGGTTTTTTCTCTAAAGAAGCAAATGCCATTCTGGAGTTGGCAAGGGTGTTCATCCGGATACCAAACCAGGCAACACTATAAGATCCCAAAATACCAAGAACCGTCCAGCCTAAAATCATCAGGACTCCTCCAACGCCAAAATTTCCGCCAGAAAGGAAGCCAAAATAAAAAGCCACGATAGTGCCGATGATAACAAAAAGAATGGCTAAAAATTTACCTTGCTGAACAAGATAAGTTTTACTCGTTTGGTAAATGACATCGGCTACTTCAAGCATGGAGTGGTGAGCCCTGATTTTTTTTACTTTCAGATACTGGTGTAAACCAAACAGAAATCCGGCAAGAGTTACCAGGAACGTCCAATAAAGAATGGTTTCGTTCTTCATGCCAACAGGGATTACCAAGTCAGCTTCGCTTGCAGAGGCGATAAACGGAACTGCAAGCATCGATAAAAGTGTAAAGACTTTTTTCTTCATAACATGTAGATTAAATTTTACATTATGCAAACGTTTGCAAAGAATGCGCTAAAATAGAAAAAAGTTAAAAGGAGACCGGGTTTTCAACCTTTATTCTTTTAATTTTTTTTAACATTCTAAATAATTTGCCATAATTTGTGCAACAACACCTCAAAACTGAGGCATCGGTTTCATCCAAATAATCAATAGAAAAAAATAATACAAATAAATTATCCTCTCCTTGAAGTTGTTTAAAGTTGACCTCTTAAATCGTTATGAAACACACCTTATCAGCTCTTTTGCAAGCATTTTAGACAAACAAAAATCATTTTCAATTATTGTTAGTAAATCCAGACGGCGTACCTATTCAAAGTGTTAAATAAATATGTAATTTTATCCCTCTTATAAATTAGTCTATGGAAAAGCTCAAACTTGATATCATAGGGATGTCATACAGTCAGTCACAAAGCGGTGCCTACGCACTGATATTGGGAGTAAAAGGAGGAAAAAAAAGACTGCCTATTATTATCGGCAGGTTTGAAGCACAAGCCATTGCCATCGAGCTGGAAAATATGAAACCGGCTCGCCCCTTAACACACGATTTGTTTAAAAGATTTGCCGACGAACTAAATGTTACCCTTTCAGAAGTTATTATTAACAAATTTGAAGATGGTATTTTTTACTCACTGTTAGTGTGCGAGCACGAAGGAGATACTTTATATATCGACAGCCGAACCTCCGATGCCGTAGCCCTTTCGTTACGCTTCAACTGTCCGATTTTTGCCAATAAAGAGGTGATAGATGAAGCCGGTATTGAAATGGATGATGAAGAGATAGAAAACGAAATGGATGATAGTTTTGATGATGATCCGGAACAAGTATCAGAATACAAACAAATGTCGATAACCGATTTGGAAGAAGCCTTAAAAAAAGCCGTCGAAGAAGAAAATTACGAAGAAGCCTCCAGAATTCGCGATGAAATTAAGCGCATGAAAAGACTTTAGTTTTAGCACCCCTATCGTTTTAGCACCAACCTTTTATGAATTAATTAATACATGAAGCAATACTTAAATCTATTACAGCATGTGCTGGATAACGGCATCAAAAAATCGGACAGAACCGGTACCGGTACCCTTAGTGTTTTCGGGCATCAAATGCGTTTTAACCTGGAAGAAGGGTTTCCGGTTTTAACGACCAAGAAGCTTCACCTGCGCTCAATTATTTATGAACTGCTATGGTTTTTAAACGGCGATACCAACATAAAATATCTGAACGATAACAAAGTAAGGATTTGGAATGAATGGGCTGATAAAAACGGTGATTTAGGACCGGTTTACGGGGCGCAATGGCGCAACTGGAACGGCGAAGATATCGATCAGATATCCATCGTAATCGACCAGATAAAAAACAACCCCGACAGCCGCCGAATGCTGGTTGCTGCCTGGAATCCAAGTGTACTGCCCTTGGGAGGATTTACCTTTTCGGAAAATGTTGCCGCCGGCCGTGCCGCCCTGCCCCCGTGTCATGCCTGGTTTCAGTTTTATGTAGCCAACGGTAAACTGTCATGCCAGATGTACCAGCGCAGTGCCGATATTTTTCTGGGTGTACCTTTTAACATAGCCTCTTACGCGCTGCTCACCATGATGATGGCGCAGGTAACAGGACTACAAGCCGGTGAGTTTATTCACACGTTGGGTGATGCCCATATCTACCTAAACCACCTCGATCAGGTTAAGTTGCAACTTACCAGAAAGCCCCGCCCCTTACCAATCATGGAAATAAATCCTGACGTGAAAGATATTTTTAACTTCCAATACGAAGACTTTGAACTAAAAGGATACGATCCGCATCCACATATAAAAGGTGTTATTTCGGTTTAAGGAGTCATTCAATATTTACCTGATTCTTCCGGATACTCAATTGGGGATTCATTATTAACCTGAACTCGATATAAGATTTATCTCACAGAAAGCCAATAGCGGAAAACCTGATACTTATGAAGATAATTATTATTTACTTATTGAAGTTGTTTAAAGTTAACTACGTGGACGATTATGAAATACCTTGTAAATCAGCAAAAGAGATCTTCTTTGTTATTGCAACATTCTGTATAGTTTTATTGTCTTTTTAGTAAATCATTTACAACTGGTTAGCAGATGGATAACCAAACAAATACAATAAATTATGAAAAAGCTACTTCTTATCTCGTTAACAATTGTTGCGTTTACAAATTGTGCGCACACGCAATGGCTCAATCTGTTTCCGATAAACCACTTAACCTATTATTCGGAAAATGCAACAAACAAACAAATGCTCATCCTTGATTCTTTGTTGTTTAATACAAAGCATGGAGGGCTGGAGCAGATGAATTTAAACGATTTTTCAATTTCATATCACTGGAACGGTTATTACAAGATAAAAAGTATCGTTGCCGATACCGGAAATTCATACGTCTATCTGCGAAACAACAACTACATTGGCAGACTAAATCCTTCAACCCAGGAGTATGAAAATATCTGGCCTGACGGCCTTCAGAACAGATTAAAAGATATTGACGTGGCTACCGACGGAAAAGTTTGGGCTGTTACCGTATTCACTAACAAGATTGCCATTTTTGATGGAACCAAATGGGAGGAGTATGATTATTCACAATATTCTTACAATGGGTTTAATAAAATAAACCTTGTAAACGATACATTGGCTTTTGTATCAAGTGGAACATCTCAATTTTTTGCTTTTCACAACGGAGTATTTGATTCCATTTATGTTCATTCCGATGTTAAGGACTGGGATGTTGACTCAAATGGAAATTTATGGATAGCTGCAAATTCCGAATTAATTCATTATTATAACGGAACTGCAACAATTTACGATGAAACCAATACACCCATCGGTACCAACAAATTTGACCATATTAAAATAGGATCCGATGGGCATGTTTGGGTTAGTGGTGTTTCAAAAAAACTTCTGGAGTTTAACGGAGCTGATTGGCAAGTGCATTCATTGCCAAGCAACTATGTTAACATTGAAAACTTTGCCCTCGACCAACAAAATCATCCCATGGTTATAACCAATGATTATTACCAAAGGCAAGTATATACTTTTGATGGAAATTCATGGACAACCCATTTAATGCCATTCTATCCCATTTCCGATTTAAAAGCCATAGGAATAAATAATTCGTTTAACCCTCCGACAGGGTTTTTTGCAAATGATGAAGGAATCTTTAAAGTTAATCTAAATAATTTTTCGATACTTGATTTTAAGGATACTTCTGATTTTAAATATGCAAACAAAATAACCCGTTTTACTGATTACGACCCCTCTAAATATTTTCCTTCCTATGGAACACCTTATGGAGTTTACGGGCTAACCGGTTTCAAAAACACTCAATTGCCCAACCTACATATTAATCATATTTTTTATAACAATGGAACGTATTATATCGCCACCGACAGCGGGTTGGTAGCATACAACGGAATTTTGTATAATATTATTAATACTTCCAATTCACCACTCCCGTCAGATAAGATAACCTTTGTTACAAGCGGTAATTACTGTGATTATAATTACCAGAACAACGGGCTTTACATTGGAACCGATAAAGGAGTAGCCATTTATCGTGATGCGCAATGGATCGTGTATGATTCTACAAATATTCCAATTGATAACTTTAACGTTACCGGGATACTTGCACCTTGCCCAACTGAAGATACTTATATCTCAACACTGGGTAGCGGACTTATTAAAATTAGTTCTGATGGAACGTATGAACTTTTTAATACTTCCAACGGGAATATGCTTGATGATACACTTTACTATGTAAAATATGTGGAACTTAGTGAATGTGGGCAAAATATTGTACTGGGAACTCGCCAAAATGGTATTATCTATTTCTCGATATGGGAACCCGACCAATTTAATTATATTACCAACTATGGAGGTGTAGCTATTACCAGTTCTACCATGGCTGTAAACGGCAGTGACTTAAGTATAGTTGCGACAGATACATTAAACTACCTGTTATCACCTTGCGGGATAATTAATAAAGCAAGCATTAACCGACAATTAAAATGGTTTCAGCAGGGTAGTTTGTTGTATGTTTTAATTCCTGAAAATCTTTATGGAAGCGGAAATATAAAACTGCTGGATATGCTTGGGAGAGTAGTAATTGAAGAACAAACCAATATTCAGTCAGGAAAAACAGCCCTTAACGTGGGCAATTTAACCACCGGTGTTTATGTTTTCAGGATTAGCAACGGTAAAAAGTTTGGTTTTGCTAAAGTAGTTGTGTCAAATTACGACCAACGCTAAGCAGAACCGAAAGGCATTGCTAAGATTGCACCATTTCCCAATCATCCTGCACGATTTTAAATTACTTTTGTCCCATGAGCAGTAACGTCGAAATATTACCCTTAAAAGAGTGGTTTCCTTTGGATGATTTCCCCCTGATAATTTCGGGGCCTTGCAGTGCCGAAAGCAGAGAACAACTGCTGGCTACCGCCAAAGAGGTGGCAAAAATCAAGCAGGTAAAGGTGTTGAGAGCAGGTATATGGAAACCCAGAACACGGCCGGGCGAGTTTGAAGGCGTTGGCGAAGAGGGTCTGAAATGGTTGTTCGATGCCAAGCGTGCCACCGGGCTAATGACCACGGTTGAAGTAGCCGAACCTGCTCATGTTGAGCTGGCCTTAAAATATGGTGTTGATATTTTGTGGCTGGGAGCCCGAACGGTGGTCAACCCTTTTTCGGTTCAGGCCATCACCGAAGCCTTAAAAGGAACTCATGTTCCCGTGATGGTGAAAAATCCCGTGAGCCCAGACCTGAAACTTTGGATGGGTGCCATCGAGCGGGTTTACAACGCGGGAATCACTAAAATTATGGCTATCCACCGGGGGTTTCACTATTTCAACAAATCACCTTTTCGAAATGCTCCCATGTGGGAAATTCCCATCGAGTTAAAGCGAATCATCCCCAACATCCCTATTATTGTCGACCCCAGTCATATATGCGGTCGCAGAAGCCTGTTGCAGGAGATCTCTCAAAAAGCGCTGGATTTGGAGATGGACGGCCTTATGATTGAAAGCCACATCAATCCGGCCCATGCCAAAACCGATGCCGCGCAGCAAGTAAACCCCGAAGGCCTTAAAAACTTGATAGAAGCTCTTGTCATTCGCGAACGGCTGGGCAACCCGGAGTTTCAAAACAAGCTGGAAGAGCTTCGTACCGAAATCGATAAGCTGGATGGTGAAATGCTGGAAATTTTGGCAAAACGGATGGAAATCATCAACGAAATAGGTGATTACAAAATCGAAAATGATATTACCATCCTTCAAATGAAACGATGGGCAGGCATTATTGAAGACCGCCTCTCCATAGGAACCAATCTGGGGCTTGGCAAAGAGTTTTTGCTCAATCTCTTAAAACTCATCCACACCGAATCAATTAAAAAGCAGGAGGAGCGTTTTAAAAAAAATCCGGAACGGTAACAATAGAGAACCTTGTTCCCCCTTTCGCAACTTTGCTTACCTTTGCCGCAAATTATTAAGAGGTGTTAAAAGGAAAGAATAAATATCCGCTGGAAAAGAAACGGCAACCCAAAAAATACCGGTTAATTATTACCAACGACCAAACTTTTGAAGAAAAGTTCTCTTTCTCCATCTCGCGGTTAAATGCTGCCATTATTTTTGTCAGCCTGACCATCATCACCTTTTTTATCACCTTCCTTATCATTTTATTTACACCCCTTAAGGAATACATTCCGGGGCACGAAAGAGAAACCTCGTTGCGCGAAATTTACCGCCTGAACAACCGTGTTGACTCGCTTTTACTAGATCAGAAACAGAAAAACCTCTATCTCGAAAACCTTCGGCGGATACTTAATAACGAAGATACCATTCCGGATTTCCCGGTTGATACGGCTTCGGAAATAAACTACGACACCATTCAATTGCGAAGCTCAAACGAAGACAGTATTTTTAGAGCCGAATTTGAAAACGAACAGATGTTTAATCTTTACTTTAACGAAGGCAAACCCGTATCAACCATGGTTGGTAAGGTTCCTACCATCCGGGATTTTAACTTTTTTACACCGCTATCGGGAGTTATTACGTCTCATTTCAACATTACCAACAGCCACTACGGGGTCGATGTTGCCTCTACCAACAACGAAGCCATTAAAGCAACGCTGTCAGGTATCGTGATACTGTCTGACTGGACCATCGAAACCGGCAATATTTTGGTAATACAACATCCTGCCAACATAGTTTCGGTGTACAAACACTGCTCGGCGCTGCTGGTAAAAGAGGGCGACCCTGTTAATGCCGGCGACCCCATTGCCATTGCCGGCGAATCAGGCAAACAACAAACCGGCCCCCATCTTCATTTCGAACTCTGGTACAACAGCACACCCGTTAACCCGGAAAAATACATTTTATTTGAATAGATTACCATTTTGAAAAAACGAATAGCCATATTAGGTTCTACCGGATCCATCGGTAAACAAGCTTTGGAAGTGATGGACGCCTTCCCCGATCATTTTGAGGTGGAGGTTCTCACAGCTTACAAAAACCATGAGTTGCTTGTTGAACAAGCGCTGAAATACAATCCCAACGTGGTAGTTATTGGTAACGACAGGTATTATAAAGAGGTATCGGAAGCCCTTGAAAACAGCGACACAAAAGTTTATGCCGGAGAGGATGCCATCGAACAAATTACCTCAATGGACAGCATTGATATGATTTTGATGGCCATTGTCGGATTTGAAGGACTGAAGCCCACGCTTTCGGCACTGGAGAACAGAAAGCCGGTAGCATTGGCCAACAAAGAGTGTTTGGTAATTGCCGGTGAGCTCATCACTAAAGCTGCCCTTGAAAATCACACACCCATTATTCCTGTTGACTCGGAACATTCGGCTATTTTCCAGTGTTTGATGGGTGAAGGAAATAATCCGATTGAAAAAATAGTGCTAACAGCCTCGGGCGGACCTTTCAGGGAGACATCGACCGAGGGTTTAAACAACGTTACACCCTTTGGCGCTTTAAACCACCCCAACTGGAAAATGGGTAACAAGGTTACGGTTGACTCGGCCACCCTTATGAACAAAGGGCTGGAAGTGATGGAGGCCAAATGGCTTTTCGGATTGCAGCCTAACCAGATCGAGGTGGTTATACATCCTCAATCCATCGTCCACTCGCTGGTGTACTTTACTGATGGCAATGTAAAAGCGCAACTGGGGCTTCCCGACATGAGGCTTCCTATTCAGTTTGCGCTTTCGTATCCCGACAGGCTGACCAATCGTTTTCCCAGGCTGGATTTGTTAAAAATCCATAACCTCACTTTTGAAGTCCCTGATGTGAAAAAATTTCGTAATCTTGCACTCGCTTTCAAGGCTCTTAAAAAAGGTGGTAATACACCTGCCATCTTAAATGCTGCCAACGAAATAGCGGTGGAGGCATTTCTTGATAACCGGCTCGAATTTTCACAAATTCCATCGGTTGTTGAGCAATGCATAAACGAGGTTAGATTTATCAATAGTCCTGTTTTGAACGACTATTTTCAAACCAACGATCTCACCCGCCGGAAAGCCAAAAAAATAATAGAAAACAATAGTAAGAAACAATGAGCATAGAAGTTATACTGATAAAAGTCGCACAGCTGATACTCAGCCTTTCCATTTTAGTTATCATCCACGAATTCGGCCATTTTTCTGCCGCTAAAATATTTAAAACCAAAGTTGAAAAGTTTTATCTCTTCTTCAATCCATGGTTTTCACTTTTCAAATTCAATTACAAAGGTACCGAGTATGGTATCGGGTGGATTCCCCTGGGAGGTTATGTAAAAATTGCCGGGATGATTGATGAGTCGATGGACAAAGAGCAGATGAAGCTCCCGGCACAACCCTGGGAATTCAGAGCAAAACCGGCCTGGCAACGACTTATTATCATGCTGGGAGGTGTATTTATGAACGTAGTACTGGCCATTGCTATTTATATCGGGCTGTTTGTCCACTACGGCGAAGAGTACTTACCTACCCAAGAAGCTAATAAATATGGCATTAGTGCCGATAGTGTTGCCATAGAAATGGGATTCCAAAACGGTGATAAAATCATCTCTATCGACGGGAAATATGTTGAAAACTTTCAAAAGATTCCTGCCGAAATTATTTTAAACGAAGCCCATTCAGCACAGATAATACGCAATAACGACACGGTCAATATTCCGTTTCCAACAGGTAGCCTGAACAAACTCATTAGCCAAAAAACACCTTTTATTTCAGTCAGGATTCCTTTCGTGGCCAAAGACTTCACCAAAAACTCTGCTGCCAAAGCGGGAGGCATGGAAAAGGGAGACACCATTTTAGGCCTTAACGGTCTGGACTTAAAATATTTTATGGAGTTCAGAAATGAAATTCAGAAACATAAAGATGAGGATATTGTAGTTGCCGTAAAACGTGGAAACGACACACTGGCACTAACCATGCATGTTCCCAAAGAGGGATTAATAGGTGTCTTCCCTCAAAGCGACCTTCAACAGTTTTTTACACTTCATAAAAAGGATTACAGCCTCGGCGAAGCCATCCCTGCCGGTTTTGAACAAACCTGGCGTGGAATTGGTAATTACCTGAAACAGCTGAAACTCCTCTTCTCACCCGAAGTAAAAGCTTACGAGAGTGTAGGCGGATTTATCACTATTGGTAACATCTTTCCTGCCGAATGGCATTGGGAAAGTTTTTGGCGGCTAACGGCCTTTTTATCAATCATGCTGGCCATCTTAAATGTGTTGCCTATTCCGGCACTCGATGGCGGACACGTGCTGTTTTTACTTTACGAAATTATTACGCGCCGTAAACCTAGCGATAAATTTTTAGAGTATGCTCAAATTACCGGTATGGTTTTACTTTTCGGTTTGCTAATACTGGCAAACGGAAACGATATCATAAAATTATTCAGATAGGTTAATCCGCTTTTGGAAACCACTCAATAACCATTTGCCGTGTATCGTTTAAAGCTTGTTGGGATATTTTTGTTTTTAAGCACTGTTTTATTGGCTCAGGCTCCGGCCGGGTACTACAACAGCGCTTCAGGATTAAGCGGTTATCAATTAAAAACAGCTTTATACAACATTATTAAAGACCATAACGATCAGGGATATTCTGCCCTGTGGAGTTTCTATTACTATGGCGACACACTCCCACAAGCCTTAACCAACAGCGGAACATCCACCGATATTATTTGGGATATTTACTCTTACAATCCGAATGGGGCTAATCCTTACGAATATGTGGCAGGCAGCAACCAATGTGGAACATACAGCGCTGAAGGGTCGTGCTATAACCGCGAACACACCTTTCCTCAAAGTTGGTTTAACAAAAGCTCCCCGATGAAGAACGATGCCGTACAGGTTCTGCCCACCGATGGATATGTAAACGGGAAAAGAAGTAACTACCCCTATTCGGAAGTAAATGCCACCTGGACTTCACAAAACGGCAGTAAAGTCGGATCCAGTAATATTGCCGGTTTTTCGGGTACTGCTTTTGAACCCATCGACGAGTTTAAAGGTGATTTGGCGCGTATCTACTTTTATATGGCCACCCGCTACGAAAATGTTATCGCCAGCTGGCAATACAATAGCAATGCAGATGATGTTCTTGACGGAACCAGCGACCATGTTTACGATGACTGGTTTTTAGATTTGATGATGCAATGGCACGAACAAGATCCTGTTTCACAAAAAGAGATTGACAGAAATAATGATGTTTACGATTATCAGGATAACCGGAACCCATTTGTTGACCATCCCGAATATGCCGAATCTATTTGGGGATACGACACTACCAAAGCGGAACCCTCTAATCATGTTGCCAACTTTACCACCACTACCGTTACCGACAGCACCATCACCCTTACCTGGAACGATAACGACGGTACCGTGGTAGCTGATTATTATTTACTCATGATAAATACCACCGGTGTTTTTACCGCACCGGTAGATTCGGTTCCCCAAAACGATGATACCGATTTATCAGACGGGGAAGGCGATATCAATATTAACCATGGCAGTGAAACATACACCTGGGCAGGGCTGGATACTGCCACCATCTACTATTTCATCATCTATCCTTACACCAATACAGGCACAAATGTTAATTACAAAACCGACGGAACTGTACCAGTAACTCAGGATACCACTACTGCACCGCAAGGTTCGGGAAACAGCGGCAGCACCGACTCAACGGTTTTATTAATTATTTCTGAAGTGGCTGACCCGGGAGATAATTCAGGTGCCCGGTATGTAGAACTCTACAACGGCGGAGCCAACGATATCGACTTTTCCAACCAAACCTGGTATCTCTCACGACAGGCCAATGCCGATTCGTGGGGTGATATTTTGCTGACCGGAATAATAAAAGCCGACTCAGTCATGGTAATTGCCAACAGTACTTCCAACTTTAACTCGGCCTATGGATTTAATCCTGATATGGCTAACGGGTTCGTTTCGGAAAACGGAAATGATGGTTACTTTCTATTTAAAGATGGCAACCACTCATCAGGCACGCTGGTTGATGCCTACGGAGAAACAGATATTAACGGCACAGGAACCGCCTGGGAATATGAAGATGGTAAAGCAGTAAGGCTATACACCGTTGACAGTGCCTCGGCAACATGGATGGCGTCTGAATGGAAAATTGAAAGTGCTGATGTAGCCGATATGACTCCCAGATGGCATCATAAAACCTACTACTGGACAGGAGCTGTTTCAACCGACTGGTTCACCATAAACAACTGGCAGGTAAATAGTTCCACTCCTGATTATTATTACGATGCAGGCAGTTATTTAATTATCAATCCGGCAGGCAATAGCCCTACCCTTTTTTCAACCGACACCATTTTTTGTACCAAACTAACCATGGACACAAATGCAGTTATTACCCTTGACAGCAGCGTTTTGAAAGTGGGAAAGTGAGATGGGGGAAGAGGTTATGAAGCTGTGAAGCAATAAAATAGTGATCTAATAGGTTAATAGGCACTATTTTATTCAAAACTTTATTCCTTGCTATGATTGGTTTCAAAGCTCATCAAAAGTTTACTGCTTTATCTTAACACCTTGCTACCCTACAACTTTGTCTCTCCTGTTGCTTTCCGTTACAAATAGCACAAAAACAAGTGCAGCGCACCGTGACCATAAAAAAGATTACTTTTGCGGCTCGCAAGCAAGGCGTTTATGATTAAATATTTTTTAACATTTACTCTGGCTTTTGTTGTAATTATGACAAAAGCACAGATACCGGCAGGTTATTACGATAATGCCAACGGGCTATCGGGTGGCGCACTAAAAGCTGCTTTACATGACATTATTAAAGGTCATCATGAGCTGAGCTACGATAGTGTAACCATTGCTTTACGGGTAACCGATCAGGATACGGTTGACACCAGCAAAATTATTTGTCTGTACACCGGCTGGACTTATGGCAAATATGACTTTGGCAATGGTTCAGAAGACTGGAATCGTGAACATGTTTGGTCGAAATCGCATGGCGACTTTGGAACAAGTCCACCGGCAGGTACTGACCTCCACCACCTGAGACCTGTTGATGCTTCGGTAAACTCGGCCAAAAACAACCGGGATTTTAACTGGGGTGTAACCCAATATATTGATGGTTCAGGCTCCACCGACTGTTACAAAGATACTGATGTTTGGGAGCCCCGCAATGAAGTAAAGGGCGATGTAGCCCGAATGATTTTTTATATGGCCACCCGCTACGAAGGTGATAACGGAGAGGTGGATTTAGAAATAATTGACTCGGTGAACACCTCCCCCAACAAAGAGCCTCTTTATGGCAAACTTTCCACGCTTCTTATTTGGAATCAAAACGACCCGGTTGATTCGTGGGAACAACAAAGAAACGATTCCATCTACTATCTTTACCAGCACAACCGCAATCCCTTTATCGACCACCCCGAGTATGTTGATTCCATTTGGGGAACGGGAATAGAACCCGAACCCTCTAACCATGTAACTAACTTCATCGTTGCTGCCACTACCAGTTCGTCCATTACACTTACCTGGAATAATAACGATGGGGCAGTTATCGCTCAAAACTATCTGCTGTTAATAAACCAAACCGGTGTTTTTACACCACCTTCCGACAGTACAGAATACCCTAATGATACCGACCTGTCGGATGGTAAGGGAACCTTCAATGTTGCCCATAACGCCCAAACCTTTACCTGGAACAATTTACCGTCCGGAACACAGTTCTATTTTACGATATACCCGTACAATAATATGGGTAACAATATCAATTATAAAACCGACAGTATTGTTCCTCAAACCAACGATTCAACCGACCTCTTACTCTATTCTCCGGTATTAATTATCTCTGAAGTTACTCACCCTTCCAATAAAGCCACAGCCAAATATGTTGAAATCACTAACATAGGCGAAGCAGATATGGACTTTTCAACAGAAGAGTGGTATCTTTCAATTCAGTCCAACGGAGGGCCTACCTGGAGAGATATCCCGTTAACAGGCTTTCTTAAAGTTGATTCTTCGATGACCCTTGCTTACAGTGACTCTATTTTTAATGCCTATTACAATAAACATCCCGATATTGCCAGCGGAAACATTACCGGCAACGGAAACGATGGTTACTTTTTATATTCGGGAGGCAATCATAACACCGGCACCTTGGTTGATGCCTATGGAGTTATTAACCAAAATGGAACAGGTACAAGCTGGCAATATATTTATTCGAGGGCTTATCGAATTTATTCAGTTCTAGCACCTGATTCTGTTTGGCATGCCGATGAATGGGAAATCGTAAATGCTACCACTTCAGAAGTTACGCCCAAGTGGCATCGAAGAACCTTAACCTGGACAGGGGTAGTCTCGTCAGAAGTAAATAATAAAGCCAACTGGGAAGAGCCCAATGGTGCTCAGGCACATTATCCCCCTGATACCGGTTGTAAACTTATCATCACTACCAACGGTAATGCACCGGTCATTTCAGTAAACGCTATTTTCTCCACCATCGAATTTGATACCAATGCAATACTTAGCATCAGCAACAACGCCACGCTGGAGGTGGTAGGAAGATAGAGACTTGAGAAATCTATTTATTTAGAGTGTGCGCTTAATTAACAAATATGGCATCCCCTTACGGCGTAGCGATTCACTACTTGTAACACCAGGTATCAAGTAAACACCTTCCCCGTAGAGGATGAATGAAAGCTATACGGTAGAAAAAAGTATCATATATCCCCTACGGGGAAATCGCGATACGCCTCTTGTGTTACAATTCATCTTTCCCCCACAGGGAAAGAGCTCCCGCTAAGGGATATAAGGAGGAACTAAATTCAGGCAGCACTACCGTAATATCTTTACCTTTCTGAAACAAAAAAAACAGGAGCCTGCACCTTAGCAGACCCCTGTATCATAAGACATATCCCCTCTAAAAAGATTGTCTCTTATATTAACCCAACTTAGCTTTTAAGAACTCGCGGTTCATACGGGCAATGTTGGCAACCGAAATCTCTTTCGGGCATTCTGCTTCACAAGCATAAGTGTTGGTACAGTTACCAAAGCCAAGTTCATCCATTTTAGCCACCATCGTTTTCACACGGTCTTTAGCCTCAATTTTACCTTGAGGCAACAAGGCAAATTGTGAAACTTTGGCCGAAACAAACAACATGGCAGAAGCATTTTTACAAGCAGCCACACAAGCACCACAGCCAATGCAGGCAGCAGCATCCATGGCTAACTCAGCACTATCACGATTGATTGGAATACTATTAGCATCCGGAACCCCTCCCGTAGAAACTGAAATATAACCTCCCGACTGAATAATTTCATCAAATGCTGAACGGTCAACAATAAGGTCTCTTACAACCGGGAATGGTTTGGCGCGCCATGGTTCAATAACGATGGTCTCACCATCTTTGAACTTACGCATGTGAAGTTGGCAAGTGGTTGTAGCAGCTTCGGGTCCATGGGGATGGCCATTGATAAACAAGCTACACATCCCACAGATTCCTTCACGGCAATCGTGATCGTATGCTACCGGACGTTCACCTTTTTCGATAAGCTCATCATTCAAGATGTCGAGCATTTCTAAAAAAGAGGCGTCGGTTGATATATTATGAACGTCATACGCTTTAAACTGACCTTTTTCTGTAGGAGAAGCCTGACGCCATATTTTTAATTTTAAATCCATTGTTCTATTCTTTAATGTTATAAAATTGATTTTTTCTCAATTAAGCTGTTTTATAGTTACGTGTTTTAACCTCAATGTTTTCGTAAACCAACGGCTCTTTATTGAGAACAGGCTCTTTATCGTCGCCGGTATATTCCCAGGCAGCCACATACATAAAATCCTTGTCATTACGTTTAGCCTCTCCTTCAGGCGTTTGATGCTCTTCGCGGAAGTGGCCTCCGGCTGACTCTTCACGATGTAGCGCATCGCGAGCAAGTAACTCTCCCAATTCAAGGAAATCGGCAAGGCGCAATGCTTTTTCCAGTTCAATGTTAATTCCTTTTTTGGTTCCGGGAACCTTAACATTAGTCCAAAACACCTTACGTAACTCCTGAATCATTTTAATACCCTCTTCAAGGCCTTTTTTGTTACGAGCCATGCCGACATGATCCCACATAATTCGTCCCAAACGCTTATGAATAGAGTCTACCGTTTCGGTACCATTAATTGATAATATTTTATCGATACGGCTCTGAACATCTTTTTCAGCTTTTACAAATTCTTCTGAATCGGTATTAATATGGTCAACAGTAATTTGATCGGCAAGATAATTCTGCATGGTAAAGGGCAATACAAAATAGCCATCTGATAAACCCTGCATCAACGCAGAAGCCCCCAAACGGTTGGCACCGTGATCGGAAAAATTGGCTTCACCTCCCACGAACAGGCCAGGGATATTACTTTGCAACTCGTAATCCACCCACAGACCACCCATGGTATAGTGAATGGCGGGATAAATCATCATGGGAGTTTCATAGGGGTTATCGTCAACAATTCGCTCGTACATATCAAACAAGTTTCCATAACGGGCTTTGATAACATCAATACCTAATCGTTTGATGGCGTCTTTAAAATCAAGGAAAACAGCCAAGCCGGTTCCCACGCCATACCCTGCATCACAACGTTCTTTAGCAGCACGCGAAGCCACATCGCGAGGTACGAGGTTACCAAAAGCAGGGTATCTTCTTTCGAGATAATAATCACGATCTTCTTCAGCTATATCACGCGGACGAATCTCTTTTTTCCTAATCTTTTCTGCATCTTCTTTTTTCTTGGGAACCCAAATACGGCCATCGTTACGCAAACTCTCACTCATCAGCGTTAATTT
>Ga0164318_10001075_pt1 | contig 23478 bp, 17 predicted proteins | sample GuaBasSedimGuay9_FD_113734 | JGI IMG/M metagenome (GOLD analysis project Ga0164318, IMG submission 113734) | Subseafloor sediment microbial communities from Guaymas Basin, Gulf of California, Mexico - Guay9, Core 4571-4, 0-3 cm | ecosystem: Environmental > Aquatic > Marine > Hydrothermal vents... | reverse complement strand
CGAAAATTCAGGCAAAAACCTTCATTAGCTTAGAATAACATAAAATCTCAGATTATTTTTCCTTGGTAAATTCATATATACCAGCTAAAAACAAGCCTAAATAGAAAATCCAATAACCTTGTAAAATATGAGTTTGAACTTAATTCCAATCAAGACATGGAAATTCTTGTAGTTTGCAAGTTCAAATCCCGCATTCCCACCATAATTAACCCAGTCTGTTATCATATCATTATTATTGATAACAGGTCAACTTTTTGTTTGCTGTAATTTTCATAAAAAAAGCAGGTGCTTTAATGACCTGCTTTTTATTTCAATAAATAAATATTTGTTATAATTCTATGCCTTACTTTACATCATCTTTTGATAAGACAGAGAAAAATTCATTAAAATGAAATTTTTCCAGTTTGGTTTCAAATGGTCCTATCTCATGTGTAGATTTGCCTGATGGTATCATCTGTTTGATAAACCTACTGCCATTTTTACTTTCCACACGTAACATAACCGGCATCTTGAAATTATCAGGAACACCAGTTGTGTTGACATCTAACTTCACAAAATATTTTCCGTTTTTCTCGATAAATGAATGTTCAACTTTGTAATTGGGGAAGTTTGTTCCATACAACCATTGATTAAAAAACCAACTCAAATCATCGCCGTATTTCTTTTCTGCAATTTTGATAACATCGGCATTAGTAATCTGTTTGTTATTAGCCGTAACAATTAGTTCATGTAGAAATTTTATAAAACTACGGTCAGATTGGGTCTCTGTATCAAACATAACAAAACGTAACATATGCAGAAGCCACGCACCCTTATTTTGACGGATAGTAGCCATGGGAATAGTTTCAGATTGTCTTATGCCAACTGCAAGAGGTACATCCCATTTCCGTTCAACGACTCTATAAACAGAATCGCGTTTATTAACCATATTGGAATAAAATTCACCGCCATCAAGGTCAGATTGCATAAATAGCATCGACATATATTCCGGTACTGCATCCAAAAGCCATGCTTCTCTATTGGAATAAGTTTGTACCGCCGATCCAAACCATTGACGGGCAACTGCATTACCTGCAATAATATGATATCCGCCTATATATTTCATAGAACCATCGGTTACACATGCAATTTGAGGAGCTTTAATTAACCCCGGCATACTTATCAAATAACCTTCCGGATAAACAACTTCTGAAAATGTTCCGATAGGTGTTCCAAAACGACTGAAATAAAAATTGAAAGCATCAATAATATTATTCTCATAGGTTTCATCTGGAATATAGCAATTCATACTCTTTTTAAGATGTTTTGATTTTAGAAAATTAATTGCAAGTCCCATATCGGAAGTATGTGTTAAAGTATCATATCCGGAAGCATAACCTTGAAAATAGAATTTTCTATATGGTCTTTGTGTCTTAACGACAAATTGTTTTCTGTTTTTACCGGAATCCTGAAGCGGTCCCATATCAGAGGTAGTATAGTTATAATCTTTTGGGATATCAAAAATTATATTATGCATTACCGGTTTTGGGTTATCGACATACGGCAAAGGACAGTCATACGCTTTTCCCCTAAACCAAATTGTAATTTCTACTGTATCACCTTTCATTTTATATTCTGGAAGAATTACAGTTCCACAGGCAAAATCACGACGGCGATGAAAATCTACCGGAACACCATCACTAAAAACAGAATCAGTTTTTAAATTAAAATGATGAAAGTAATTCACAAAACGCAAGCTGTCTGCAGTAATTAGAAGTTTCATTGTTGCTTTACCAGGTTTAATTTCCATGCCATCAAGACCGGTCATATGCAGTTTACCGGTATATTCAATCGGTTCCGTTTCAAAAATCATCTCTGACATTGTTGAATTATCATAACTCCCACTGCCATATTTTTTAAATACAGCAGCATCGGTAGTGATAGAATTACCGCCTTCAATTTCATATGATACTCTAACTTGTTCGGGGCAATTTGGGTCAAAATTAAAATTGAAGCGGTTGAAATCAATCCAAAAATAACCGTTTTCATTTCTTTCGTAAATTGATTTTAGAAGCTGAAAATTATTGTCATATTTGTGCTGAATACTTGGACGGAAGAAATATTCTCCCTGATTATCTTTAGCATAATTGTATTCACGCCAACCCAATTTTTCATCTACAAAAGAGAATTGTTCTTCAAGTATTAAATCAAAATTATCTGCCATGCGAATAAAACAGGTTTCAAAATCTTCATCAATCGCATCAACATCGGCAACCGAGCGGAGAGAATTTTTCTCAAGCTCTGAGGGTATTTCAATTTTTGCATGACCTTTACCTATAAACAGGGCGGTTGTTGGTCTATTGTTGACATATCTTAAAAGATGCATTTCCCCTTCAACAAAATTAAAAGTTGCCGCATCTTTCTTGTAAACAAAATTTTTGATATCCGCTTTACGTCCATAAGAATTATTTAATTCAATTTCAAGCTGAGAATAATCATTTTTCAATTTTTTGAAAAAATCAGAGTCAGCCATAAGTGGCGAATTAAAAATAAAAATTGCCATAAACAGAATTATTATATTTTTCTTCATTTACTGTTCCCTATCCTTCAAATTCTATTCTTTTATTAATTGACGAAAATATTATTCATTTGTCAATTTTCTTCTTTTATCTAAAATTAAATTTAAAAAATTCTTATATTTATTTTCAAAATCTTTTTCAGCTTTTATAAACATGTATCCCTGATGGTTTTCCCAAATATTTTTTAAATTATTTTCAATTTCTAAGACTTTTGCGATAGATTCTGTCCTGATTCTATCAGTTTTATAATATTTATCACCCAGATTTGCACTCGATTCCAGATGAACTATATGAGTATATCTACGATACTCATCTGCAAAAGTTGTTTTTATAGTATTGATTATTTCATAATGAAATGCGGCTGCATCAAGTGTGCCGCGGTCAGTAATAAATGATTTGTTTTTCGCTTCTTTTTCTTGTCTGCACTGTTCCTCAAATATCTGGACATGAAAATCATGCCAATTTTTTCGATATTCAGGGTTTTTCTCAAGAAGTAATCGTGCCATTTCATCAAAAAAAAGAAAATCTGAAAAAGATTTTTCCTGTTTTAATCTATTTAAAATTATTGTTTTTCCTGACCCGGGGGCGCCGGTTAATACTATTTTAAAATTATTCATCAAACAATAATTACACTTTTATATTTAAATTGTCAATTACCTAAAGATTATTAGTTTCAAATTTATTTTTCACCTTTCGTTGAATTTATATGTGACTTTATAATAAGAATCTTGTATATTTTTGGGAACAAAACACCTTAGAAAGGTACTTTATGAATATTGATGCTATTCAAAATAAATTAAAAGAAAAAAAACTGGATGGTTGGTTAATGGCTGATTTCCATGCTCGTAACGAAATTGCAATGAAAATGTTGGATTTGACGGGACTGGTTACAAGACGTTCATTTTATTTTATACCATCAGAAGGAAAACCAATTGGATTGGTTCATGCAATCGAGAGAGATAAATTTGAAAATGTACAGGGTGATATTATTACTTATTCCGGATATTTAAAACTCGAAGAACATCTAAAAGAGATATTAAACGATAAATTTTTAATCGCTATGGAATATACAGAAAAAGGACGCCTGCCTTATCTTGGAATGGTTGATGCCGGTACTATCGAGCTTGTTCGCAGTACCGGTTCAGAGATTGTATCTTCAGCTGATTTGGTAGCATCATTTCAAGCCAGACTAACCCCGGAACAGATTAAACTTCATCATCAAGCGGCAAAAAATATTCTTGAAATTAAAGATAAAGCTTTTGGATTTATCAAAGAGAGACTCTCAATCAATGAACCGGTTACTGAATACGAAGTGTCGCAATTTATCCTAAAAAAAATCGATGAGTATAATATGGTCACAGAACATTCCCCAATTTGCGGGGTGAATTCTAACGCCGGAAATCCACATTATGAACCTACCAAATCTCACACGGCTACAATTGAAAAAGGACAATTAGTCTTAATTGATCTCTGGGGAAAAATAGATGACGAAAATGGTATTTTTTCGGATATTACCTGGGTTTGTTTTACCGGTACCAAAGAACAAATACCTGATAAATGTAATAAAATATTTGCAATAGCCGCTCAAGCCAGAGATAAAGCAGTTGCCACTGTCAAAGAAAAATTCAATTCAGGTTTAATTTTAGGATGTGATATTGATGATGCCTGCCGAAAAGTTATAGCTGATTCCGGTTATGGAGAATATTTTATTCATCGTACCGGACATTCAATAACTACCGATGTTCATGGTGTCGGACCGAATGTTGATAATTTGGAAACCGAAGATAAAAGAGTTCTTCAGGAGGGACATCTTTTCTCTATTGAGCCGGGTATTTATTTGGATGATTTTGGGGTTAGAACAGAGATTGATGTTTTAATCACACCTGACGGTCCGGAGATTACAACCCTTCCATTACAAACCGAAATTATACCGCTCTTTTGATATGTTTGTTACTGACCGAATGATTGATGAAATGGCTGATTTATATGGAGAGCCAAAATTTACAAAATTTGAAACCCAAATTTCTGAAAAAGATTATCAAATAATTCATTCGTCCCAGAAAAATGGCCGTAACCATGATGTTACGTTATATATTTTTAAAGATGACAAGTTAATAGTTATTGCCAAACCGTTTTATCCTCCCGGGTTATTCAGAGCACCTTCGGGTGGGTTGAATCCGGGTGAAGGTTTTATCGACGGAGCAAAACGAGAAGCACTTGAAGAAACTGGATGTGAGATTGAATTCGAAAAATTTCTGTTACAAACTGAAGTTAATTTTCATACAACAAACCAATCAATAAAATGGCGATCGTTTGTTTTTCGGGCAAAATACATATCAGGTGATTTTGAATTTACCGATAAAAGAGAAATCAGAGAAGTTCGTTTGGTAAAGTTGGAAGAGTTTGAGCAATTTTCAAAAATTATGCGTGAATCTGATATTGGCGGACTGCATTATAGGGCATCTTTGCATGATGTGATAAAGGGTTTGCTGTAGCATATTGCTTCGTAATAACAGAGTAGGTTTCTTCGAAACCTCTCCTATAATTTTCATCGTATGTATAGATTCTTCTGTAGGGAAAGCCTCGCAGAGGCTTGCCTTGTTATCTACTGCTTTGTACTCCCAACCTTACCAACTCCAATGGTTTTTTCAACAATCTGCAAATAGTGGAATACCACAAAGACATAATTCAGCAAAATATAGAGCGGTATTTGTAAGACCTTTCCACATAAGGAAGTAAATCTCAATACATGCGAGACATAAACCTAACAATGCCTATAAAAAAATCCCGCACTGAAAGGGGAGGGAAGCAGTACGGGAAAATAGACGGCGATGTTATTCAGGTTGTCATTCTTAGCCATCGTAATCTTATAAAATCAATTTTAGTTCGGAAATGAGTATATAAATATTTTAAATAAAATCAACCATTTTTTACATGAAAATACAGATAAATAAGTTATATCGAGCAGAGTTGAGACATGGTTTGTCTAACATATTACTATACTTCGATTCCGCTCAGTATAGCAAATATATCTACTATTTTAGTAATAATAAAATATTTTTATTTTTTTTTGAATCATTCATGACTTATCCTTATCTCATGAATGAAGCTCAACTGATAGCAAAAGCAAAAGCGGGTGATTTTGAAGCATTCACAGAGCTAATAAACACCCACAAACAAAAAATCTATGCTCTGGCAATTAAACTTGCCGGAAACAAACAGGATGCCGAGGATATTGTGCAGGATACACTTCTAAAGGCAATTGATAAAATTGACCAATTTCGAGAGGAAGCATCATTCGGTACCTGGCTTTATTCTATTGCTCTTAATGAAGGACGTGCCCATCTTGGCAAACAAAAACATTCCGAGCTGAAACCTATCGAATCCTATCTTCCGGGCGGTGGCAATGTTGATATGCACAAATCCGACAGTCAGCATCTTTTTGACTGGAAAGACCCGCATGAAATTTTAGAAAATAATGAACTCGAAACGGTTATAGGTCAGGCGATCGAAGAACTTCCATATAAATATCGTGCTCCGTTTCTGTTACGCTACCATGAAGAGTTGTCTATCAAGGAAATTGCTGATATTATCGGAGAGACAGTTGCGGCAACTAAATCAAGAGTACTCAGAGCCAGACTGGCTTTAAGAGATTATCTGTCAAACAAATTCGAGGAGCGTTATGAGCGAAAAGTGTCTTGAATATATTTCGGACTTGAATGCTTATCTTGATGGTGATTTGCCGGACGAGCTTTGCGTTGAAATTGAGAAACATGTTGGTGAGTGCAACAATTGCAAACTTATGGTTGATACGCTCAAAATGACAGTAAAACTTTGCCGCGAGGGCAAACCGGAAGACCTTCCTTCGTCTCTAAATGATAAACTAAATAACATGCTCAAAAAAAAATGGGACAAAAAATTTGGTCAGTAGCAATACTATTGTTTTATTATTTTTTTAGTTGTACTGTTGTTCTCAACTTTAGTCTGCAAGAAGGTGCTTAAGTTTATAGATTTATTATTTATATTGAGTTTTTTTCTGATGCTTTTTCTTTGATTTCTAACAGTACCTTCGGATGTATTAAAATGATCTGCGATTTTTTTTGAAGTCATTCCATCTTTGAGCATACTACATATTTCAAGTTCCCTTGGTGATAGCTTAGTATATAGTGACTCTAATTTACTTATAAATGAAGAGGTAATCTCAGAAAGATTCTTCTTTAATAAAGATATATTATTGAATTGTGATTCTGAAGCTCCATTTTCCAGATTTTGTAAATATGGGAGGATTGTTTTATTTATATTTGATTGAATCGTTTTCATTTTTTCATTTTGTTCTATTTCAATACTTTTTAATACCTCTATCAATGCAGATTGAGACTTAGTCAATGCTATTTGTTCATTAATTAATCTCTGATTACTTGTAGTCAATTCTTCATTGATTTTATTTAGTTCAGTAAAATCTTGAGAAATTCCAATAATACCTATTATGTTCCCGTGTGAATCTTTATAAGGAATTTTATCAGTCTTGAGCCATTTTGTTTCGTTATTAATTACTAACGGTTCAATAATATTTTTTTTGGCAATTTTTGATTTAATAACTTCCAAATCATCTTTCCAATATTTCTCTGCGTTTTCCGGATATAATTCAAAAGCAGATTTACCTTCCATATCATCAATTGACAAATTAGAAATATCAGCTAACGCCTTATTGACTTTGATAAATCGATTATTTTTATCTTTGTAAAAGATGAGAGCAGGGACAGAATCAAAAATAATTTGTAATTCTTCTTTTTGTTGTAGTGTTTGTTTTTCTGAATATTTGTGCTTGGTTACATTTTCAGCAAAGTGCAAGAATAAATCTTTTGAAATTGGCAACCAGTGAGTATCGAAAATCTGTCCATTTATTTTGGATTCGCAACAAACATGCTGATCAGTTTTTTGTAATTTGGAAATCTGACACCATGGACAAGGCTTATCTCTATTAGCCCATGATTTATAACATTTTTCACCCAGCACTACACCTGCTTCTATTCCGATTTTATTACTGGCAACTATTTCTTTTGACTTAGCACTTATGAGTAACGTAGCATAAGGAAAACTTTCCAGAAAACTTTGCAGGAGTTTTGTTTTTGTTAATTGGGAAAATTCTTCACTATTTTTGGAAGTTGCAGGTTTAATAAGGTTGAGTTTCTTTGAATATTGTTTTGATTTTTTTTTATCTAATGTTTTTTCAGTTTTGGTTTTCACTTATTTATACCCAAATTTCTTCTGCAACAATCAATTTTCATAATTCTTGTAATCATGATACTGTTAATATTTTATCGGCAGATTGTTCAAAAATTATACAAAAAATTATTTAGTTAAAAGCAGGATCCTGCCATTGGCGGGCAAATATGCACTGTTGGTAACAGATAGGTTTTTCCCTTTTATATTGATTTGGATATAAATTAAGGAATAAATATGTTACAAGGCAACCAACGAAAAATAATATTTGATTTTATCGTAACAGGTACCCGGAACTCAGCTTACTGATAAGTATTCAAACAAAAAAATCTGGTCGGTATAAACCGACCAGATTTTGTAATATTCTATCTTTGATAATTTCGTTATTTTGAAGCGGCGTGCTCGGCACGTAAAGTAGTCGCCAATGCCTTTATTTCACCAAGATCTTCAGTCATCATATTCCAGCCATACCAATACGCATAGTCAGGATTGATATGGAAGAACGCTTGATATGCACGCATACGGTGTTTGAAAAACATCTGAAGCAGAACCTGATCAATGTAAGATAAATCATCTAAGTTCTCATCCCAGTTTGCACCATTGGTATGCATAAGAGCAAGAATAAACGGATAATTAAATGGATATCCTTCTGGCTTTTGGATAATTCCTTCTTTATAAAGAGCAGCTACAGTTTCAATAGCTTCAGCCATCAACCTGTCCGCTTTGGTTAATATAGCATCACCCGCATCAAGTTGTTCTTTGGCATATTTTGCAGAGTGACATTCGGAGCAAGTTTTGAGCATTTTGTCACGTTCTGTTTGCCATGAGGCTTGGTCTAATCTTGCCATATCGACAGCTTTAACAGCATCAAGTATAGCAGTTGGTTCTCCAGTCTCAGGATTAAGAACACCAAGAGCTTTAAGAATTGTCACTCGATCAGCTGCAGCCTGTTCATCTTTCGGCAAAGGAAGACGGACTCCAAGAAATCCCCATGCTGTTTTATTTTCATGAGTACCGTTCTGCAAGTGGCAATGCTGACAAGTAGGAGCGGCGGCTCCTTCGGGCAGATCACCATCTTTTTTAGCAAAATAGCGTTCACCATGTTTGGAACTGGACCACATTTCCCATTGCGGATGATCATAACCCATATGGCACTGTTGACAAGCTCTGGGATTGTTGGCTTCTTTTTTGGAGAATGTGTGGCGAGTATGACATTCATCGCAAGAGTTATTCTGGTAACGATAACCTTTTGCCAATTGATCTGCTTTTTGTTCGGCAGTTTTTATACCCATATTATGACAACCACCACAACCACGACCGCCTTCAATCAGTTCGTCCGGGGCAAAATGTGTTGCCGGAATAGCATTTAATACTGTCCAGCCGTGATTATGCTTACCTGAAGCAAAAGAGTCGAATTGCTCTTGATGGCAATCAGCACAAACTTGTTCATCCGGTAATATAGCATTTTTATAATCTTCGGCTGTTTTGTGGCTCTCACCATGGCACGTAGAACAGGTTACATCGTTCTCGGCATGCATACTGACTTTCCAATCATTCACCTGCCCCGGTGAAATACTTGTGTGACACTCAATGCAAACGTCATCAGCAACCGCAACACACGCAATGAGAGCAATAAAAGCGATTACAATCACGATTATTCTCATTAATCTCCTCCTTGATTTTTTGTTTTATATATGCTTTTTAGTTTAAAAAAAATAATACACTAATTCTATCTACTTTTAAACATGTTATTATATCATATATATACCTATCTATATGATATTGTGTCAATAAAAATTGTTAGTAAAATGGTAGGCTCACATTCGCCAAGACGGACTTCTCACAATTATTAGATAATTGATTTGAGTGTTTTAATCTGTGTTTTAATTGTTAAAAACGAAAAGATAGATTTGAAGAGAGCAAATAAATGCGGGTATTGTCATTTGAATTATTATGCCATTCCCACTCTGACGTAAACAAAAAATTAAGATTTAAGGAATAAGTTATGTTTAAATCAGCTATCAGGCTGAGTCTTTCAAAGGTATAGTTGGATTGGAATTCATTTTCCATATCCAAATTTCGGTGACCCAAAATTGATTCAATTGTTCCAAATATTAGATTTGGCTTGAAAATAGTAGTTTCCAATTTTAATCCTATTTCAAAGTAATTTTCTGAATCAAACAAATTGGTTTCTTCTTCTGATAAATTTTCAAAAACAGGACCTGCTGAAAAAACATAAATTTCATAATCCAAATTTGCTAACAGCTCCAGTTTTAATTTATTGTAATTTTTATTTGTTAGGTAGTCACCTGTATAATTAACTAAGCTGAAATCTATCACAGAAACCATAGAAGTTATATTCGATAAATACAATTTATTCCTGATGATTGATTCAAATCTTATATGATTATCTTTATCCTGTAATTGATTATATAATTTATTTTCTATGCGGGAATAGAAATCCATTTCACCTTTATTATGGTAAAATGAAAAATTTAATACGGATCCATAAGAATTATAATTGAGTACATTTGTGTCAGGAACTTCCCGAAAGTCAAAAAATAAATTCCAATCAAAGAGAGAAAAATTATCAAAATATTTTGTAATCCCTGTATTTCCACCAAAACGGTAATAATTATAAGTAACTTCCGAAGTTGAATCAAAATTAACGAAATCGCCTTTCATAGAAACATTACCGTAAATATTTTTCCCAATATCATGACTAAATTTAATTTTTGAATAACCCAAAAAATATTCATCCCCAGGTTGAGTTATCCCCTTGGTTTTATTCTTTAATTCCAGTTCGTTGTAAATTTTTATTTTTGAATTATTTTTTTTGAAATATAAATCACTTATGAACCTGGTTCTATAAAATTCATTAGTTTGTTCATGACGGGTTTGAAATTCAAAATTTTTATTACTATCCGGAAAAAAGGAGATATTAACGATAGCTTTAAAATCATCAAGGTAATTGGATTTTAATGACCATTCGGTTAAAAAAGAATCAACACCGGCTTGCGAAGTGGAATCTACAAAGAATTCCTGTGAAAAATAATCATAACCCAAACCGGCTTTAATCTCCAAATCTGACGCAATCAGAGTTGAAGAAAATAATAGTACAGTAATTATAGCTGTTCTAACAAATGACATAATAAAGCCTGATGAATTAATTTTAGTTAATACTATATTTACTTTAACTATTTTTCAATAAAAACCTAGCCTGTGTAAAATTTATTTATTTTGATGATAATTTACTTGTTATCCATAGCTCTAATGTTTTCATATAATTGTTACTCTGATTCATTCCTCTGCCACCTATGCTACCCTTACCACTTCTTCTGCCGCTTTGTCTATCCATACTTTTGGGACGACTTTTTTTCATTTTATTTAAATTGTCTTTATCAATTTCTCCAAGTTCAAAGCCGATACTAAATTTTTTATTATTTCTAAGGTCAAAATTAATAGGTTCAATGAGAGATAACGGTATTTGAAATTCATAGAAAATGAAGCCACGCTCGGTCCCTTTGGAGGCTTTAGTCGAATGTTTGTTTGTAATTGACCAATTCTTTTTTGAATTAGTTAATACGTAGGTAAATTCTTTTTGAGCAATTTGTAGGATTAACTGTTCTCGTTCTTCCGGAGATAATTCCGGAGAGCGGATCTGTTTTTTTTGAGGTAAAAATTCATCATTGTTTTTTAGGATTTTTATGCCTGTTTTTTTATTGGTTCCACCCTTTTCATCGACCCAGATATTTAAGCCGCGCTTTTCGATATTTTTTATAAGCATTAAATCTCTTGTAAGAAGTAATAAATAAATATGAGACTCATCATTGCTAATTCCAACTGAAACTTTATCATCATTAAAATAACTAAATTCAGCCTCGTTCCAGTCTTTTCCTGAACCATCAATAATAATCTGATTGCTTGCATAAGAACTGGTTATATTTATTTTTTCTTTACATCCAATTATCAACATCAATCCGAAAATCAGAACAATAATTTTTTTCATATTACTCCACTTTTTATATTAGACAAAAATAGAAAAGGAAAAGATTAATAGAAGATTTGAATTTTGTTAAAATGATAAAAGCCGGATTATGTAACCCGGCTTTCTCATAAGAGGTATTTAGGAAACTATTATTAAAAGGGAGATTTTTCAATTTGTTGTTTTATCTTTCTTAAAGTAAGCTGAGCTGCTTTCAGGGCAACTGTAGCACGATTATTTTGTGAGTTATCAATAAAACTGCGAGCATTTTCCAATTGAACATAGACTTGTTCCAATTGTTTGGAAATAATTTCATCTGAGAGATTTAAGTTTTCTTTTATGCGGTTAGCCTCGGATAATATTTTTTCAAATTTAATTTCAAAATTGTTTATGCCACTACACCGGTCAATAGCTTTCTGAATAAGTCTTTTGGCTTGATTCAGATTTTTTACTGCCGGTTGATAAGAACCATCTTGTGCCAATTGGTTGGCTTGTTGGTATCTTTGCTCTGCTTGTTCAAAAATAGTTTTACTTTGTTGCAGATTACATTCGGCGATAAGTTCTTTATATTTTTCATAGACAGCTTCAAAATTTTCGGCATTATGTTCATAATATAATTTTTGTCTATTATCTGTATTGCTATAATTTAATAAAGATTTGGTGATATTTTCAACTTGTTCACAAAGTTTTATCGAAGCCCTGAATTGTCCTTGTCTGTAAAATTCCCATGCTAACCTTAAGTTATTTTGGGCAGATTCATATAATGCTCTTCTGGGACCAGACATTGTATTGCCGTTCATTCCCCGAGTTTGCTCTAATAACTCTTTGAGTTGCTCCAGTTTTCTAAGAACAGAGTCATTGTTTTCATCAGTACTACGATATGTAGCAACAGCTTTTTGAGCCATTTCCCTGGCTTGTTCGGTTTGCATTTTAGCTCGTTGATATCCTGATTGAGTGTTTTCCCTAAAACTGTTCCAGGCATTTCTTTGTAAATTTTGAGCTTGTTCAAAATACATTTTAGTTGTAGGAGAACCGGATGCTCTTACAGCTTCTAAAGCCTGTTCTAATATTTGATCTGTTTGCTCCAATGCAACTCGAAGAGCTTCAATCTGAGTGTCATTGTTCTGATGTCCATGTTGAGCAGAGGAGATTTGTGCTATAAGCAGTAAAGCTAATAGAATGTATGTAAGTTTCAAATATTTCATTTAGTTTTTCCAATCATTTCAGGCAATTAATAAACAAAATTCGTTCCAATATTGCATAATTAGCATAAACACTTGGTATGCAAACGCTTAAAATCACAGCTAATTATAGTAATTCTATTTTTGTACCAAAACGTACACTTTTTATGTCCCAAATAGGTTAAGTTGGGATATTATGTATTTTCATTCTGCTATAAAGCCGTCGTCTGGTGATTTTCAATAATTTTGCCGCTTCAGTTTTATTGCCATTAGATTTATCAAGAGCATCAATAATCATCTGTTTTTCAATTACTTTTAAACCTTTTTTTGTGGAACCAGAGTCAGAATTGGTATCAATTAATGGCGTATCTTCAATTTCAAGTGAAAAATCATTATGAGTAAGAGGTTCGCCCTCAGATAAAATAATAGCTCGTTCTAACACATTTTTTAATTCCCGAATATTTCCGGGCCAATCATATTTTTGGAAGAGTTCAATAATATCATTTGATAAATCAAGATGAGGGAAATTAAGCTGATTTAAGAAAAAACGACTTAGTTCAATAATATCTTCTTTTCGATCTGATAGATTGGGAAGGTGAACAGGAAAAACATTTAATCTAAAGAATAAATCTTCTCTGAAATTCCCTTTTTCAATTTCACTTTTCAGATCACGATTAGTAGCGGCAATAACTCTAACATCAATTTCAACCATATCAATGCCGCCAACTCGTATTAATTTTCTTTCTTCGAGAACACGAAGAAGTTTTGTTTGCATCGCTTGAGACATTTCGCCAATCTCATCAAGAAAAATTGTTCCCTTATCAGCCAGTTCAAATCGACCTCTTTTTCGGCCGATAGCTCCAGTAAAAGCACCTTTCTCATGACCAAAAAGTTCAGATTCCAAGAGAGTTTCGGCAATAGCGGCACAGTTAACAGCAATAAACGGATTATTTTTGCGAGGAGATAACTCATGCACCATTTTAGCCGCAATTTCTTTACCGGTTCCTGATTTTCCTGTTAACAGGACCGAACTTTCGGTGATAGCAACCTTCGAAATCATCTTTTTAATTTTTACAGTCGTCTGAGATGAACCGATAAATTTAGAATATGAATTGTCACTAATAATATTTTTATAATGCTCTTGAAGGGATTCATTCTTTTGTTTTTTGACTAATTTTTCAACCAGTATTTCCAATTCTTCAAGAGAAAATGGTTTTATGAGATAATCAGCCGCACCTTTTTTCATTGCTTTCACAGCATTTTCAACCGACCCGAATGCGGTCATAATTATAATTTCTGTGCCTTCTTTTATAAGTCCTTTATCAAGGATATCCATTCCTGTAATTTCCGGCATTGATAAGTCAGTGATGATTATATCATAGGAGTGTTTTTCAATAAGTTGCAAAGCTTCTTTGGGATTCGTAGTAGTGGTAACGGTATGATTGGCATCTTCCAATTGCCCGCATACTAAGGATGTCATTTTAGGTTCATCATCAACCACAAGAATATTAGCCATATTAAGTTCTTTCGTTTATTTCGGTAAGGTTATTGTTACTTCTGTTTTTTTATCTTTGACAGAATTGATATAAATCTGTCCTTTCATACTTACAACTAATTTTTTAGTCAAATATAATCCTAATCCGGAACCTGTATTTTTAGTTGTATAAAACGGTTCAAATATTTTTTTAATTTCCTTTTTACTAAGCCCTGGACCATAATCAGTAACTTTTATTTTTATATCATTATTTATGTAACCTTCAAGAGAAAGTATTATCTGACGGTTAGAGTTAATACAAGCTTCCGCACCGTTAATTAGAAGATTTATCATTATCTGTCTCAAGGCTCTGGGGTAGGAAGAAAACAGAAAATCAGCTGTTTTATTATTATTTACCCATTCAATTTGATATTTATCAAATTTTTCTGAAATATGTTTTTTTAAGTTTGACGCAAATTGGTTAAAATGAATTTCGTCTTTTATTTCATTAATCAATATTGCCCCATCGCCAGCTTTGGCATAATCAAGATAGCCTGTTACAATTTGATTGAGCCGGTCGGTTTCTTCTAAAATAAACGAACTTTCTTCGGACTCGGTTTTTTTTCTTAGTCTTTCAGCTGAGGCTCTGATTATCATGAGAGGGTTTTTTATTTCATGAGAGACAACGGCTACCATCCGACCGAGATAAGAGTTAGTCTGATTTAAAAATAGTATTTGTTCGGCTTTGTTTAATTTAATTTGATAAAATACAAAAAAGAGTCCAAAAATCAAACCGGCGACTATTGATATTATAGATGAATAATAAAGATTAAACTTCAATTCAGAAAGCACGTCAAAATAATCTACATTTGCTTCTATTCCTATAACTGCGATTGGAAAACCTTCGCTTCCATTAAGCGATGCAAAAGCTGATTTCAAATATAAATTTCCTGAGTGATACGATGGAGAGGCGATAGCTGTTAAATTAAAATCCAAAAGCACAGAGTCTATGTAGGGGCTATTGATTTCTTTTAGAAAGTAAGACTTGCCTTCATCGAATGAGGTAGTTATCAGATAATCATAATTGGAATTGATAATAAAAACTTCGGATAATGAGTCTGCTGTTTTTATTGTTTGAATGATTTCAAACAACTGAATATAATTATCGATATTTCCCTGATTCAATTTGTCGATTTGCTCCGGTTTGATAAAACTGCTCGATAGATTGGCTATTGCTTTTAATCTTTGCGACAATTGATAATCGAGCATTTTTTCAGTTTTTTTATAAAAGAAATAGAGAGAGATATTGATTGATGTTATAATAAATATAACAAAAAGGGTAATTCCGAATATTTTTTTTGTCTGGGTTTTCATTTAAATAGTATGGAATAATTGCTTTAAAACGTCAACTTTAAGATTTAATGCTTTTTTTGAAATTATTTATGTCGATATTTATATATAAATTGAGGGCTTAAATCCCTTGACAGATTCAAATTAAAGAGTATAATAAAACTCGCATTTTTGAATAATGGCCCCATCGTCTAGTGGTCAGGACGATGCCCTTTCACGGCGTAAACACGGGTTCGACTCCCGTTGGGGTCATTTTTTTTAAAAAATCAATAATTATCAATATTTTCCCAACCATTCTGCTTGCCAGATGGAGAATTTCCATATATTTTTGTCAGCCTAATGTTAATGTTTTGAAAATTTGTTCTTTTAATAAAAATTGAATCTGGCAGATAATTGTCTGCAGGAGGTTTAAAAATGTCTGTTTTTCAAGTCCCATATCCAGTGAATGAACCAATCAAAAGTTATACGCCCGGAACAATCGAAAGAGCCGAGCTTGAAAAAGCTCTTGAATATCTTAAATCTAACCCGATTGAAATCCCGATGGTTATTGATGGTAAAGATGTCAAGACTGATAAAAAAATCGATATTACTTCCCCTCATAATCATGACTTGAAACTTGGTTACTATCATCAAGGAAGTAAAAATGATGTCAAGATAGCGGTTGATACTGCTATGGATGCTTATAAAGCTTGGTCGATGGTTCCATGGGAACATCGGGCGGCTATCTTTCTTAAAGCCGCAGATTTATTAGCCGGTCCATATCGTGCAATTGTAAATGCCGCTACCATGTTAGCTCATTCTAAAAATGTTTTTCAGGCTGAAATTGATGCAGTCTGTGAGTTGGTTGATTTCTGGAGATACAACGCTTATTACATGAACGAAATCTATAAAGTCCAACCGGGGAATGCTCCCACAATTTGGGATCGCCTTGATCATCGTCCGCTTGAGGGATTCGTATTTGCCGTAACACCGTTTAATTTTGTATCTATCAATGGCAATCTTCCTACTGCTCCGGCAATGATGGGTAATGTTGCAGTATGGAAACCGGCATCAACAGCTGTTTATACTTCTTATTTTCTAATGAAAATTCTCCGTGAATCAGGCCTTCCGGCAGGTGTCATTAATATGATTTTTGCTCGTGGAGCAGATATTGGGGATACCGTTTTGCGGAATGAAAATCTTGCAGGGATTCATTTCACCGGTTCAACACCGATTTTCCAAATGATGTGGAAAACAGTTGGTGAAAATATTGCTAATTATAAAACCTATCCGAGAATTGTCGGCGAAACCGGCGGTAAAGATTTCATTGTTGCTCATAAATCTGCCAATGCAGACGAAGTGGTAACTGGTCTTGTCCGAGGTGCTTTTGAGTTTCAAGGGCAAAAATGCTCAGCGGTTTCGAGAGTTTATATTCCAAAATCAATGTGGGCTGAAGTTAAAGAGAAAATAATCAAACAGGTTGGTGAACTCAAAATGGGTGATCCGGAAGATTACACTAATTTTATTAATGCTGTTATTGATAAAAGTGCTTTTGATTCTATCACATCCTATATTGATTATGCCAAAGATAACAAAAATGCCGAGATAATTGTTGGCGGAGGGTATGACAAATCTAAAGGATATTTTATCTCTCCAACAGTAGTGGTTACCACTGACCCTCATTTTAAACTTTTGGAAGAAGAAATCTTTGGTCCGGTGTTAACTATTTATGTTTATGAAGATGAAGAATATGCTAAAACTTTGCATCTGATTGACCAAACTTCACCATATGCTTTAACCGGTGCCGTTTTTGCAATCGACCGCAAAGCGATAGAGCTTGCAGAAAGAACTCTTCGTAATGCCGCAGGTAATTTCTATATTAATGATAAACCTACCGGTGCCGTTGTCGGTCAACAACCATTTGGTGGCGGTAGAGCATCCGGCACTAACGATAAAGCAGGCGGTATTCAAAATATGCTAAGGTGGGCATCTCCTCGTTCTATTAAAGAGAATTTTGTTCCGCCTAAAGATTATCGTTATCCCTTTATGGAGTAAGTAGCAAGGCTACTCTGAATTGAAATAAAAAAATTATTTATAATAAACCGTTAGAGACAATCTGGCGGTTTTTTACTATTACAAATAAAGATTTTATATAATATATTTCTAATCTATTTTGTTACACTAAGTTAGCTCGAAAAATGAAGACAGTTATAATTTAAGTTTTTTTAATATTTACCGTTATTAAGTTTATGGATCAAAATATATTGGAATCTTTAGATCGATTTGAAGTTCTTGAAAAAATCGGCGAGGGAGATAATGGCCAGGTTTTTAAAGTTAAAGAGTTAGAAACCGGTCGATTTGCTGTCCTTAAGATTATTAATAAACAATTATCAAAAATGCAGGAATTCAAAGGTTCTGCCATTACGAATATTAAGGCGATAGCTAATATTGATAATCCTATTATTTGTACAGTTTCAGAAGTATTAAAGATTGAGGGTAATTTTATAATTATTAGTGAATATGTCGATGGAATTCCAATTACCAAATTTTTTAAATCAAGAGAGTTTAACTATGATTTGCTAATAACAATTATCAAAAAGATAGTTGAAGGGTTAAAATCTATTCATAAAGAAAAATTGCATCACGGCAATATGAAACCTTCCAATATTCTAATAACAAAAAACAGACAGGTATCATTATTGGATTATGGATATCCGAATAAATTTGATTTGGAGGCAATCCAATATGATAATTGTGCCGATGATGATTTTCAGTACCTTGCTCCTGAAATTATTAACGGCGAAGCATCCAGTCGCAGTACTGATTTGTATTCTTTAGGTGTAATAATTTATGAATCTATTTTTGCCTCGTTACCTTTCAAAGCAAATGATAATAAAGAATTAATAAAAAAAATAACATACGATTCTGTAGATTTTGATTTCAATAAAGTTCCCAATATTCCCGGAGATATGGTATTGATGGTAAAAAAACTATTAGCCAAACTTCCAGCTGAAAGATTTATGGATGCTTCCACTTTTCAAATTACAGTCGAGGCGATGGAGAAATTTTCCAAAAATAAAATCAAGCCAGAAGTACCTCAAAATACAAAATCTATAACAACATCCGCTTTTTTAGCAATATCTCTGATATTTGCAGTTTTGCTGGTTTTCTGGGTCGTTATTGGCAGATTACTAAAATAATTTTCCTTACCAAATCCTTTGTCTTCTTAAAATAATAAACATATTCAGCATTTCTTGCGTTAATAAGAAGGTATAAGTATATTTTGTTGTAATAGTGATTTAGGTATTGGGGAGTTTAAAGGTGATTAGTTCACTTTCAAAAATATTACTATTTATTTTTTTGTTATTCATAACTGGGGTTATCTCAACCCTGAGTGATGAAAATTCAGACTCTCAAATTCCTTTTCCACTTAACTATGGTATGCAAGTTACGGGTAAAATAAGCACTTCTTTTGATTGTTACGGGGGTTATGGAGGGGTTCAATCAACCTTAATTCCACAGTGGCCTTCTTCAAAATTTGAAACTCCTTCAGGAAGTCAAATAGATTATTTATATGGAGGTACAATCTTCATAGGTGGTGTAGTCGGTGGTGATACTTTGGTGTCTTCTGGAAGGTATGCCCAAAACTATTATTATACTATGACCCCTGCAAATTCGGAACCTTCTGTTAATTTTTTTGATTATTGCTCTGATTTTTCGATGCGTGCTAAATATAATGATACTCTTTACAAACTCCCCGATTATAATATCATGCCTATGAACCTTGTAATTTCACAAAGGTCGCATGCTTTTTACGAAGTTCCTTTTAGTAAATCAATTATCTACGATATGGTTATAACTAATATTGGCAACGAAGAAATTAAAGACGGATATATTGGTTTCTTTTTTGATAATGATATTTATCATCAGGAAAAGCCAAGTTCTTTTGGCGTAACTGATGACATTGTTGGTAGTTTACGTGATGAAGGAATTTTTTATGCTATGGATAATGATGGTGATCCGGTCGATGGGATATATAATAATCAAAGCCCAAGGCAATTATTTGCATTTAAATTTCTCAATACATCATTTGAAACAACAGATACTAATTTTAATTGGTGGCTAAACAGTATTGATTTTTCCAATGGTGAATTAGGTCCCCGTAAAAAATTTGACTGGATAGATACAACCATAATTTCTGAAACGGATACTATATTTGACACAGTTTTGAATCAATATACTTACCCATTTTATAATAATGAGATTGACCGATATAAAATGTTATCAATTGATGAGTGGGATTATAATCAGGTATTTACTGCATCCATAAATGAAAACGATTCTGTCTGGATGTTTCCCAATCCACTATTTTCAAGAAGTATTTCCAATGGAAAAGATATCAGGATGATGATTTCTGTTGGTAAATTTGATTTGCCTCCTGATTCTTCAATTCGGTTACAATATGCTCTTTTCACAGGTGAGATTGTTCATTGGAAGCCTGATAATTTTCTTAGTAATTTATTTCATAATTACCGTCCTGATGAATATTTGTATAATGTAAATTTTTCTGATGTTTCCAATATTGCTTTTTGGGCAAATTATCTTGCGGATTCATTATTGAATGTTTCTTATGCACCAATAGGGTTAGAAATGGTTGAGGTAAATTCTGATTCGATTATTCTTGAGTGGGACCCATGGGTTTTCCCCGGTGTTGAAAATGTTAATATTTATTTGACAGAACTTTCAAATGATTTGCTTCCTTATCCGGGGATAGCGGCTCCCTGGCTTGTTCCTGAATCTTTGTATTTCTATGGAACAACTTCCAAAAAATATCAGCATATATTCGATAACTTAGAAAATGACAAATTCTATTTTGCCAACATAGCTTATAAAACAGAAGGCGGAGAATCAGAAATAAGTAAACCATTGATTATTAATTTACAAAAAAATATTCCTGCTCCGTTAATTCAAAAAAATATTAGAATAATTGAACCTGGGGAAGCCCCCAATTTTGAGTGGGAAGAACTATCCAACGAAAATATTGACCATTATAATATTTATAAATTCCAAGATTCGACTCTCTCAAAATTACGATACCATCGTTTCTATAATACGGAATCTATGGTAGATGGAATCACACCTTTAGATACTTTTATTTTTGAAAATAATACATATTACTATTATGCAATGGAACCATACTTATTGTTAGATAGTGGTAATTTTATTTTTGAAGATAATGATTATACTGAGGGCGAAGTTTATATTGTAACTTCGGTAAACAAGAACGGATTTGAATCTGAATTTTCCAATGAAGTTTATATCTCTGAACTGTCCAATATGATGAATAAAGATATTTTGGTGGTGACCAGCAGTGGAATGGATAACGATAATTTTGTTGTCTTTGATTCGATTGCATCATTCTATGATTCAATATTAGGTCTGACTTCACCGGCTTATAGTTATGACATGTATAATTTTAGTGATACAATCAATAGTCCTGTTTCTGAGTTCAGCTGGGAACAATTGTTAAATTACAAATTAGTTATTATAGATGATGGTTTGAGAGAAAAAGATATTATCTCTATAAGTAACCCATCTCATTTGGACGCTTTTTCTAAATATTTAATTGTTGGTGGAAAATTGGCATATTTTGGTGGTTTCCGAGGGATTACGGAACTTCATATGAATTCTGAATTTGTTTCAGGTACTTACCCGTTGGACAACTGGTTTGTAAATAATTATTTTGCAGTTGATTCTCTTTTTCATGTTGATTTGGTTTATTTTTTACAAAATGGTTATGACAAGATAGATACATCATTTGGGTTTACCTATGCATCTTCGATGACGGCTAATTTTTTAAATATAGGTTATACTCCTGACCATAATCCGTTTAAGGATAATATTTCTACTTTTTGGAATCTTGAGACTAACCCGGCTGTGGTTTCGTTTATGATTACTGATGATGCTCAGGTGATATATACTTATGGCTCTAAATATCCTAATACATCTATCCTTGAAGGGAAACCGGTGGGGGTACATACGTTTAGAGATTTTACAGAAACTTTTCTTTTTGGTTTTCATTTATGGACAATGGATTATGATGAGTCCCGAAGATTAATTGATGATATGATGTCAGCATTAGATATTCAATTATTTCAGAATATCAATAATTCAGATCTGTCTAATTTGACTTTGATGGTTGATTATCTCTATCGTGGAATGCCGCTTAGCGAAAATTTATTATCAAAAGATTGTGATAAAAATGGATTGATAAATGTTATTGACCTTGTCTCCCTTATTGATAAATCATTTTGATTTATCAATAACTGAAAAGGACAATTCTTTCTTTTCTTGAGAACTGCCCAATTATAAATAAAAAGCCTCTAAGTTGAGTCGTTTTTAAATAGATTGACAATTAAGACCAAACTCGTATATTGGCGTCTTGTATGAATAGAAAAAATAGATATATAAATGCTTTTCTACTTGGTTTTTTCTGGTTGATGTTTTCAGGAAATCTGTTAGCCCAAGCCTCAGAACCAGAAGTATCATTTAATATATTTCGAACCGACCGAATAAATGCGCTAATTTTTGTATTAATTTTTTCAATGGCTGTTCTACTTTATACTAATTGGGCTAAAAGGGGGAAACAACTGTTTATTCGCAAAATTCCCGGATTGGATGCAGTTGAAGAGGCTGTAGGTAGGGCTACTGAGATGGGTCGTCCTGTTTTATTTATTCCCGGAATTGCTGAGTTGGATGAAATTGAGACAATTGCCGGAATTTCAATATTAGGTCGGGTAGCAAAAATTACAGCCCAGTATGAAACTCCACTGAATGTTCCGGTACGTTATCCTTTGGTTTTAGCCGCTGGTCAGGAAGTTGTAGAACAGGCGTACATTGAAGTTGGTAAGGGAGATTACTACGACAAGGATACCGTTCATTATGTAGCCGGAGAACAGTTTGCTTTTACTGCTAACGTCAATGGTTATATGATGCGGGAGCGTCCGGCAACAAATATTTATATGGGTGCCTTTTTTGCAGAATCTTTATTACTTGCAGAGACAGGAAATGCCGCCGGTTCAATTCAAATTGCCGGTACTGCCCGTCCGGAACAGCTTCCGTTTTTTATTGCCGCCTGTGATTATACTCTAATGGGCGAAGAACTTTATGCGGCTTCGGCTTATTTATCGCATGAACCGATTATGCTTGGTGGCTTGAAAGGGCAGGATTTTGTAAAGATGATAATTATATTTTGTATATTGTTGGGAGTGATTTTAGCTTCTTTTGGATATGATGAATTATACAAAAGCTGGTTTGATGCGGTTTAGAGGAAAAATATAAATTTATGAGAACATCAATACCAGTAGTAGTTGCTTTTTTAGTCGGTTTAACAATGGTGGTATCATTTTTCTTTGATTCCGATACCTTAATTGGCGGATTGAAAGATGAATTTCTAATCTGGCTGACCATTGTTGGTGGATTTACTCTGCTTTTAGGGGTTGTTTCTATTACTCGTGTTAATTGGGCGGCTGTCAAACAACGTAAAGAAGGCTGGATTTATAAATTAATCACGCTCATATCAATATTTATAATGGCGATTCCGTCAATTCTTCCGTCATCATGGTCTTCACTGTTTGGTCGGGCTGATGGTTCGATTTATGATTGGCTTTTTGTATATCTTGATTCCCCAATGATGGCGACCATGTTTGCAACTTTAGCTTTTTATAT
>Ga0164318_10001074_pt1 | contig 23486 bp, 20 predicted proteins | sample GuaBasSedimGuay9_FD_113734 | JGI IMG/M metagenome (GOLD analysis project Ga0164318, IMG submission 113734) | Subseafloor sediment microbial communities from Guaymas Basin, Gulf of California, Mexico - Guay9, Core 4571-4, 0-3 cm | ecosystem: Environmental > Aquatic > Marine > Hydrothermal vents... | reverse complement strand
GGTTACCAACACGATCCCCCTGAAACCGGATGCTGAAGCCTCCGGGAAGATCACCGTCCTGTCCGTTGCGGAGATCCTCGGGGAGACCATTAAGAGGATTTACAACTCACACTCGGTGAGTACGCTCTTTGTGTAAGAGGTATGGAGGCCCGTGTTCACGGGCTTTTTTTTGGAAGACTTTGTGAAAAATTTCAGTAATTACCAGGAACGCTACTCATGCGAATAGGATAAAAGTAGAAGACTAAAATGGAAAAATCAAAAGCACTGAAAAAAATCCGAAGTACGAAACCCGAAATTCGAATTTCGGATTTGAATGACGAATAATGCGACAGGGGATTGAATTTTTTTAATTTGCTGCTTTAGCAGACACTACGTTTTGGAGGAATAACATGGCACAACCGGTATTAGCTGCCCGGGCGAGACACGAAACAGGAAAAGGGGCGGCCAGAAAACTGAGGCAACAGGGACAGGTCCCGGCCGTTTTTTACGGGCCCGGGGTGGAGCCCATGAAACTGGCGGTTCCCTACAGTGATCTGGAGCGCATCCTGACCGGAGTCTCGGGTGAAAATGTGATTATAGCCCTGGAAGTGGAAACAGAAGGAAAGAAACACAGGAGAAGCGTCATGCTCAAAGAGCTGCAGAGCGATCCTGTGCATGAAAAATACCTGCACGCGGATTTCTATGAAATTTCCATGGACAAGGAAATTACCGTGAACGTGGCAATCCAGCTCAACGGGACGCCCATCGGGGTGACCAACGGGGGCATCCTGGAGAATGTCCGGCGGGAAGTGTCTGTTTCCTGCCTTCCGGACAAGCTGACCAGCGCGATTGATGTGGACATCTCTCACATGGATATCGGGGACGCACTTCACATTGAAGATATAGAGCTCCCCGAGGGTATGCGGGCACTGGAAGACGGGCACCTGACCATTGCCGTCGTTGCAGCTCCCGTAGCGGAAAAAGAAGAAGAGGTTGAAGAAGTAGAGGAACTGTTGGAAGGAGAAGAAGCTTCGGCCGAGTCTGAAGAAACGGGTGCCGAGGAATCAACAGAAGAGTAGAAAGGGGGTGAGGGGGCTTTCGAGAAGTGTTTCTGATTGTCGGCCTTGGCAATCCTGGAGAGAAATATGCGCGTACCCGCCACAATGTCGGCTTTGCGGTGCTCCATGCATGGAGCGACGCGCTGGGTGTGCGATTTTCAAGCAGGCGTTTCCAGGCACAACATGCTCAGGCGGTGTTCCAGGGGAAAAAGGTCTTCCTTGTTTGCCCTGAAACATACATGAACCTCAGCGGAAACGCGGTCAGGGCCTGCAGGGATTATTATGACATTGATCAGGAGCACATCCTGGTCATTCATGATGATCTGGATCTTCCTTTCGGGAGGATCAAAGTGGGAAGAAAGATCGGCTCCGGAGGACACAAAGGCGTGGACTCCATTGTCCGGAATCTCGGGACAACGGGGTTTGCCCGGGTTAAGATCGGAATCGGGCGTCCGCGGTATGGGGAACCTGTGGAAGATTTTGTCCTGTCACCATTTTACAAGGACCAGGAAGGAATGCTCGACCAGGTGATTCAAGGGGCGGTTCAGGCGTGTCAATTGTTCGTATTGGATGGGGTTGAATCGGCAATGAACAGGATTAATTGCCAGAATTTTGGAAATGAGGAGGTATGAATCTGATGCAGGGATTAACTATTTACGCTCCCTTTATAGGGATACTGAGTCTCATTATCGCCTGGCTGATTTATGGGTATGTCAAGAAACAGCCGAACGGCAATCAATTGATGCAGGAACTGGAAGAGGCAATCCATTCCGGGGCCATGGCATTCTTGAAGCGGGAATATTCCACGCTTCTTATCTTTATCGCGGTGGTTTTTATCCTCCTGGGATGGGGGATCGCGTGGAAAACCGCCATAGCGTTTGTGACGGGGGCATTTTGCTCCATGCTGGCGGGTTTTTCGGGCATGACGGCCGCAACCAGGGGGAATGCGCGGACAGCTGAAGCTGCCAATAAGTTTGGACAGGCCCGGGCCCTGAATGTCTCGTACTTTTCAGGATCCGTCATGGGGCTGGCCGTGGCAGGCCTCGGCGTCCTGGGCCTGGGGTTCTGGTTCTGGATCTACGGCGGCAACCCGGACAGCGCCCTGTACATCAACGGATTTGCCATGGGTGCCAGTTCCATCGCACTGTTTGCCCGTGTGGCCGGCGGTGTCTATACCAAGGCGGCTGATGTGGGGGCCGACCTGGTGGGGAAAGTGGAAGCAGGAATCCCGGAGGACGATCCCCGAAACCCCGGAGTCATCGCGGATAACGTGGGTGACAATGTGGGTGATATCGCGGGGATGGGCGCGGATATCTTTGAGTCCTTTGTAGGCTCTGTGGTTGCGACCATCGCCATTGGCGCGACCATGGCTGTCACGCCGGAGCTGTTTGCCAAGTTTCCGGTCCTGAAAGGCCTCGCTCCCATGGCAATAAAACTGAAGTTTATGGCCATGCCGATCCTTGTGGTGATGGCAGGGCTTCTCAGCTCCTTTGTGGGCGTTTTTTCCATCAAGGTGTTCCAGAAGGGAAACCCGGCCGGTGCGCTCAGGTACACCACCTTCGTGGCGGCTGTTATTTTTGTCATCCTGACCATTATCATCACCAAGGGAATGGGAATGCCCATGGGCGCCTTCTGGGCCATCTTCTCGGGCCTGCTCTGCGGCATCGCCATCGGCCTCCTGGCTGAATATTACACTTCCGGTCCTCCCATCAGGCGGATCGCGGAACAGTCAAAGACGGGTCCCGCGACGGTCATTATTGCGGGCCTTGCCGTGGGCATGCAGTCCACCTACCTGCCCGTCCTCGGCATCTGCGTGGCGACTTTCGTCGCGTATCATACTGCAGGGATTTACGGCATTGGTCTTTCGGCTGTAGGGATGCTCTCTACGGTGGGGGCTACCATGACTGTTGACGCCTACGGCCCCATTGCCGACAATGCGGGCGGTATTTCCGAGATGGCCGGGCTGGGACCGGAAACCCGGAAGATTACCGACGGCCTTGACGCTCTTGGAAACACGACGGCGGCCATTGGAAAAGGATTCGCCATCGGTTCCGCGGCCCTGACCGCCCTGGCCCTGTTTGTGGCATTTTCACAATCAGCCGGTCTGAAGATCATTGATATTCGGAACCCGATGGTCGTCATCGGTGCCTTTATCGGCGGGATTGTTCCCATGATCTGTGCCGCCCTGACCATGACTTCCGTGGGCAAGGCCGCGTTCGCCATTGTGGAGGAGATCAGGCGGCAGTTCAGGGAAATTCCCGGACTCCTGGAAGGAAAAGAAGGGGCCAAACCTGACTCCAAGACCTGTGTCTCCATCGCCACCACCTCTGCTTTGAAGGAAATGGTTACCCCGGGCCTGGTGGCAGTGCTGACCCCCGTGGCGGTTGGTTTTCTCCTGGGAAAAGAGACCCTGGGAGGCATGCTGCTCGGTGCCACCATCATGGGCGTTTTCCTGGCGCTTTTTATGTCAAACGGCGGCGGTGCCTGGGACAATGCGAAGAAGTATATTGAAGAAGGAAATCTAGGTGGAAAAGGGTCCGACAACCACAAGGCCGCCGTTGTAGGCGACACCGTGGGTGATCCTTTTAAGGATACCTCGGGACCGGCCATGAACATCCTCATCAAACTCATGTCCGTGGTTTCCCTGGTTATTGCACCGATGTTGCCCGCGATCGGGTATTTTCTGAGGTTCTAGCAGCAAGAAGAATGGCGAGGAGCGGACCGGGAATTTTGCTTCCCGGTTCAATCCTCCCCTTAAGGTGCAGCCCGTAAGAGCGCGGGGTGTACGAAATTTGGCGTAAGATGGAATTTTGTTTTAAAATTGTGCCTGTGCGTAAACGAGCCGTTAGTGAATGGGCACTAGATTGGGGGCTTAGATGTTCAGCGTAGGTGACTTGGCCGTTTATCCGGCTCATGGTGTTGGGAGAATCGAAAGAATTGAGAGCCAGGAAATTTCGGGGTGCTGTCAGGATTTTTATGTGATGCGAATCCTCGACAATGACATGATTATCATGATCCCCACCCACAACGTGGCCAATGTGGGGTTGCGGGAAATCATCGGCCAGAAAGAAGTCCCAAAGGTTTTCTCTATCCTGAAAAAGAGAGATCTGCCCATCGACAACCAGACATGGAATCGCCGCTATAGAGAATACATGGAGAAGATCAAGACCGGTTCGGCCTTTGAAGTGGCCGAGGTGTATCGGGATCTCTTGATGTTAAAGCTGGAAAAGGAACTCTCATTCGGCGAGAGGAAGATGCTCGACACTGCCAGAAACCTGCTGGTGAAAGAGATCTCGCTTGCGAGAAAGGTGGAAGAAGAACAGGTGGAGGAAGACCTGGACCGCATCTTCGCGTAGAATGGCCTTGATGGAATCGTAACAACTTGAAAACCCGTATTTTTTGTCATTCCGTCCCGGATCGGAGTTCGGGATGATAACCAAGTCGGAATCCATTCTATTCAAGCACTTAGAAAAATCCTGGACTCCGGTTTTCACCGGAGTGACGACTTTCCTGCGAATAGGTCAACCTTGATGACTTTGCAAAAAACTGATTTGGCCTTTTTTGATTCATTGCCGGGAATCTTGTCTCGATCCCGATGGGACAAGAACCTCGTCTGCAATGGCCGCATGAGGGATCGTGACCTGTGAATATGATGCCCCGAGTGGTGCAAGAACTTTTTCCTTCCATATTTCCCGGGGAGAAGAAGGAGCCCGGCTGGATCAATTTCTGGCATCAAACGGGGTGCCGCTTTCCCGGTCCAGGATACAGGAACTCATAAGGACAGGATCCGTGAGCGTCAACCAGGAGACCTCCAGGCCCAGTTACCGGGTACGGACAGGGGATCACATCAGCATTTCAATTCCCCCGCCTTCACCCTCGGTGATTCAACCGGAACCGGTAGACTTTGATATTGTGTATGAGGACAGTTCCGTGGTCGTGGTTGACAAGCCGGCCGGGCTGGTGGTCCATCCCGCTCCGGGTCACACCGCCGGGACCCTGGTCCATGGCCTGCTCTGGCGCTGCGGGGACCTTTCCGGGATCGGCGGAGTGACGAGACCCGGTATCGTCCATCGGCTGGACAAGGACACATCGGGACTTATGGTGGTGGCAAAGAATGACCGGGCGCACGGGGCGCTGGCCCGCCAGTTCAAGTCAGGGGTGATAGAAAAAGAATACCGGGCTCTTGCCCACGGTCTCCTGCGGGGACGGAAGGGCGTTATTGATGCCCCCATTGGGCGACATTCCCGGAAGCGGAAGGAAATGGCGGTTGTCCAGGGAAGGGGAAAAGAGGCCGTAACAACCTGGTGGCTCCTGGAGACCTTTCAGGCCGGGTTTTCCTCCCTCCGTGTCTCCATCAGGACAGGGAGAACGCATCAGATTCGAGTCCATTTATCCCATATGGGCCATCCGGTTGCCGGTGACCCGGTCTACGGGTACGGAAGAAGGTGGTGGAAGGGGCATCCCTTGCAAAAAAAAGGGCTCATAACACCCCCGGTGCGGCAGATGCTTCACGCGAAACGTTTGGGATTCAAGCACCCGGAAAACGGCAGGTTCATGGAATTTGAATCCGACCTCCCGGATGACTTCCGGGAAATGCTCCAAAGCCTCAGGGCGGGTGGATCGGAAGCCATCGATGAAAAACCTTGACAACCCCTGTTGAGTGTTCCTATATTGAAAGAAACGGTGATTACCCAAGTGGTTGGGGCGCAAGTGTGGGGAATCCTTTTCCCCTTCCGCCTTTGGTCCGGGCACATGAGTGGTTGCCGAAAATGTTCCTACCCTCTGGAGGATTCGGTAAAGACCGGATATCATAAAACTGCATAGCTCATCTGCTGAGTCACCTTCTCTACCTCACCCATAATGGTTCCAAGGCCGGGCAATTTCAAGCACCCTTTTGCTTTGGCGGCTGCCGGAAAAACGATGCGCAGGGGTGGAGTCGAGAGGTGGCATTCCCGACCGGAGGGTCCTGAGAGCCCCGAAAAACCAATCTTATGAAAATAGTCGCCAGCCCGGGAAATATGAAGGGAACAGCATGCAGGTATCTGGCACATCATGAATCGCGCCGGGTGGGCCGGAGGAATCTTGAATTGTATGTTCGAACCGTTATTTCTATTTGATTGAACACAGGAGAGGAAGTATGAATCTTATTGAATTGAAAAAGATGAAAATCAGTGAGCTGACTGAACTGGCAAAAGAGTTCAATATCCAGGGGGCATCGAGAATGCGCAAGCAGGACCTGGTGTTTTCGCTGCTGCAGGCCCACTCAGAGAAGAACGGCCTCATTTATGGAGAGGGCGTTCTGGAGATCCTTCCGGACGGGTTCGGGTTCCTGCGGGCACCTGATGCCAACTACCTCCCCGGTCCCGATGATATCTATATATCGCCTTCGCAGATTCGTCGCTTCAACCTGCGAACCGGGGATACGGTTTCAGGGCAGATCAGGCCACCGAAGGATTCGGAGCGGTATTTCGCCCTGCTCAAGGTGGAAAGCGTAAACGGGGAGGATCCGGAAATTGCCCGTGAAAAGATCCTTTTTGACAATCTCACGCCCCTGTATCCGGAGGAGCGCATCAAACTGGAGACAACCGCCGACAACTACTCGTCAAGGGTCATGGACCTGATGACGCCCATCGGGAAGGGGCAGAGGGGATTGATCGTGGCGCCGCCGCGAACCGGGAAAACCATGCTTCTCCAGAATATCGCCAACAGCGTGACATCCAATGACAAGTCCATCCACAAAATCGTCCTGCTCATTGATGAACGGCCGGAGGAAGTGACCGATATGTCCCGGTCTGTGGAGGCAGAGGTCATCAGCTCCACCTTTGATGAGCCGCCCCAGCGTCATGTGCAGGTTGCTGAAATGGTGATAGAAAAGGCAAAGAGGCTCGTGGAGCACAAGCTGGATGTCCTGATTCTGCTTGACAGTATCACCCGTCTCGCCCGGGCGTACAACGCCGTGGTTCCCCCCAGCGGAAAGATCCTTTCAGGGGGCCTGGATTCCAATGCCCTGCACAAACCGAAACGGTTTTTTGGGGCTGCCCGCAACATCGAGGAGGGAGGAAGTCTCACCATTATCGCCACCGCGCTGATCGACACGGGAAGCAGGATGGACGAGGTCATTTTTGAGGAATTTAAAGGGACCGGTAACATGGAAATCCACCTGGACCGTAAATTGACGGACCGGCGCGTCTTCCCCTCCATTGACATCAATCGCTCGGGGACGAGGAAGGAAGAACTTCTGCTGGAAGAGGCGGATCTCAACCGCATCTGGATCCTCCGAAAACTACTGTCCCCCCTGACCCCGGTGGACAGCATGGAATTTTTACTTGAAAAAATCAAAGGAACAGCAGACAATAAAGAGTTTTTAGCTTCCATGAGCGAATAGAGTTCTTCACCGTTGGCAAGAATAACTATTTCTGACAGAACATATGGTCGTCATTTTCTGAAACACCGCTTGTAAGAGGCGAAAGGCTAAAGGAAAAGAAAGAAGGAGAGATTATGAAGCCAGGAATACATCCGGAATATCATCAGGCAAAGGTTCGCTGCGCCTGCGGTAATGAATTTGAAGCAGGTTCCACCCTGAAGGAAATCAAGGTGGAAATCTGTTCAAAATGTCACCCTTTTTTCACCGGGAAGCAGAAACTGGTTGACTCGGCAGGGCGCGTGGAGCGTTTTAAGAGAAAGTACGCAAAGTTCGAGCAGGAGCGCGCCGCGAAGGGATCCACGAAGAAATCCGCCTCCTGAGTATTCAATTACGGATTCATGTTGCTGCTATTGTCAGGGATCAATGCGCTCTGGGATTCTATACACGTTTTATTCACCACAGAGTTTAGTGCTTTTATCCGATGGCGAGAACCCGACCGGATAAAAAGTGACTCTTTCTTGAAACCTGATATGAAGCTATTCCCCAGTTTGAGTCCTGGGTGATTCAATTTTGTGAAACTCCGAGTCAAAAACTACTGTTTCCTTGTTTGTTCAGAATGATTTCCGGACAAACAGGGAAAGTTGTTCTCTGTGACCTCAATGGCGCTGTGGTGAGTAATTGTTTTCGAGGATCACTGGTTGGTGACCAAGGATTTTTATGTTTGCAAAAATAAAGGAAATTGAAGACAGGTACCTGGACCTGGAGGAAAACCTCGGGAATCCTGAAATCCTCAAAGATCAAAAGACCTACCAGAAATACGCGAGAGAGCACAGCAAGCTGAGCCCTATCATTTCCCTTTTTCGGAAATACAGGACCATACAGGATGAAATCGAGGAGAACAAATCACTCCTTGATGATGCAGATCCGGAGATGAGGAAGCTGGCAGAAGAAGAAATTGAGGCCCTTCAGTCCTCAATGGAGGAACTGGAAAACCAACTCAAGATCCTCCTGCTTCCCAAGGACCCCAATGATGAAAAGAATACCCTGCTGGAGATCCGGGCAGGAACCGGCGGAGATGAGGCGGCCCTGTTTGCTGCGGATCTTTTCAGGATGTACTGCCATTATGCAGAGCTGAAATCCTGGAAAACGGAGATCCTGAGCCAGAACAGTACCGGTATCGGGGGATTCAAGGAGGTCATCATCCTGGTGTCGGGAGAGCGGGTGTACAGCAGGCTGAAATATGAGTGCGGGGTGCACCGGGTGCAGCGGGTTCCGGAGACCGAGACCCAGGGGCGGATTCACACCTCCGCGGTCACGGTTGCGGTGCTTCCGGAGGCAGAGGAAATTGACGTGGAAATAAACCCCGATGATCTCCGCATCGACGTGTATCGATCCTCCGGACACGGGGGCCAGCACGTGAACACCACCGATTCCGCAGTACGTATTACCCATCTTCCCACCGGTCTGGTGGTTACCTGCCAGGATGAAAAATCACAGCACAAGAACAAGGCAAAGGCTATGAAGGTGCTGCTCTCCCGCCTTCTGGACCTGGAACAGTCCCAGCAGGACTCCAAGATTTCCGAGGAACGGCGCAACATGGTCGGCTCAGGAGACCGCAGTGAACGCATCAGGACGTACAACTACCCCCAGGGACGGGTGACGGACCATCGTATCGGGCTCACTCTCTACAAGCTGGAAGATGTTCTCCAGGGGCAGCTCGACCTGGTCATCGACCCCCTCATCACGCACTTCCAGACAGAGTCTCTCAAGAAAAGCGGGGATAATTAGAATATCCTGTCCTGAATATGTCCCATTTGGGGTAAGAGCGATATGTGGATTTGCGCTTTGATTGACAGAAAATGACACGGGCTTCCTGGAATATTGGTGATCTCCTGAAGGTTACCACCTCGTACCTGAAAGAAAAAGGGATTGAGAGTCCCCGGTTGACCGCCGAGGTCCTGCTCGCTGACCTCCTCGAAACAGATCGTGTTACCCTCTACCTGCAATTCGAAAAACCCCTCACAAAGAAGGAACTTTCAGGATATCGGAACCTGGTCAGTCGCCGGGTCCGGAGGGAACCGCTGCAGTATATCACCGGTGTGCAGGAATTCTGGTCCATGACGTTCCAGGTGGATTCGAGGGTGCTTATCCCCCGGCCGGAAACCGAACTCCTCGTTGAACAGGCCCTGGCGAGGGCCGGGGAGTGTGATTCGGAAGGGGATACTAGGTGTCGCCTCCTGGACCTGGGTACAGGATCGGGCGTCCTGGCGATCTGCCTGGCAAAAGAACTTCCTAAGTGGGAAGTGTGGGCCACGGATGTTTCACCGGGTGGACTTGAGGTAGCCCGCATGAACGCGGAAAAGCATGGGGTTGGTGATCAGATCAGGTTCCGGCAGGGCGATCTTTTCCAACCGTTCAGGAGCGAAAAGATCCTTTTTCATTTGATCGTTTCAAATCCCCCCTATGTAGCGGCGGAGGAGTACGGCTCCCTTCCCCCGGAAGTACGGGAGTACGAACCCCGGGCCGCGCTGGCGGCAGGCAAAGGGGGAATGGATTTCATCGCTCAGATACTGCGTGATGCGCGTGATTTCCTTGCACCCGGTGGCCGGCTGCTCGTGGAGATGTCGCCGGAACAGACTGACGAGGCCATGAAAATTGCCCACGGAACGTACTGCTACGGTGAAATCGAGCGCGTGCGGGATTATAGCGGCCGGTACCGGGTTCTGTGTGTGAGGAAGCTGTCTGAGGATAGCCTCCTAGGAGATCGTGAATCGTGATCCCACACTGTTAAGGATGAAGGCCTCGGGAAATTCTTCTGAAAAACGATTGATCGCCTTCCATCCGGTACAGTGCATGGGCACGAGAACCTTTGGATTGAGTTTTTTCAGGTCCTTTATGGTATCTTCAATAATGGGTTCAAAAAAGGCCCCCGAGAGGTGAAACCCTCCCAAGACACCCTGGATGGATGATATCCCCGTGATCTTCATGGCATACAAGATCGTGTTCATAATTCCGGCGTGAGCGCATCCGGAAATAAGGACAAGCCCCTTCCCCTTCACGTTGACTGCGATGGCCTGATCATCCAGGATGGGATCCTTTTCTATGGTGCCGTTTCGTTCCAGGAGCGCGTTTGGCAACCCTTTTTCATAGGTCGTGGTACGTTCCACCTCTCCGGTGACAAGGGCTGTATCGCCGGCAAGAAGGATCGGCCCCTTGCTTTCCAGGAGCTGGACATTCCGTTTTTCCAGTTCGGATATTTTCAGGACCTCGGGAAACAGCAGTTTCCGCCCGTCATCCAGCGCAAAGTACCGGGGTGTAAGGAACGCATCAGGGTGGACCACCAGGGGTAAAGGCCCCGGTATCTTGTCCAGGAGGGGATAGAGGGTCCCGGTGTGGTCCATGTGCCCGTGACTTATTACGAGGGCCTCAATTTGGCCCGGATCAATCTCGAGCAGGCCCATATTATGGAGCAGTCCAACGCTGGAGTAGCCGGTGTCAAAAAGGATGGTGTGCGTTTCATCACCCCGGTAGAGGGTGATCAATAGAGAAAGACCGTGTTCCGCCACCAGAGTATCAGCGGGGATTCCTCCCTCCTTTGCAAGGGGAGGCCGATAGACTACTTCCGTATTGGTAAGCAGGACATCCACATAATTGTCTATCAGGGTGAGCACCTCAACGCGGTCAACTTCCTGCAGTGAAACTGGGCTATTTCCCATTTTTTCTCCTCCTTCCCTGTTCGATCTTTAAGGTTTCCCATAACTTTTTTACCTGGCTTCGTGTTTCTTTTAACCCCTTTTCATTGTGGATCACAAAATCTGCTTGCTCCAGTTTTTCTTCAATGGGCAGCTGGGCCTCCAGGATCCTCTCGGCCTGTTCCCGGGTGATGTGATCGCGCTTTGTGAGCCGCTCTACCTGCATTTCGCGCGGAATGTACACCACGAGGACCTTGTGGACGAGTTTTTGGAGATAGGCCTCAAACAGGAGCGGAATCACCGCCTGGATAATTGGCCCGGAATCATTTTCATCGTACTGGTTCACCCGCTTGAGAAAGAGATTCATGATCCTGGGATGCGTCATGGATTCCAGTTTCCTCCTTTTCTCCGGGTCATGGAAAACTGTTTCTGAGAGCTTTTTCCGATCAAGAGATCGGTTTTCGAGGAGAATTCCATTGCCGAAGTAGTGGATGATTTCTTTCCATGCAGGTTTCCCGGGTTCCACCACTTCCCTTGCAAGGAGATCAAAATCAATCACCGGTGCACCCAGTTCTCGGAGCATGTCTGCGACGGTACTCTTGCCGCTGGCGATCCCGCCCGTGACTCCCAGAATCAGGATTTTGTTCTCATTGGGGAGTTTCCTCATGTGTCTCTCCCGGATCCCAGTTTCCCGGGTTCATGATGTGGGCAGGGTCAAGGAGGGCCTTGATCCGTGTTATGAGCTGGAGGGTGTTGGGGTCCATCCTCTCCATTGCCATTTTCTGGGCTGCCAGTTCGCCCTTCCACACCATTCCCCCTAGTTCATAGGTCAGCCTGTTTGATTCAGCAAGGGCCTTCCTGGTGTTTTCAACATCTTTCGGGTCCGCCCGGTTAAAGGAATAGTTAAACCCGAACATGATTCCCGGGCCCGGGAGGACCTGGTGAACATAGGAGCAGAGCATATTGTGGCGGTGCGCGATGTCGATCCCTTTTCTCCATGCTTCTGGGATTTTGTCGATGGGAAGGATGGCACCGGTGTATTCGAATCCTCCACCCTTCCGAAAATCAGCAGCCAGGGCGGCCAGGGGCGGCACATCCAGAAATCGCTTTCTCAGGGCGGGATGGAGGTCCTGAACAAATTCGACCTTGCCCCCGCCCGCAAAGTTACAAAAGAAATTCTTGTATATATCCCTTTTCAAGGCAAGTTCTTCTTCAACATGGGCAGAGAGGATAAGGACAAAAAAACAATGGTTCATCCAGTCCGGTTTTTCCTGGCTTATGAGGAAAAAATCTTCAAGCAGGTCGAGTCCCGTCACCCCGGATACGGCCTCCGGGATCAGGTCGATTTCGTCCGTGGAAAAGACAAAGACATCCCTGAATTTCGGTTTTGGGTAGAGGCGCATGGCCAGTTTCGTGACAATCCCGGTGGTGCCATACCAACCCACGAAGAGACCGGACAGGTCCGGGAGCGGACCTCTCGTGAACCAGGCAGGCCCCACGGAGCGGGACCCGATGGTGCACACCTCACCGGTGGGCAGTACCACTTCCATGCCATTTATCATATCGGAATTGACCCCGTACCTGGGGGAGATGTGGCCGTGACCCTGGATCAGGGCATTGGCGACAACAGTGACGGCCGGGGGTGCCTCCGGAGTGGAATGCTGGAGATGGGGATGATTTCTTTTCAGGTAGGAACGAAGCGCGGCCTGGGTGACCCCCGGCTCAATAACGGTATACCTGCTCAGCTCATTGACTTCCAAGATTCTGTCCATCGCCTTCATGTCCAGGACAATACCGGCCCTGTTCGGGACGGCCAGGGCGGAGAGGGTGAACCCTCCTCCCATGGGGGTGACGGGGATCTTTTCACGGTTTGCCAGACGAACAATTTTCTGCACCTCCCGGGTGCTCTTGGGCAATGCCACGTAGTCCGCTTCACGCGGCGGCTGTGCCCCTGAATCCCGGGAATAGAAATACCGTTCCTCCTGACCATTGGAAACCCGGTCACTGCCCACTATCTCCATCAATGATTCATATAAATCCATCGTGTCCCCGTATCCGAAAAGGCAAGTCGAGAGTCTTGGAACGACAAATGTCAAAGCTCAAATGTCAAATGAAATCCAAATGGGTCAATGCCAAAACATATTTTGCCTGCCTCTTTGCTCCGGCCCAGCGCTTGGGCCGGAGTCACAACAGAGCATATTTTGCTCGACTTGGTCATTTGGTATTAGATTAGCACCCCTTTTGGACTCGCATTTAGTCACCATTTACTATTCAGTCCTCCTTGTTTTTATGTTATTGCCACGGTGATGTCAAACCGGAAACTCATTCTTTCTTGACAGGCAGAAATGAGTTCGGATAGGTTTGGCATATACAGTTCAATTCCTGAAACCACATCTACTTTGCGCTTGAAGGGGGATGAGATGCCCAAACTCCAGTTTGACGAAAAGATTTGTGAAACATGTCCCACCGGGGCCTGCCTGGTCAAGTGCAGGTATGTGGACGTGGGCAGGGACCAAGCAAAGGAAGAGATACTCAAGATCAGCCGCGGTGAAGACTCATTTGTTTTTGATGCCTGTGTGACCTGCTACGCGTGCGAGGAATATTGCAGGAGGGGAAACCATCCATTCTACCTGATCACGGAAAAGAGAGAGGAAAAGGGGCTCCTGACCACTCCCAGGGCCATTACCAGCCAGTGGATCAACATCGGTGAACCCCAGGGAAGGTACAAGCTCGGCAAGATCGGAAAAAAGATCCTCTCTTTCGGGTTCATGCCCGAGTTTCTCAAACTGGCCAGGGGAAAACTTTTTGAAGATATCATGCCGTCGTTTGTCTTTGGCCAGGAGTTTTTCTGCAACGTGGTCTACATCCACTTCGCCAATACCTCCATCATCAAGAAGCGGCTTCCCGAAGTCATGGACAATTTCAAGAAGCTGGGTGTGGAAGAAGTGGTTTGTCTCCATGACGAATGCTACGGTTCATTTGCCCACCTGGCACCGGCCTACGGCATAGAGGTTCCTTTCACGCCCATTCATTATTACGATTACCTGTATGATCGTTTGCGGGAATTGAGCGATCAGATTACGCCGCTTAATATCAAGGTGGCCTACCAGCGGCCTTGTTCTTCCCGCCTCTCCCCCGGCAAACATCACCGGGTGCGGGATATCATGGCATTGATCGGGGTAGAACTGGTAAAGCGGGAGTACCAGGATGAAAATGGGCTCTGTTGCGGAGGGATATACGCCATGCTGTATGGATATGATTTTGCCAATGACGTCCAGAAAAAAAATATTGAAGACATGGTGAGCCACGGGGCGCGGTATTGTGTGTTCAACTGCCCGGCCTGCCAGAATACCCTGGGGGAAAAGGTGGCAAAAAACGGCGTGAAGCCGGTGCACATGATTGATCTTTGCAGGATGGCCATTGGGGAAAAACCCTAGGCCGGAGGGACGATGAAATGAAGGATGATACAGTCCGATTGCTTGCCGAAATTGTGGGAGGGGCATACGTCTCCACATGGTCTGAAGAGCGCTATTTCTACGCGCGTGATCCGGGTCTCATGGAGCCGCACACTCCTGACTGCGTGGTGATCCCGAAATCAACTGACGAAGTCCAGAAAATAGTCACCCTGGCGAACCGGGAGAAAATACCGGTTGTGCCCATGGGCGCGGGCCTGGCCTTGACCGGCCTGGTGATTCCCCTGAAGGGCGGGATCGTCGTGGATATGAAACGCATGAACAGGATCCTCGAAGTCAATGAAATGGGACGCTATGCCCTGGTGGAAGGGGGGACTTCCCAGGGGGCGTTGAAGGCATACCTTGAAAAGCATTACCCAAGGCTGCGGCACAGTATTCCTGACGCACCACCCACTGCCACCATTGCCGCGAACGTGACCATCCACGGTCAGGGAAGGCTGACCCAGCAGTACGGGTTCAATTCGGACCTGGTGAGCGGAATGGAAGTGGTCACGGGCGCCGGTGACATCTGCAGGATTGGCTCCTGTGCCCTTTCTCAGAAATGGTTTTCAAAGGGGGCGCCGTTCCCGGATCTGTCGGGCCTGTTTCTGGGATGGTTCGGGGCAACCGGGATTATTACGAAACTTGGGGTGAAGCTCTATCCGAAAAAGAAATTGCGTGATGTGGAGATCTTCGTGACAGACCGCGGAGAACTGGTCCCGGAAATGATCTACGAAATCACCCACACTGAAATGGCGGAAGACATCCTGGCCTTTACCCAGCCCAAGCCCATGATGTTCAAGGATAATCATCACGTCAGCTTCTATATCACCGGCGATACCGATGAGGAACTGGAATTCAAGCGGAAAATTATCTGGCACTCCCTTGATCCATACATCAAGAGCAAGGACGGTGGATTTATGGGCATTCCTCCCATGATGAAGCCGGTCCTGCTGGAATCGCCCCAGAGGAGTGCCAGTAAACTGGCGGACGTGAAGAGGGGCGGTGGGTTCGAGTATTCCGGCCCCATTGTGATGCTCGAGCAGTATCCGGAATGTACCCAGAAGCTCAAGGAACTGGCCGCAAAGTATGACCTCGCCTATTCCGGGATGGTGAGGGTCATTGACGGGGGACATGCTGTGATGTTTGCCTTTGCCTTTGCCTTTAATCGGGCGGATGAAGACATGATGGAAAGGACCCGGAAGGCGCTCGAAGAGGTGAGCGCCTTTGTCCTGGACATCGGCGGTCTTTATTGGAAACCAACGGTGGATGAACAGCGTTTGGCCATTCAGCACATGGACGGAAACACCTGGAAACTCATGGAGATGATCAAGGCGAATCTGGACCCGAACAGGATTATGAATCCGGGGAACTGGGAGGTTGGTTAAATGCAATACGAAGAAATTATTCACAGGTGTTTCCGGTGCGGATACTGCAAGTTTACCAGTGACTACACCGACTTCAACTGCCCTGCCTACCGGAAGTTCAGGTTCGAGACCTATTCTCCGGGCGGCAGGATGTGGTTGATCAGGGCGTGGCTCAACAACGAAATTGAGAACAGTGAACGTTTCCAGGAGATCATTTTTTCTTGTGCCACCTGTGCCAACTGCGTGGAGCACTGTGTGTTTACCTTCAGCGAGGACCTGGTAAACATCTTCATGGCAACCCGGGAAGAATTGGTGAACAAGGGGGTTATCCCTCCCCCGGTACGGGATTACCTGAAGAACATCAATATCAGCGGGAACCCGTACAAAGAGCCTGCCGGAGAAAGAGGGAAGTGGGCTGAAGGAACACCTGTAAAACCCTATGAAGGCCAGGAATACCTGTTCTATGTGGGAGATGTGGGTTCCTATGACGAACGGGGAAAACGGATTGCGAAGGCAGTGGCAAATCTTCTCACGAAAGGAGGCATCTCTTTCGGCATCCTCGGAGCAAAAGAAATCTGCGACGGAAATGAGGTCAAGACGCTGGGCGAAGCCGGGTTATTTCAATTCCTCGCGGAGCAGAATATTGGTCTTTTCAAAGAACTGGGCGTTAAGAAGATCATCACCCTGGACCCCCATGCCCTGAATGCATTTCGAAAGTTTTATCCTCCATTGGGCGGTGCCTTTGAGGTGTTTCATTATTCCCAGGTGCTCCTTCCCCTCATCCAGTCTCAAACACTCCCTCTGCATGAATACCGGGCAAGAGTGACCTATCACGATCCCTGTTATCTGGGAAGACACAACGGGGAATACAAGGCCCCCCGGAAAATCCTCCAGGCTGTTCCCGGCATGGAGTTCGTGGAAATGGATCAGCACGGTGAGAATGGGTTCTGCTGCGGTGGAGGCGGCGGGAATTTCTTTACGGATATCCTTGGCGGAGGCGACGATGCCCCCAACAGGATCAGGATAAGACAGGCCCATGAAACCGGCGCTCAGGTTGTTGCCGTAGCCTGCCCCCAGTGTGCTAAGATGCTGGAAGACGGTTTAAAGGCCGAAGAACTGGAACAAAGCCTGGAGATCCTTGACCTGGCGGAGATTATCACCAGGGCCTTGGAATAGGTGGCGCGGGAGACAGTCTTGAATGTTTGCATTACCGAGAAAACAAGAATTTCTTGGCCGAATGAAGCGATTTCAAAGAAGACTTGAGAAGGAAGATATCGATGTCGCTATTTTGGTCCAAAAGGTCGATCTTTATTACCTCTCCGGAGTTGACAGAGATGCTCAACTTTGTGTGCCGGCCGTAGCTCCAGCCGCAGTCATTGTGCAAAAAGAGTTGGAGCACGTGAGGAGCTGTTCAGCGATTGAGAACATTGTAGAGCTCACAACTCTTTCTTCCCTTCACGATGCGGTCTTGGAACAATTGGGGCAGGAGCCCCGGAAGCTAGGCCTTGAACTGGATATCCTTCCGATCAATCGATATCAGGTTTATCAAAAGGTGTTCTCGGATGCAGATATCGTTGATGTATCCCCGCTGATTCGTGAAATTCGTATGGTGAAGTCTGCATATGAGATAGCGCGTATTCAGAAGGCTGCGGAAATGGCAGATAGTATGTTTGCACAGGTGCCGCTTTATTTGCAGGAAGCAGAGACGGAAATGGAACTCGCCACGCGGGTTGAGTTTTACTATAGGAGCAAAGGACATCCGGGGATTATTCGCACACGCAGCTTCAACAGTGAAGCGTTTTATGGACATCTCATGTCCGGGAAAAATGCGGCCTTGCCGAGCAGTTCTCTGGGACCAACGGGTGGTAAGGGCGCGGGCCCTTTTTATTCCCAAGGGGCAAGTAGGGAAAAAATAGGGCGCCATGAACCGATTTTAATTGATTATGCCGCAAATGTGGAAGGATATATCTCTGATCAGACGCGCATCTTTTCAATAGGAACCTTGGACGAAAAGTATCAAAAGGCCCATGAGATTATGGTGCGACTGCAAGATACGCTGGCTGAAACAGGAAAGCCCGGTGTAAGATCGGGCGATCTCTATGACCTGGCTCAAAAAATTATAGGAAAGAGCAGGCTGAAAGAGGGCTTTATGGGTTATCCTGATCCAGTCCGTTTTGTGGGTCACGGCGTCGGCCTTGAACTGGATGAATGGCCCATTATAGCTGCTCGCAGCGACACGATTCTAGACGAAGGGATGGTGCTTGCAATAGAGCCGAAAGTTGTTTTTCCGGGCGAGGGAGTTGTGGGAATTGAAAATACATTTGTCGTCACCACCCAGGGGATGAAAAAGCTCAATCGCTTTCCCGATGAAATTTGTATCTGCTGAATAGCAGTGCCCATCCATAAATGGCTATTTTGCCCGATATCCTCGTTATGCTCAAACCGGGGACCCGCCCGAAGGGTGGGGAGTCCAAGCGAAGCGCGGACAAATTTTAATCCTCGAAATACCGCAATGTATTCCTGTGGTTAAAATGTTCGCATGCCTTGATCTCGAACAAACTATCTCATTTATGGAGGGGCACTGAATAGGTCTTCCTTTCTCTTACGCCCTTCGCGTCATCTCTTCATATAAACCGCGCTTGTCAATAACCCTTTTTGCCTTGAATTGAGTCCGCTCCAGGGTTCCGGACTCCATCATTTGTACGCTTGTTCTGAGCCCCTTTGACTTCAGTTCAGCTTCAAGCCTCGACTTCAAACTGGGGACAAGGTTTTTATCTACATCAGGGGTGTATTCCGCCTCCACAATCAATTCATCCATGGTCCTTTCTCTGGTGATAATAATACGGAACTCGTCACCAAAACCATTGATCCCCCTAATCACATTTTCTATTGCGCTGGGATAGACGTTTTCTCCCCGCACCACGAACATATCATCTGCTCGGCCATAGATCCCCTTTGGCAACCGGGGGAAAGTTCGCCCGCAGGGACATGGATCATTTACCCACTGGGAAATATCCCCTGACCAAAACCGGATCATGGGCTGCGACGTACGTTCCAGATGCGTGTAAACCGTAGCGCCTTCGCTGCCGTACGGGAGCCGCTTTTTTGTGTTTGGATCCACAAGTTCGGCGTAAACGACATCTTGCCAAAGGTGCATCCCCTGCCGATGGTCACACTCGCAGTCTGACATCCATGGGCTCATCTCAGCGGTTGAGCCGGAATCGATACAAATTCCACCATAGATTTCCTCTATGCGCTTCTTTGTTGAGGGGACACCGGCGCCCGGTTCCCCGGAGAAGAAGAGGATACGAAAACAAAAGTCCTTCCGGGGATCAATTCCCTTGGTGATTGCTTTTTCGGCCAGGTAAAGACTATAAGATGGTGTTCCGTAAAAAACAGTGGGTCTTACCTCCTTTATCCAGTCGAGGGCCCTGTCAGTTTGACCCGGGACCCCGGCACCGAACGGGAAGGCAGTAGCGCCAAGTCGTTCAGCGCCTGCCAATGCGCCCCAGCTTCCCCAGTACAGGCTGAAAAACGATCCAATGAAGACGATGTCATCTTGTCGTACTCCAAAGCCCCACATGCATCTTGCATGGGCCTCGGCAATTCGTGCCATATCTCCCTTGCTGATGCCGAAAGCCGTGGGTTTACCAGTGGTGCCGGATGTCCCGTGGACCCTGGCAACCTCCTCTCTAGAGACACACAGATTGGTCCCAAACGGCGGGTCCTGGATTTGATCTTTACGAATTTCATCCTTTGTCACAAAAGGAACCTGCTCGAAGTCCTGCAGAGAACGAATATCATCCGGATGTATTCCCGCCTTATCCCATTTCTTTTTATAAAAGCCCGATTTTTGATAAGCGTATTTTAGCTGTGCCTGAAGCTTGGGTAGAATGATCTCTTGTTCTCTTTTTTCAGGATCCATAGTTTCAACTTCTTTTTGCCAATATTGTGAGTCATAGGCTGGGATGTATGACTGATCATATACGGGCGGCCATCCTTTTTCCATCGCGCATTCTCCTTATTTACATTGGTGTTTTTTCATGTTTTTCAGCGACCAACCGTTGTATCGAAGACACGATATCATCTCCGGTGGCTCCCGGAGTGAATATGCCGTCGAATCCGATCTCTCGCAATTTCTGTGCATCGGCAGGTGGAAAGACACCGCCGATCACATAGACAATGTTGTCCTTGAATTTTTCCTTTACAGCCTCCTGGATAAGAAGGGAGCCTAGGCTTAGATGCGCTCCTGACAATGAACTTACGCCCACCATATCAACACCTTCCTGAATTGCAGATCGAATGATTTCATCCGGGAGGGCATTGCCCAGATAGACAATCTCCATCCCGGCATTCCGCAACTTTTTTGCCACGGTGATGATGCCTCTGTTATGCACGTCTAAGCCAAGCTTGGCCAAGACCACCTTCATTTTTTTCCCCATACCTTCTTCTACCCTTCCTGTCAGGCCTTATGCAAGAAACTCATTACTGTCATTTTTACCAGAGAGGCGGAGGCTTCCAGAGACCAAATGCCTCTTTCAATATCTTAAACAGCTCCCCTTCGGTGCAGCGGGCCCTTGCACACTCAATGCTCGATGGAAGGATATTTTTGCCCTTCTTGCATGCTTCCTTCAACGCTAAAAGAGTGGTTGCTACCTTGTCGCTATCCCGATGGAGTCTCAATCTCTCCAATCTTCCCTTTTGTTTCTTTTCAACGCCTTTGGGATACTGGAAAACGTTTATGGGTGGCACAGCAGTGTCTGATGTATAAATATTGTAGCCGACTACCTTGATCTTGCCGCCTTCAATATCGTTTTGTTGTGCTGAAAAATACTCAGCGATTTTGCTGTGCAAAACGCCTTTTTCTATAACTGCCACGTATCCCCCTTGTCTCTCAATTTCATCCACCTCATCAAGGATTTTCCCCTCGATTTCATTTGTTAAGGCTTCAACATAAAATGAGCCCCCCAAGGGATCGACTACATCCGTGATTCCGGTTTCAGCCTGGAGGATTTGCTGGGTCCTCAGGGAGAGAAGGGCTGCCTCTTCGGTAGGAACAGAGTAGGCCTCATCATATGAGTCTACATGAAGTGACTGAACGCCTCCCAACATAGCCGCCAGCGCGTGATATGCCGATCGCACTATATTATTCAAGGGTTCCTGCTGGATCAGAGAAACACCGGAGGTCTGGACATGGCATCTCATCAACATGGACCTGGGATTCCTTGCATTGAACCGATATTTCATTATCTTGTACCACAATCTTCTGACCGCCCTCAATCGGGAGACTTCTTCAAAAAAATCGCTTGCAGGAGACCAGAAAAATGCCATCCGGTCGGCGATATCATCTATATTGTGCCCTCTTTCTATGAGTTCGTTCAGGGTTTCAATGCCGTTTGCCACGGCTACGGCCATCTCGGTTACACCCGAAGTCCCGAATTCCCGCAAGTTGTATCCATTCAGGGTGATGAAATTCCATTCGGGCACATTCCCTCTGATAAATTCGATATTGTCACATTGTATCCTGAAACATTCCTTGGGAGGAAGGTACTCCGGACCGCTTCGGATCAGCTCTTCCAGTGTTATGTCATTCTGGACACTGCCGCGGAGCCTGTCCCACGAAATACCCCTTTCCTCTGCCATTACCAGGAACATGGGAAATAGTATGGCGGTATTTGTGGGGTAATGGGTGACAATTGAGACAGTTACCTCATCCAGAGGAATATCCCTGAAAAGGAGATCCATATCTTCTACTGAATCTACACAAACCCCTGACATGCCCACCTGGCCCAGAGCAAAGGGATCATCGGAGTCATACATCTGGATAGTGGGAATATCAAACAAGACACTCAGGCCGGTGGCGCCATGCTCAAGCATGAACTTCATTCGTTGGTTAGTGTCTTCGGGAGATCCAAAACCGGTCAACTGGCGCATGGTGAATTCCCTGCCGCGATACATATTGGCGTGAATGCCCCTTGTGAAAGGCTCCTGGCCTGCGTTTCCCAGGTCTTCCCGGTAATCAAGATCCGGATTAGATAAGGGTGTGTAAAGCATTTCCCTGGGAATCTCCGACCCCAAAACGGTGTGAGGAGTCTTTGTCCAGCCCTGCTGATCTGTCTCTCGCACGGCGGATTGGAACCACGTTTCAAATTGCCGGCGGATGTTGTTCAGGGCGCCAGGATTGTAAAGAGGTTCACGCTTCCGGCGCGACAATTTTTCCCGGAGGATTTCTTTTGTGGTTCTTGATGGTGGTTTCATATCAGGCCCTTTTTCTCGTTTCTTCTTTTCGTCCCGCCCTTTTCGTTGCCCGGGAAGACAGCGGGGGACAACAACCCCTGTCATAATAACAACAACTGATATAAACAATATTGCAAACTCAATTATTTTGTCAAGGGATTTTTGAGAATGCTTGAGGCCCCACATAACCCTTGGCTTTGGCCCAAAATAGCTGTGAATGTGCAGCAAGTTAACATCATGAAACCCTGTTTTCGACCTTGGGGAAAGGTCCAAGGGGTTCGACATGGAATTTCAAATCTGATGTGATCAATTGAGTTGACAAGTGAGTAGCATACGAATAATATCATGATATTTTGGACAGGATAAAGGTATGCTTACACGTGTACAATACAAGAGATTTTCAGACAAGATTGCTGATCAGATAGTCGGTCTTATCAAGTCCGGAAAGCTCAAACCCGGAGACTCGCTTCCTCCAGAAAGGGAGATGGCGAAAAAGCTTGGCGTCAGCGGGCCACCTCTGCGGGAAGGGCTGAAAATCCTTGAAACCCTTGGCTTCATAGAAATTCAACCCCGACGGAAAATAACCATAAAATCGATTACCGGGTCATCTATTGGTGATCCTTTACTCAAAACGATTGAAGACGATATCGACATGGTGATACAGCTTTTGGAGGTTCGAAAGATCCTGGAATCATGGGCCGCTACCAAGGCAAGTCAGCAAGCGACTAAAGAGGATATAGAATATATGGAGGAGGTTTTTCAGAATCTGGAAAGGGATTTCCAGAGCAACCAATTGGGAGTGGATGCTGACGCCAGATTCCACTTAGCTGTCTATCAGGCGGCACACAATACGGTCCTATCTCATATTGGATCTACCTTATTTGATTTGCTCTGGCAGGCGCAAAAAGTTACAAGAGAAACAATGTTTAAAGAACAGGATAACCGAAAAGTATTGCTGGAGCAGCATTTTTTTATCCTTCAATCGATTAAAGAAAGAAATCCCAAAAAGGCACAATCTGCGATTTTGGCCCACTTGAACTTTGCCGAGAAGAAGATTATCGAGCTGGCCCCAGGGAGGTGAATATCCGTTAGAGAATTCCAAAACTGGCGATTGCCCTGAGCCAATTTCAAAACACCGTCTGTGACTACTCACGTAGTCAGTCTTCAGTCTATCCACCTGAGAAGTTGCCACCGTCTTTCAGAGAGGTATAAAGGATGATGAAATCAACTCCACACAATCTTATTATGTCTGCGCTCTACGGCGGCAGGAAAGGGGAAAGGCCTCCTGCAGGCAACCCCACCTCTGTTGTGTGCCACGGCCTGATGGATGGTACAGG
>Ga0164318_10001072_pt1 | contig 23510 bp, 12 predicted proteins | sample GuaBasSedimGuay9_FD_113734 | JGI IMG/M metagenome (GOLD analysis project Ga0164318, IMG submission 113734) | Subseafloor sediment microbial communities from Guaymas Basin, Gulf of California, Mexico - Guay9, Core 4571-4, 0-3 cm | ecosystem: Environmental > Aquatic > Marine > Hydrothermal vents... | reverse complement strand
TAAAAAAACAGGAAATTTACATTATCTATATCCTTGCATCCTCCCTTGTAAGTGCAGGACTTGTTCTTGGTGCTGCAAGTTTGATTCTTCAGGGAGGGGCTTTCAGTGATTTGATATGGAAGCAGTATCTTGTCCGTTCACCTTATGCGAAATTTTTTGGGATTACAGAACATATACCAAAATGGGCAGTTCCACCTGCTGACTCAATAGCTCTTGTTAAAAGGACATTCTTCCACAGAGACTGGGCTATTCCAATTTTACTCCTTATAGTCCACAATGTTCTTTTCCGTATAAATATGTTTTCTCTTGGATATACAGTTTTCAGAATCACATCAGATATAGAGAGATTGCCATTCCCAATGGCTCCTGTTGCCTCAGAAGGAGCAACTGCGCTTGCTGAGGTAAGTGCAAAAAAGGAGACATGGAGATGGAGAGTATTCAGTATAGCTGCCATGATTGGAGTTATATTCGGTGCTTTTTATGTTGTCATTCCAACACTTACAGGACTTGTTATGACACAGCCTTTACAGCTTTTACCAATTCCATGGGTTGATTTTACTTCAAAACTCGGAACTGTCATGCCATCTTCTTTGCTTGGATTTGTAACTGATATAGGTGCTATTTTTACAGGTTTTGTTCTTCCATTCTGGGTGGTATTCGGAGCATTTATAGGTTCTGTACTTGCAAAAGGATTTGGTAATACATTCCTTTATAAAATCGGCATTATAAAACACTGGCAGCCAGGAATGAGTGCAATTCCAACGAATGTTGTAACAACGATGGATTTCTGGATAAATGCTATTATAGGTGGTGGGATAGTTGTTGGATTGATTGGAATATGGAAGACTTTTTATTCTTTTGGAAGACCAAAAGAAGGAAGAGTAAAAAGGAAAGAGATACCACCTGATAGAGGGGATTATCCAATTCCAGTTGCAATCGGTATATGGTTTATTTCAACATTAATCTATATCATAATCTGCAAGATACTTGTCCCAAGATTCCCGACCATTCTCTTCATCTTCTTTGGATTTGTCCTCACACCATTCCTGACATATACATCAGCAAGAATGTTTGGTATTACAGGAGTTGCCACAGGTGTTTCCTTCCCGATGGTGAGGGAAGCAACATTTATACTCAGTGGATATAAAGGAGCTGATATCTGGTTTGCACCTGTTCCATATTTCAATCATGGATGGATAGTGCAGGGATTTAAACAGCTTGAACTTACAAGAACAAAATTTACCTCATGGTATAAAGCTGAATTTACTGCTCTCGGTGTTAAGCTCTTCTGCAGTTTTCTCTTCTGGTCAATAATATGGAAAATGGCTCCAATTCCGTCTTCCACTTATCCATATGTACAGAAGATGTGGCCAATGAGTGCTATATTCCAGTGTTTATGGATATCAAGTACTCTTCCACAGGCAGGGACACCATGGATGATTAAAGCTCTTAAATTAAAATATATTCTGGGTTCAACAGGTATCGGATTTTTGCTGTACTTCATAATACTTATAACAAAATTACCTGTTGGAATATTCTATGGAATTGTAGGAGGAATTGCAAACCTTCCACATTACATTTTACCCATGTTTGTTGGTGCACTCCTTGGAAGATTCTATTTCCAGAAAAAGATAGGGAAGGAAACATGGAGGAAATATACACCCATTCTTCTTGCAGGTTATGCATGTGGAATGGGACTTATCGGTATGGTCTCAGTAGCAATAGCATTAATCGCAAAGACGATTTATCAATTGATATTCTGAGATATTTACAGTTATGGAAGAAAAGTTAAAATATAATATAATAAGGACCCGTAGCTCAACGGCAGAGCAGCGGACTCATAATCCGTTGGTTGGTGGTTCGAATCCGCCCGGGTCCACTCCCCTCCCATCAAATCTTACCAGGAGGATATAATGAAAATTATAGATGTACATGTCCATTTAACAAGAGATAGTTCCTCCCAGCTTGAAGTAGCACTTGAATATGCTGAAAAATACGATGTTCTTTTGTGCCCAAATATTGCAACAGGAAAGACAATGGATGAGATAAGGAAGAATAATTATGCACTGTATCAATTGATGAAGAAGTATCCAAAGAGAATTCTTGGAGTTGCTCATACAGAGCCTTTAGCAGGTAAAGAAGGGGTAGATGAATTCAGAAGATGTATTCTTGATTATGGAATGATTGGTTTGAAACTCACAGCCAGTGTTGTATGCAGTCATCCAAGTGTATTTAAATTGGCAGAGGAAGCTATAAAATTGAAAGTCTTTATTCTTCAACATTCAGGCCATGCAACAGTTGGTATGAGAGAAAATGAAAGTGATACTTCAGATATTGTGAAACTTGCAACCAGATATCCGGAATTGATGATTATAATGGCACATATAGCAGGTGGGCAGGATTGGGAATGGACTCTTAAGATGATCAAACCATATCCGAATATTTATGTTGATACAAGTGGAAGTCAGGGAGATATGGGTGTGATAGAGGAAAGTGTAAAATATATCGGTTCAAAAAGGCTTGTATTTGGTAGTGATGGAAGCAACTGCAATTCTCTTGGAAGGGTATATGGAGCAGATATAAGTGAGAAAGAGAGAGAGGATATACTTGTTGGGAATATGAAAAGATATCTGAAGAGTATAGGAAGGGAGGTTTAAATGGAAGATGTTTTAAAGGTTAAGGAGAAGAATATTATAGATGTAAATGCATATATTGGAAACTGGCCATTCAGAAGATTAAGATACAATACAGCAGAAGGGATAAGAGAATTGATGAAAAGATATAAAATAAAAAAATGTGTTGTCAGTTCATTAAATGGTGTTCTTTATAAAAATACTCAGAATGCAAATGAAGATTTATACCAGGAGATAAAAAAATATCCGAAAAGTTTCATTCCACTTGCATGCATAAATCCCTACTATCCAGGATGGGAGGAGGATTTGAGGATATGCATAGATAAGATGAAGATGAAAGGTATAAGATTATATCCTAATTACCATAACTATAAACTTACAGATGAGTGCTGTAAAAAACTTGTAAATGTTGCAATTGAAAATTCCCTTCCAGTTTTTATATCTATAAGAGTTGAAGATAAGAGAGGAGCACACTGGCTGATGGTTGTTGATGAGGTTGATATAGAGGATGTTGGAAAATTGATAAATGAGTATCCTGAATGTGTATTTGTCCTTACAAATATATCTGCATCTCAGATAATAAAACTTAAAAATATGACAGAAAATAAAAATTTCTATGTGGAAATCTCAAGACTTGAGGCTTTCGGACATTATGACAATCCAAGATTGATAGATATTATTAAAATGGTTGGAATAGAAAGAGTCCTTTTTGGTACAAGCATGTGTATGGAATATCCATTATCTTCCTTTTTCAAAGTTGAATCATTGAATATATCTGAGGAAGATAAAAAACTCATTTATTATAAGAATGCGGAAAGGCTTTTTAAATTGTAAGATTTTACTTTTTCTTGTCGGAATATTTGTAAACTCCTTATCAGCAAAAGTATATTTAGAATTTAAAGTTTCAGGAAGGTCCTACCTCCCGGATACATACGCATTCCAGGTATTTGTTGGGGATAAAAAAGTATGCGAATTTAAAGATATCTTCCTTTCCTGGGAAAGAAAAGAAGGAAAAGTCTACTGGCCTGAACCATGCAGGCTTGATATTACAAGATATTTTGGTCGTGTTAATAAGAAGATAAGATTCCGCATGGTATGTTTAAAAGACCTTCCAAGATACACAACAAGACCTGATAGAGACCTTGTGGAACTTAAATGGGGAAAACTTTATGAGGAAAAAGGGCCCAATAATCCTGTGGCAAAGGAGAAATTGAAGAAAAAAGCAGATTATACAGATTATATTGTTGAGCAGGTTCTTGTTAGTGATATAAGAGTCATAAAAGATGGAAAATTATTGTATCCTGGAAAATGGAAGTTCAGAAGAAGCTGTCCACTTTATAAAGGGATGAGCAATGAGGATGAGTTTTTAATAGAGATAATGAGGCTTAAACCATTGAAAAAGGGGGAATGGGCAGAATTTACAAGTGGATTCCTTGAGAAAAGGTGCGACCTTGAAATAAAAAACAGAAATATTTCCATATACAGGAAAGGGAAGAAAATAAGGCCTGCAGAGGTATTACCAGGAGATGATATAGAGATTTCTGCAGTGATAGAGAATACAGGAAGCATAAAGAGCGAAGATTTCACAGTTGGAATTTATGTTGATGGTAAACTTTATAAGAAAAAGAGAGTGAGAGGTATTGAACCTGGAAGATACAGAAAGGTAAATTTTAGATGGAAATCCCCAGAACCTCAGAAGGCAAAACTTATAAAGATAGAGATTGACCCTGAAAATAAGATAGAAGAGGTTTTGGAGAAGAATAATCGTGGATATAAATTTATCACAGGCCCACATCCATACCTTTTCTTCTATAAATACCAGATAAAAGATATTATTGATAAAAGGGTATCTTCAGAAGAAGGGAAAAAACTTTATGAAAGGATAATAAATAAAGGCAAGAGACTTCTCAAACAGAAAATACCTGAGAAAGCAAGGGGAAGAGATGTTATTAAAGTAAGCAGTGATTCTTTTTATCTTGCAGTTTCATACATATTTACAGGTAATGAAGAATTTGCAGAAAAATCAAAGGATAATATCCTTGCCATAGACCTTGGAGGAAGAACATTAGAATATGCAGAGGCAGGATTTTTAACCCCCTCTTTCATAGCATATGACCTTATATATGAAAAAATAAAAAAGGAAGAAAGGGAAAAGATAGAAAAGAAACTTCTGGAAATATTGCATTATTTATACCAGCCAATCCAGATTCCAACAGGTGTTATAGGTGCTTTGAAAAATAGAGTTGTAAACGGAAGGGTTGTTGAGAAAGTGCCTGTAATAGGTTATTATCCGCAGAATGGAATGAGTTATTTCTTGAAAACAGCCATCTCATGTCTCAGTTTGATAGGGTGTGAGGATAAAGAAAAGGGTTATTATGCTGATGAATGGCTGATACCTGTACTTGGAGGATGCTTGGGTTATCCAGAGCCACAGCCCCACAGCATTGTTTATGGTTATAACAGGAAATCTTTGATAGAGTATGGAATAGGGCCTGATGGAGTATATTATGAAGGAGTTTATTATTCAAGGGGTATCCGTTATTTCCCATTCTGGTTCTGTGCAAAACACCTTGGATTTGATATTTCAAGATTCAATAGATATTATGACTGGATGTTGAGGACAATGACTCCTGAACTCACAAAAGCAATCCATAATAATACTCACAGGCAGAATTTCAGATTTGCAGGTCTTGAAAATCTATTTTCTCTTTTTAAAGAGACAGATGGAAGGGTATATGCATGGTTATGGGAAAAACATAAAAAACCGAGATTTGGTTCTGAATTCACACAATTTCTTGGATGGGACCCTGATGTATACAATAACAGAATCCCTCCTGATAAGTATTATGAAACTCCAACACAGTTTCTTGTAGAAGATGGTATATGTGTTTTCAGAAGTGGATGGGATGAGGATGCTGTATGGATGGCTCTTTTAGCAGACCATATTCCATGCGGTTCAAGTCATAGAGAGTGCCATAAAAGCAGTTTTTCTATATTTGCTGAGGGAGAATATCTGGCAATAGATTGTGGAGATGGAAGGATATTCAATCCAATATACCAGGTAGCTCTTGGAATATTTAAAGTTCCAAAATATATAGAGACAAAGACAAGGATTGACCTTGAAGGGCCAAGGGGACATAATCTGGTATTGATAGATGAAATAGATGGTTCACAGCACCTTGGTATTCCAAGTGCAGGTATAGTTATGAGGGAAGCAGGTGATAAGGCATACCTTCAGAATTATTTCACAACAGAATTTTTAGATTATGCTGAGGTATGGATACCAAATGAAGGTTTCTATTTCCGGGATAGAGTAAATGTTAATAACAGAAGACATGTGATATTCCCTCACCATCAGTATTTCATAATATACGATGAACTTGATGAGATTGTTGAGGGAAGGGAACATGTATATGACTGGCAGCTCCATCTTGGTGGAAAAGTTATAGATACAGATGTGGTACTTGGAGGTTTGAGGAATAATAAGTTAAAGAAAGCAGCAGGAAGATTGATAGTTGATGGTAAGGAATTGCCATGGGGACTGGATTCAAATATGGATTTTAAATTTGAAGATATGGATAAAAATATAATCAAAAAAATTAAAAATCCAAAAGAAATCTTATGGTATACAAAGAATGAAAAAGACAGAGATGTTGGAATGAAGGTGGGATTTTTCTATCCTTACCAGATGGAACTTATATTTGGACTTGGTGTCAGCGACCATTACCAGCACTCATACACAGACCCGTTTGTCCATCCCTATCTCAGAGCAAGAGTAAAATCAGAAGATGCAAAATATCTTGTTGTTTTATACCCTTTTAAAAAGAAGGACGATATAAAGCCAGAATTTATATATGAGAAAAAAGGTATTATCTGCGGTAAGGTGAAATATGGAAAAAGGCTGGATATTATTTATGTTGGAGATAAAAGAAATGGTATATCTTCAGATAATTTGAAATCTGATGGGAAACTCGTATTTTTAAGTATTGAAAATGGGAATCCAGTATCTTGTCTGGTTGTGCGTGGTAAAAGGATTTTATATAAAGGAAAAGAACTGGTATCTTTATCAGAAAAGGTTGATTCTGTAGCGATTAAATATAAAAATGATAAACTTATTGGACATATAAACGGAAGTATCTCTGATTTAAATATTAAAGTGAAAGGGAAATTCTCAAAATGTATGATTAGAGCAGATGGTAAACCAGATATGCCAAAAAATCCAAATAAATGGAAAAAAGTAAATTGCTATTCAAGTGATGAATTTACAGAAATAAAAGGTATAGATGTGAAGGGAGGGATAAGTTTTATTTTTGAAAAATGAGAAAGATAAAGATTAAATTACTTTTTCTTTTCACAATTTTCCCAACAATCTGTTTTTCTTCAACTTTCAAACTTCTCTTCCAGGTGAGAGGGAATAATAAACTGGTTATACTGGTAAATGGGAAGGAAATTTACAGAAAATCCATAAATGGAAGTAAATGGAAGGAAACAGTTAAATTTAACTCACCAGCAAATAAGATTGTTCTTGTCTTTAAATTGATAAATGAAAAAGGAGGCTCTCTCCACATTGGAAATATAAGGATATATGGAGATAAAGGTGAGATGAGATTTAATGGAAAATGGAAAAGTATAAGTTCATCTCCTCTTTTCATCACATATATGTGGGAGGGGAATGAACTTGCATACAGAAGAGGGATAATGCTTTCACCTCCAAAATCAGAAAGGAGAATTGAAGGTTGGTGTGGTTATGAATTTGATGGGATTGTTGAACCTGCTGTAAATCTTAGATTATGCAGATTATTTGAATATTTTGGTTGCTGGGATGAACTGAATTACTACGATGATTATAAAAATATTTCATTTTATCCTCCAGAGCCTTCTCCAGGTGATAGAGTAAAAATCAAGATAAAGGTTGAAAATAGAGGGCAGAAAGATGCTGAAAATTGTAAAGTATTACTTTATGATAGAGGAAAGAAAATAGGGGAGAAGAAAATCACCATTAAGGGAGGGGAGAAGAAAGAAGTATCATTTGTAATTGATAAGATAAAAGAAGGTATACATTTTTTCTCAGCAAGGGTATTCCCACAAGAAGGAGAAATAGAGACTGATAAATATGATAATTTCCTTCTCCGTCCTTTAGTTGTTGGTGATGAACAGAAAGCACATCCATATATTTATTTCCCTCCTGAGGAACTTGAAGAATTGAGAAATGGCGGATATAAAAAGAGGTTTTTATACAGTTATCTCAGAAATTCAATCCGTGCAAAGGTTTCAAAATATGAAGAATTGAATGGATTCCATGCACTTAATTCTGCTCTTGTATGGTTAATAGAGAGAATACCACAGGCAAAGGAAAAGGCAATAATGTTTATCAAACAGGCTGGAAAGGGATGGACAGGTGAAAGGCTTGCAGGTGGCCCTCCAGAGGTTGCTCATGGTTTGATGAGATATTCCATTGCTTTTGATATGCTGGCAGATTCATTGACACCTGAGCAATACAATGAGATAAAGAAATTGTTATTGAATCTTCTCCACAGACTATGTCAGAATGCAAGAACCTGGTATTATGGACCAAAAGTTCCTCCATGCTTCCCCAGACCACTCAGAATCCATGCATATTCCCAGGGAAGATATATAATGCATGCTGGATTGAGTGTATCATCACTTCTTTTAAGTGGGAAAGGAATAAAAATAGAAGATTCTTCTCCTTTCAATGGCATCCCTGAAAAATACCTCCATTTTTCACTCGGTGCATTTTACAATGAGGTATTGCATTTCATGACATCTCCAGATGGATATTACAGGGAAGGGATGGGTTATATGTCAATGGCTGAGGACAGGACAGGTGCACTTTTTTATCATACATTTTACCGTGCCGGACATAATCTTTTTGAATTATGGCCAATTACAAGGAAGATGCATCTTTACCCGGTACTTACAAGATTTCCAAATGGATGGATTATGCCTGAAAATGATTCATCTGTATGCAGTTTCAATCTCATTTTCCAGACACTTTATGCCCCATTATATACATCAAAACATATGAAAGGGATAGCAAAATGGGCGGTTGAAAATGGGCCTTTCAAGATAGGGAGCAATGATTTTTATAAATGGCTTGGAGCAAATACCGTATTTTCTTTATTCCAGTTAAAAGACTGGAAAGGAGAAAATATTAAAAGTGAAAAACCGCAATGGAATCCAACAGTATTTTTGAATGACCATCTGGTATTCAGAAATGGATGGGATAGGGATAGCACCTATATAATGCTACAGACAAAAAACTGGCCCTCAACATCTGTAAGTCATGACCAGTTTGACCAGAACCAGTTTATATTTTTTGCAAAAAAGGCATATCTTGCTATTGACCCTGGATACGGAACATATCCTGTGAGGAACTGGTGCAGAGGGAAATATAAGAGTCACAATATGATTGAAGTTGATGGGGAAAAACCTGAGACAAGGAATGACCTTGGGACTTCTGTATTTACCTATGGAGAGAGTGCATTCCCTGAAAATACAGCATCAACTCCATACCTGGATATAGGTGAATCTGTGATACCAAAATGGGAAGTTAAAAAGAAAGATGGAGAATGGGATTTATTATCTCACAGAAGGACTGTTATCTTTCCAAAACAGACAGACTATTTTATCCTTGTTGATTCACTGAAAAGTCTGCGTAATGTAAATCACAAATACAGCTTTATTTTACAGGGAAACACATACAATACTTATTACAGTGAAAAAAGACCCGGAGATTTCAGCAAAAACTGGAGAAACGCACCATTACCAGATAATCTTTCTGTGAAGAAAAATGTGGCTGAATGGAAGGTGAAGAATGAGGATGGTAAGGATGTCAGATTCAGAGTTTATTTTGTAATACCTGAGAAATTGAAAATAGAAAAGCATGATGGCTGGCTTGGATATGTGACTTACAGACACGGAAGGAATAAATTTATAGAAGCAAAGGCTGAAGGGAAAGATATGAGATATCTTGTTATTTTGTATCCTGACCTTTTGGAAGATGAGAATGATGATGGTGAAATAAAGGTTGTGGATATAAAAGGAGAAAATTACGGATATGCAACTTTATTTTTAAAGAATGGATTTGTTGATTATATATTGAGTAAAGATTCTGAAGAAGAATCTGGTAAAGACCTGAGAAGTGATGGTGAGATTGCATTTTTAAGGGAAAAGGATGGGAATGTGAACTGTTTCTGCTTTTTGAGGGGGAAATGTATAAAATTTAAAGGGAAAAATCTTGTAATTTCAGATAAAAAGCTGGATTATTGTGTTGTCAGCATTGATGGTGATAAATATATTTTGAAGGCTTCATCAGAAGGAAAAAGTAAACTTATTATTGTTTTTGAGAAGAATTTCAAAAATGTGATTAGAAAATCAAAGAATTTGAAAGTAAATATTATAAGGAATAGAGCAGAACTGGAAATAGAAGGGAAAGCAGAACTGGAATTATCTATTTAAAAGGAGGGGAAAATGGAAAGGTTAAGATATAAGTTTATAATTGTAATTCTTTCCATTTTCCTTATATCTCCAATTTACAGCAAGGAAAAACCCTTTTACCTCTTATCTAAAACTGAGCAGGAAAAATTGCTTGAAAAACTCATAAACACTATGAAAAAGAAAAAGCACCCTTACCTTCTCTTTAATAAAATTGAAGAGACTGCTGGATGGAAAAACAGGGATAAGGAGCCATGGAAGACATATTTCATACAGATAAAAGAGGCTGCTGACAGAAATGTTGGAATTCCATATACATGGAAAGGGCCAAGAACAGGTGCAATAGCACATACAGATGATATATATGCAAATCCAGTAAATGCTGGATTTATGTATCAGGTTACAAAGGATAAAAAGTATTTGAAAAAGGCAGCAGACCTTTTGAAAAAAGCGACTGGATTACCACCATATACAAGATGGAGCAAAAGACACCATGGAAGAGTTATTGGAAGGGAAATGATAAAATATGCTGTTGGATATGATTTGATAAAGGAAGGACTCTCACCTGAAGAGGATAAGGCTATAAGAGATAATCTTGCAAAAATAGCAGATAAAGCATGCCTTTCATATTCAAAATGGAACAATAACCATGATAGACTGATACTTGCATGTGGACTTGGAGCGATGGCATGTGCTCTTGCTGATTATGAAGGAAATACAACAACAAAACCGATAGACTGGTTGAGAAGAGGGACAGTGAATCTCTTTTTAAAAGATGATTATAAATGGCCAGATGGTTTGAGATTGAAAGGGGAAAGGGAAATTGTCCGTCCTGCATTGAGTGGTGCTGTAAGACCAGGTGGTTCTATACATGGTTATTTTTCATACTGGTCAGGCCCTTTTACGAAATGGCTTATAATTTACAGCCATGCTACAGGAAGAAATGCTCTTGAAGATTTTCCAATTGCAAGAGGGATAGTTAATGTCATACTTACAGAAGCACTGCCAACAAGAACAGGTTCTCACCACTGCACAAACCTTCAATCATACTGGTGGCATTACCATGTTTTATTCCATCTTGTAAGTCCGGAGGAAAGGGGATTATTTAAGTGGTATGAGAAAGACCCTGGAGTTGATAAACTGAGATGGAGAAGGACATGGGGATGTGTCTGGGGAGGAGTATTCTCTTTCTGTTTTTACAATCCCGGACTTCCATCTGCTGAACCAAACTGGAAGACATTTTATTCTCCGAAGGCTGAGCTGTGTGTATTCCGTAAAGACTGGTCCTTAGATTCAGACTGGCTTTTATTCAATTGTGAAAATTACCCATCAGACAGCCACAGATGGATGCTCCATAATGATAATATGTCATTTGAGTATTATTCAAGGGGTGATTATCTTCTTGCAGATAATGGTGAGGTGAAGGGAAGGATGTATGGATATGGGCCAACATATGCTTCAGGTCATAATACATTGCTTATTGATGGGAAAGGTGTCATGAAGGAGAATATTTCAAAGAAGGCTTTTAAGTTTATCAATCCTGCAAGATTTATCGACCACTGCGTTGGCCCATACCTTGAATTTATAAGAGCAAAGATAAATGTTACTCATGTTGAGAAAAATCCATTGAAGGGAGTATATGCAGAACGTCTTGATTTCCCTGTTGAATGGATAAGAACAATACTTTATCCTGGAAGGGATTACTTTGTTGTAATTGATACTGCGAAAAGTGATGGAAAGCACAGTTATCAGACTCTATACCATCTTACAAGTTTTAATATAATAAAAACAAAAAGCAGAAATGACCCTGGAAAGGTAATAGGGAAATTATTTGTTGGAAAATCAAAAGTTAATTGGGATAAGGATGTTAAGACAGATATATTAACTGGTAAAAACCCGATAAGAATAATAAAGGAATATAAAGGAGTCTCTTCTGTAAGGTGGTATACAGATAATGTTCTTAAAAAGAAAGTTGAACTTTCCTTAATAACAATACCTGAGCCTGAAAAGGTAATAGTTGGAAGGACATGGGGACATATTGCAATGTTTGAACCACCATTTTCTGGAAGTAGTGAGGTTGACCATCCATTTGTATCATTCTATTCAACCGGCAAGGATATTACAAGAATGACGCTCATTCTTACAAGATATACTGATGAGGAGAAATACACTGTGAAAAAGATAAATTCTGCAGAAGGATACGGATTTCTGGTCAGCAGAGGCGGGAAGATGGATATTATTTTTAAAGGGAATGGGAAACTGGAAAATGGGAAAGTTGAGATTGAAGGAAAGATTACATATTTGAGAATTGAAGATGGAAAAGTTAAACAGGGAATTTTGATTGATGGAAGAAAGATAACATATAAAGGGGAGGAAATTGTAAATATAGAAAAACCGATACCACATTTAGCATTCAACATTAATCCTGAAGAGATATATATTCATCTCAATACAGGAGATTCTTTGCCAAATATAAGATTGAATTGTGGTATTTCTGTAAATAAAGGGTTCATCCAGGAAGAAAGAGAAGACTGGAAATGGGGAGGGAAACCCCATCCATTATTCAAGGAAGAAAAACCTTTTGGTGGTGTCTCAAAGGAAGGTAAATTTATATCATTTAAACTGGAAAATAAAGGGATATATGCATTGAAATTAAAAGGAGGGGGGAAATGAACCTGAACAGGCCTGTTTTCAGAATGCTTTCTGAGGAAAAGTGTTATGAAATACATCTTAAATCCTTGGAATTGCTGGAACGTGTCGGTATGCTTGTCCAGGATGAGAAAGCTTTATCATTGCTTAAAGAAGCAGGTTGTTTTGTTAGTTCCGATAATAGAGTAAAGGTTCCTCCTTCTCTCATTAAAAAGGCATTATCAACAGTCCCTGAAAGGGTGGTATTGTGCAACCGTGATGGGGAAAGGGTAATGTTTCTTGAATCAGATAAGGTTTATTTCGGGACAGGTTCAGATACACCGTTTACAATTGACCCTTTCAAAAGAGTGAGAAGAAAGACAGTGAAGGAGGATGTTGCAAACTGGGCAAAACTCTGTGATGCTCTTCCCAATATTGATTTTGTGATGTCAATGGGGATTGCTTCTGATGTTCCATCACATTCTTCTTATGTCCACCAGTTTGAGGCCATGGTAAAATCAACCCGTAAACCAATCGTTTTTACAGCAAATAATGGTGAGGATATAGAGGTTATATACAGAATTGCTGTAACTGTTGCTGGTTCTGAGGAAAGGTTAAGGGAAAGGCCTTTCATTCTTTTATATGCTGAACCCATAGAACCTTTAATCTGTTCAAAGATGTCAATGGAAAAACTCCTTTTCTGTGCTGAAAGAGGGATACCTGCCCTCTTTGCTCCAGGTATTCTGACAGGTGGAACTGCAGTTGTGACTTCAGCAGGAGCACTGGTTCAGGCAAATGCAGAGATGCTGATGGGAATTCTCATTTCTCAATTGAAAAGGGAAGGAGCACCGATGGTTTATGGTGGTGGAATTATCTCTATGGATATGAGAAGCTGTATAGGGGCATATTCAGGGCCAGAACAGAGAGCCCGTTTTTGTGCTATGGCAGATATGGCTCATTTTTACCGCCTTCCTGTCTTTGACCTTGCCGGTGCAAGTGATTCTCTTGAATTTGATGCTCAGGCAGGAGCAGAGGCAACATTCTCACTGCTTTTAAGTGCCCTCAGTGGAGCAAATCTCATCCATGATGTTGGTTATCTTGAATCTGGCTTAACTTCATCAGGAGAAATGATTCTTTTCTGTGATGAAATTATTGATATGGTTAAAAGGTTCCTTAAAGGGATAGAAGTGAATGAAGAGACACTTGCTATTGATGTGATGGAAAGGGTTGGACCAGGTGGACATTTTCTCCAGGATGAACACACATTGAGACATTTTAAAGATGAGATATGGCATCCAAGATTTTTGAATCGTGACAGATATGAAGTATGGGTGGAAAAGGGCGGAATTAAACTTGAAGATAAATTGAATAAAGAGGTGAGAGAAATTTTAAGAAAACACCAGGTTCCTCCACTTCCTGATGATGTTTCAAAAGAAATTTCAAAAATAGTATCTGAATATGATAAATGTGGAGTGAAGACTTAATATTTTGGTCTGATACTTCCTTTATGTAAATTCCATGCAGCTATAAATGAAAGTCCGTTTTCTGTCAGAAGCCTTGCTGTATTATTGACAGCCTCATGTTTATCAAGATAATTTATCAAAAGTTTATCCATTAAATTTCTTGAAATAATCTCCTCTTTTGAAAGGAAATAATCCAGTATATCTGTTGGATGCTCTCTCTGTTTTTCCCTTTCAATTTCTCCTCCTTCATGTTTTGCACTGAGATTTTTCACCTTCTTTGCAAGTTCTATAAGTTCTTTCCTCCTGTCATATGGCTGTATTACAATATTTTTTGTTGTTTCAAGCACATGGTGTTCAAACCTTACAAGTTCTTCAAATCCAAAATCTTTCCTTATGATAGCAGATATCTCAATAGTATTGTTATTTACTGAATTTGAGAAATTGAGGCCACGGAGTGAAGTTGAACCATCATCTCTGGAAAAAAGGTATGCCACCATCAGTGTCCACAGCACAGAATATGGATTATCAATTCCCATATAAACAGAGATTTTAAATTCAATATCTATCCCAAGTTTATAAAGGATATAACCAAGAAGAATTGTTCCTGCATTGATATTGAGCACCTGTTTTACACCATAGTTTGTGTAGTAATAAAGATATTCATCAACCCATTTGAGTGGATAATCGTTCGGTTCACCTATTCCACCGAAATAACCTGTAATTGTTTCAGGCCCACCAAGATGGATATTTGAACCATCTGTTCCCTTTGTATCAAGGCATTCCACATATGATGCGCCAATAATATTCATAGCAGCTCCAACAGCAATAATATCATTATCCTCAACCTGCTCCTTCATACGTCTCACTCTTATATACCTTGCAGGCATAACCTCTTCTTTTTCAATAGCCCTTTTAGCCTCAGCAATTAACCATGGGAAAAATTGTAATGCACTTATTTCAAGGGTAACAGCATATTCATCATTAAATTCCATACTATCCGCCTTTTCACCAAGAATTTTTCTTCTGTAATCAGGTATCGGTATAAAAGCACCCTCATCCCTCTTTTTGATAAGCCATTCAAGGTCTTCAATATAAGGGGATTTAAGTTCTTCAAGCCTTTTCAACTGTTCATCCAGACTTCTTGCTTTCTCTGCGGATTTATTGATTTTCTCCACTCCACCATATTTCTCAATAATCTCAAGAATCTTATCCACCAGAGGATTTGGCTCTTTTAAAAGGAATTGATTAATTTTCTCAAGTCTGGATGGGTCAATCAGGAGTTTTTTTCTTAAATCTTCCTTCATTTTTTAAATTCCTCCTTTATATCAGTCTCTTTAAGCATCTTTTCAAGTTTTTCCCATTCTCCTTCAAGCATTGTATATGTATGTTGTTCCTGCGGGAATGCAGATTCTTTCACCTCTTTTATGTACTCCTTAAAAGCCCTCAAAATCTCTTTATCAAGGTCTGCATATCTTTTTACAAACTTTGGTGTGAAGGCTTTAAATAATCCAAGAAGGTCATGGACAATGAGAAGCTGACCATCACAGTACATTCCTGCTCCAATTCCAAGGACAGGTATGGAAAGCATCTCAGTTATTACCTTCCCAACCTGTGGGGGTATGGCCTCAAGTAAAATGAATGATGCACCTGCTTTTTCAACTGCAATGGCATCTTTAATAAGTTCCAAAGCGCTTTCTGCTGTTCTTCCCTGTGCTTTAAATCCTCCAAGCTGGACAGAAGATTGGGGTGTGAGTCCGATATGTCCCATCACAACAATTCCTGCATCAACAATCGCTTTGATTTTATCAACAACTCTCCTTCCACCTTCAAGTTTTATAGCATCACATCCTGCTTCTTTAATAAAACGACCTGCATTTTCAACAGCCTCATCCCATCTTTTCTGATAAGAAAGGAATGGCATATCACCTATAAGGAATGTATTTGGTGCTCCACGCCTTACTGCTTCTGCATGCCATATCATCTGATCCATAACCACAGGGACAGTCCCTTCATATCCATATACACACATCCCAAGAGAATCTCCAACAAGTAACATATCAAAACCAGCCTCTTCAGCAAGTAAAGCTGTTGGATAATCATAACATGTTATAAATGAAATCTTTTCTCCCTTTTTCTTCATTTCAAAAAAATCAAACACACTCTTTTTCTTTTTCTTCATAACTCCCCCCTTATTTTACAATTGTAAATTTCCCTTTCCCCTCTGGGACAGAAAATTTTATTGTTCTTCCATTCATGGAGGTTCTTGCGAATTTTATCTCTTTTGGAGCATATTTTTTCTCAAGAATTTCCTTTTTCCATATCCAGTCTTCTGGAAGAGGAGTGTATATTACTTTCTTTGGAGAGAAGTTTATGCAATTTACTGTCAGACTGTTCTTTTCCCCAGTATGGATATCTATATTTATTTTGTCTTCTGAATAATTCAATCCGATATGGAGAGCTTTTTCTTTTAATGAAAAGATCGGTTTCCCTTTATAAGAAAATTCCTTTGCATTTAAGAAAAAGCATGTTACAAGATTTCCCTTTCCTTCTCTTACCATTCCTGCTTCCCAGTCTCCCTTTATCTGTTTTGTATTTTTCAAAAGGAATATATCTTTATAGGAAGGAGTGATAACACATATTCCATCTTTCATCTTCTCAACTTTATATTTATCTTCATTTTCATACTGAGTTAAAAGAAGGGTGAATAGATGTGCATTCTTTCCATCCTGTGGTATTCTTAAAAGTGGATGGTCAACTTCATACCTTATATCACGGAAATTGTTAATACCCCATGTTCTCTGCACCTTTATTCTGTATTTCTTTTCAGGCCCAAATACCATTCTCATCTTCACTTTTCTCTTTTCAACTTTCTTTGTCTTATATTTCCTTTCCTTCAGATCAAAATACCTAATCTCTGAAGGGAATGTCTTATGTTTGATATAATAAGGATATGTATCATATTTCCATGTCGGGATTGATGTTGTTTTCCACATTATCTCACCAGCAGTAAATTCACCGACATCCTCACATGGAGAAGCCCAGTGTGCATATTCATCACCTTCTCTTTTAGCACGAAGAGGAGATTTCTTAACATCTTTTGCCCAGTCAACTTTCTTATTATTTATGATGAGTTCACCTATCACATATCCAGGGTCATGTTTGTTCTTTGTCGGTACAATATTGAGACTTGAAAGGTGGAATAACCACTCATAATGGTGTGATTTTTCACTGCTGAGTCTATCAAGAATCACAATATATTCCCTTCCAGGGAAAAAGATAATCCTTTCCCATTTCACAGGTGCACTGAGAGGGACAAGATGTTCATATTTCTGGTTCTCATCTTCCCTGTGAGTGTAATCCATTACTGCTTTTACCATATCAAGCCATGGTGATATCATATAAGTCTCCATATATGCAGGGTCTACAAATTTTCTTATCCCTTTTACAGGACCAGACCCATCTACAAGTATGAGATTGTGTCCAACAGCTCCTGTTGGTCCATAACCATACATCCTTCCTCTCACCTCTCCACAATCCATTAATAGATAATCACCATGTGAGTAGTACTGGAAACTCATATTATCATGGTGGAGAAATTCTCTTGCTCTTGGAATATAGTAATTGTAAACATTTAAGAATAACCATGTGGCTGTTGGCTTCCATGAACTTCTGAAAACAGCATGTTCTGCAGAAGGTGAGATAAATGTTGTCCATGAAGGTGGAGAACCTTTACCAAGGTCAGTATTATATTGTGGTAATGAAAATTGCACACTCTCACTTATTAAATGCAGATCATATCTTTGTTTTGGAAAGTTTGTCAGATAGAATATGTGGGCATTCCTTTCTTCAGGGGTTAGAAGATGTAAGACTGCTTTTGTATAATACCACCTTCTTCCATCTCCCATATTTGCAGTTGTCCCCTGTCCATTGGGCATCATCTCCCACACTATATAATTCATATATTTGCGGAGTATCGGGAAATCATCAAGGGCGTTCCTCTTAAATACATGACTGTAAATCACTGCCCAGTGAACCAGACTTGGAACCCATTCAAATCTGTAACCACCTCTCCTTTCATATCCACCAAGGTCAACTGTTCTGTTTATACCTGCCCTTGGTTTGCTTTCTTCAAATACCACTTTTTTCAGATTCTTTTCATATTTTGTTGTGAGTATCAGTTCTTTTGGCTGGTATGGATTGCTTATGAATAAATATTCAGTTGCTGCTCTGAACCAGTCAATCGGTTTTGATTTTGTATCCCCTTTATAATCAGGGATTACCAGTGCGACCATTCCAAGACCAACCCCTCCTGCAGCATGGTGCCATGGATTGTCCCATTTCGGGATTGCCTGGTATACTTTATCAGCAAATTTTGCAAGTGCCTCTTCCACTATTTTCTTTTCCTTTTCACTCAATTCATTTGCTATAAAATCATAAGCAAGAGCATATCCCTGAAGAGCATAACCATTGAAAGCACCCCATTCGGGTGGTGCAATCCATCCCTTCCCAATATTTAACAGTGCTTCTTTACATTTGTTAAGGAACTGCTTTTCTCCTGTAAGTAAATATGCAAATCCAAGTTGTGCTGCTGCTGATGCTTTTCCATATTCCCGCTTACCCGGGCTTGCAAAATTTGTCTTTAAATACAGTCTCCTTACAGTTGGAACAAAAGTTCTGTTCAATACCCAGGACCTTCTTTTTTCATTTTTCCATCCAGGAGTTGATTTTATATCTTCAAAGAGGAGATATGGATGTTTTTTATTCTTTAAAGAATTTAATAAGTCAGAAAGAGGTGGAAGGTTTCCTCCACAATATATATTTACTGCCCAGAATATTAAAAAAATCTTCAAAATATTTCTCAATAACATTTTCTTCTCCCTTTTCCATTTATGATATAATTAACAGAAAAGCGTGTCAAGAAAGGAGGAAAAGATGGGAAAACTTCTGAAAATTATCCTTGTGGCTATTCTGTTTATTCCCCTTAATATCAAAGCAAAGAATTTACCAGACCCTGCAGTCAACAGGCTTTTTGAAAATATGGAAGAGTATCCAAAATATAAAGATGATTATAAAAATATCTCATTTTCACCTTCAAAACCTCTCCCTGGCCAGAATGTTGTGATTAAAGTGAAGGTCTTTAACCTTGGAGAGATTGATAGTGGAAATATTAAAGTTTTCTTATACGATAAAGATGAAAAGATAGGTGAAAGGAATATAAGAAATTTGAAGCCTCATGAAGAAAAGATAGTAGAGTTTAAATGGAAAGCAAAGGAGGGTTTCCATCCAATTATCGCAAAGGTTGAGGCAAAAAAAGATGCAAAGGTTGAGAATAATTACCTTCTGAGAGTATTAATTGTTGGTGATAGAAGGAAAGCACATCCATACCTTTTCCTTTATCCAGATGAGATAGAAAAATGGAAGGAAAAAGTGCTGGATGGGATAAAGGAAGACTCGTGGCTTAAGAGAATATATAAAGCGGTAAAGGCATATGGTGAAGCACACTGGTATCCTGGAGATTACCATGAAATCCGCGGTCAGTATGCCCATAATGCTGCGATTATCTCAATTCTTGAAGGGAGAGAGGATCTTTCAAAAAAAGCGATAGAAATATTGAAGAGTATGAAAAATCCAGGGAAAGTCTATGTAAGTACAAGACCCGGTTCATGGGATGATAGACAGCGTATATGCGGTCTTGCAAATTACTGTATGGCTTATGACCTTGTTGCTCCAAAATTGAGTGAGGAAGAGGATAAATATATAAGGAGATTGATTGCAAAAGAGATAAAGCACCATTACGATTATATAAGAAATCCTTCAGTCTTCAAAAAATACAGAGGTTCATTTGGTTATATAGTTACAGGTTTTACCCTATCTGCACTTACACTTGCAGATTATGATGATACTGAAAAAGGTTACCCTGATTATAAAGAGGGAGAACCTTCCTATGGTAAAGGTAGTGAGTGGTTGCATTTTGGATTGAATGCTATATACCTTGAATTTAACAGATATGGATTCCAGTGGGACCCTTCAGGTTATTATCTGAGTGGATTTGGATACCTTGGGCAATTTGAGAGTCGTTGTGCAGGTGCCTGCTGGGTTATCTTTAAACATATAGGATATAATCTTTTTGAAGTATATCCGTTTATTGAAGATGTACACAAATATTATTTAAAAGTAATGCTTCCAAATGGATGGCCTCCACCGACTGATGATTCTGCATTTGTCACACCTCTTACAAATGGGATGTGCGTTTTCTCAAATCTTTTTGTTGATAAGCATGCTCAGGCAGTTGCAAGATGGGCATGGGAAAACAGGCATCTTAAAGAAAGAAGTGAAGAATGGATGGATGGCCACTGGTATTATATATTTCTTTACAGAGCAACACCACAGGACCTTAAAGGGAAAAAGGAAAGTCCAAAATGGCCTCCAACAATGTTTTTCACAACTCATCAGGTATTCAGAAGTGACTGGAGTGAAGATGCCTCATATTTGATGCTGAATACAAAGCACTGTAAAGGTGCACATGGACATAACCAGAATGATGGATGTTCAATCCAGTATTATGCAAAGAAAGCATATCTTATAGTGGACCCTGGATATGGACAGGGAGGAGGATTCCATAATAGATATGTAAAACCATGGTGCAGGGGAAATACATACAATCAATCAATGATCCTGATTGATGGGAAAAGGCCAGGCCCTCAGTGGGAAAACTCTTATTATCCTGAAAACAGATTCAGACTTGATACAATAGATTATGGTGAATCTGTGGCAGAAGAGATTATGGGATGGGCTGGTTCTATTGCAAAAATCCATACAGGAATAAAACATATAAGGAGTGTGATATTTTCAAAAATTGGTGATTATTTTGCAGTAATAGATAGAATCAGAGATAAAAAAGGGAAAAAACATACTTATGAATTTGTCCTTGTTGGGAATGCAAGGCATCCATATAAAAGCGATAAAGAGCCTGGAGATATTGTTAAAAGACCCAATAGTGTTTCTTCTGTCCCATTGATAGAAAATTTAAAAATAAAAGATGTGAAAAATGGTAAAGTTGCAGAATGGATTATAGAGAATATGGATGGGAAGGATGTTAAACTTCAGGCATATTTCCCTGAAATCCATAAAGGGAATTTTTATATAAAATCAGGGGATGGATGGCTCGGTTACCGTCAATCATGGGCTGGTCGCTGTAAATATATCGCAGCGACTGTTAAGGATGTCCCTTCTGCAAATTATTTATGTATACTTTCAAGTTATCTTGTAGATGAGAAAAGCAATTTAGAAATAAGAACCTTAAAGGATGATGAGATTAAAGGGAGTGGAATTTACAGGACAGGTGTTGAGATAAAAGTTAAAGGTGGCCTGTATGAATATATTGGATTTAAGGAAGGGAAAGGGAAATTGGGTCTTCTGGATAAGATTGAATCTGATGGTGAGATATTTTTCTTAAGAGAGGGAAGGGATGGGAAAGTAAAAAGTATTCTAATTGTTGATGGTAAATTTATCAAATATAAAAAAGACTTTGTTATCTCTTCTGAAGGCCAACTTGAACACCTTGGAATTGAATTTTATCCAGAAAAAATAAAAGGACATGTGAATGCAGAAAAACCAGTAAAAGTAAAAATTTACACCGATACCAGACCGGAAAAAGTAATCTATATCCCTGATACTGAAAATTGGCTTAAGGGGGAGATTGGAATAGAGGAAAAGAAAATAGAACTTCAATTCAGTAAAAATAGAAAATACATTTTAATCTCCATTCCAGAAGGTTCAGGAAGAATAATTATCCAGTAAAATTCCCTCCAGAAAGAAAATTTGACAAATAAGTTGGATTAATTTTTAATAATTAAAAAGGTAGAAAATGGTATTTTTTGGGGAATTTAGGGGGAAAATAGATAAGCAGGGAAGAGTTGTAATACCTTCAAAGTTAAGGAATCTCCTCAAAAATAAAAGTGTATATATCACCCGCGGACTTGAAAATTGCCTTTTCATATTTTCAGAAAAAGTATGGGAATCTCAGAGTGAAAAATTAAAGAATCTTCCATTTACAAAAGGAGACCCGAGAGCATTTACAAGACTTTTCTTTTCAGGAGCTTACCAGTCAAAAATTGACAGACAGGGAAGGATTCTCATACCTTCAAATTTGCTGGATTATGCAGGGATAAAGGAAAGGATTGTTATAATCGGTGTTGGTACCAGAATAGAATTATGGGCAGAGGAAAGGTGGGATAAATATTTTTCTCATTATCTTTCTTCATACAGTGAAATTGCAGAAAAACTTGTTGAATTATGAAGGGATTTGATGGAGCATTATCCTGTTTTGAAGGAGAAAGTTCTGGAATTTATGAAAATAAAGGAGGGAGGTATCTATGTAGATGCAACATGTGGATATGGAGGGCACAGTAAATTCATACTTGAGAATTCAAAAAATATCACTCTTATAGGAATAGATAAGGATATTGAGGCTGTTGAAAAATGCAGGGAATTTTTAAAGGAATATAAAAATTTTAAAGCAGTATATGGTGGATTTGAAAACCTGAGGGAAATTTTAAAAGGTCTTGGAATAGAAAGAATAGATGGGATATTATTTGACCTTGGATTTTCACTGAACCAGGTAAAAGACCCTGAAAGGGGTTTTGGAATTTATTCAGAGGGGCCTCTTGATATGAGATATGATAGAAATTCTCCACTTACAGCAGGAGAAATTTTAAATAGATGGAGCCGTAAAGATTTGATAAGGATTTTTAAAGATTATGGTGAGATAAAAAATTGTGAAAAAGTTGTGGAAAAGATTATTGAAAGGAGAAAGAAGAGGGAATTTAAAACAACAAGAGAATTTGCAGATTTCATATCATCTGTTTTATCAAAAAGAGGAAAAATCCATCCTGCAACAAAATTCTTTCTTGCATTGAGGATAGCTGTAAATAATGAACTTGAAGTTTTAAAAAAAGGTCTTCTGGAAGCAGCAGAAGTTCTTAAATCTTCAGGGAGAATCCTTGTTATAAGTTTTAATTCTCTTGAGGACAGGATTGTTAAGAGATTTTTTAAAAACAGGAAAGATATTGGAGTTATAACTAAAAAACCCATTATTCCATCTGATGAGGAGATAAAGAAAAATCCTGCGAGCAGAAGTGCAAAGTTGAGAGTTGGGGAGAAATTATGAGGATATTTATAAAAAGGTGGCATATTTATATAGCTCTCTGTGCCTTCTTTCTTACTGTATATGTGCTGATCTCAATTTCTCTTTTCTCAATAGGATATAAATTGAAAGAACTTGAGGATAAATATAAGGAACTAACTCTGATAAATAAGAGTAAACAATCAG
>Ga0164318_10001071_pt1 | contig 23513 bp, 35 predicted proteins | sample GuaBasSedimGuay9_FD_113734 | JGI IMG/M metagenome (GOLD analysis project Ga0164318, IMG submission 113734) | Subseafloor sediment microbial communities from Guaymas Basin, Gulf of California, Mexico - Guay9, Core 4571-4, 0-3 cm | ecosystem: Environmental > Aquatic > Marine > Hydrothermal vents... | reverse complement strand
CTGAGCTACGAGGCCACTCTATGTCTAAACCTTGGAGTCAGACAGGTCAAGCCAGACTTTAGTCTGAGCCTACCAGGCTGCAAGAAATCAAAGATTTCTAGCTGCATTGTTTTTTTCAAAACAACACAGAGCAACAAGGCCACATAATCTACTATAATATTTAATAGAATTAGTTTAAAAAAGTTTGTTAATCTCTTTTTATTATGATTTCTAAACTCTTACTTCAATTATTTCAAAATAGTCTTTTAAAATATTCTTAAGCTCGCTTAAGTATTCTTCTTTTGTACTCTTTTTATTTTTAAAAGATTCATCAATAAATTTTCCTTGATTTTTAAATCCCTGTAAAACAAATTTTTTTGGCTTGCCTGCGCATAATTGATTTAACCATTTTGCCATGTCTTCTAATTCTTTTACATCATGAAAATCCTCTAAAATAGTTGTTCTAAATTCATAATAATCTAAAAGAGATGAAATAACTTTTATACTCTTTTCAATTTTTTTAACATCAATATTTGAATTAGTTATCTTTTGATATTTTTCTTTACTTGACTTAATGTCCATAGCAACAAAATCAATTAATCCTTTTTTTATTAATTCTTCAAGAAGTTCTGGAAAACTTCCATTAGTATCTAATTTAATGCTATATCCTAAATCTTTTATTTTTTTTAAAAAATCAACTTCAATAGTCATTAAAGGCTCTCCGCCTGTAATGCAAATTCCTTCTAATTGCCCTTTTCTTTTTTTTAAAAAATCCAAGATTTCTTTTTCATTGTAATCTTTTCCTACAGAAGATAAAACCAATTCTGGATTATGGCAAAACCCGCATCTAAAATTGCATCCATACAAAAAAAGAGTGCATGCTATTTTTCCAGGATAATCTATTAATGTTAATTCTTGCAAACCTTTTATTTTCATTTTTTATGCAGATACTTTTAATACCTGCTCCTTAGGTTTAGCTTGTTTATTAAAAGTTACCCTATCTTCAAATTCCTCTCTTTTTCCTTCATTCCATTGTTGCACTGGCCGAAGATACCCAACAACTCTTGAATAAACTTCACATCTTGTTCTTTGTTTTTTTTCTTGCATTTTTATTTCCTCCTTTTAATTAATCATCTCCGGAGAATCCGGCCTGATTTCTACTACTTCTAAATTCTGAACAGCATCAATTGTTTGTGCTCTATCTGCTTTTTCTACCTCTTCTCTGTAACCCCTTTCTTCATCACACTTTGGACAAAATTCATGTTCTCCAGCAATATATCCATGAATAGGACAAATTGAGAATGTCGGAGTAATTGTGAAGTACGGAAGCCTGTAATTTTCTGCAATTTTCTTAACCATCTTTTTAACTCCTTCTTTTTCTAATTTTTCCCCAATAAAACCATGCAGAACAGTCCCTCCAGTGTATTGTATTTGTAATTCATCTTGCAAATCTAAAGCTTCAAATAAATCAGGAGTATAATCTACAGGAAGCTGGCTTGAATTTGTATAATAAGGTTCTGCATCTTTTTCTCTTACTGCTCTTTCATTTGCAACAATTATTCTTCCAAATCTTTTTTTGTCATGTCTTGCAAACCTATAGGTTGTTCCTTCTGCAGGAGTTGCTTCAAGATTATATATATTTCCTGTTTCATCTTGATATTCTTCTAATTTTTCCCTCATGAATTTTAAGACTTTTAATGCAAATTCTTTTCCTTTTTCTGTAGCAATATTCTCACCTGGCATAAAATTCATTATTGCTTCATTCATGCCTAATAATCCTATTGTGGAAAAATGATTTTTCCAATATTCTCCTGTTTTTAGTTTAATGCTTCTCAGATAAAATTTTGAATAAGGGTATAATCCTCTTTCTGTAAATCCTTCTATTGCTTTCCTTTTAATTTCCAAGCTCTCTTTAGCTAATTCCATTAATCTTTCTAATCTATTGAAAAAATCCTCTTCAGTGAGAGAAGTAAATCCTAATCTTGGCATATTAATTGTAACAACTCCAATGCTTCCTGTTAAGGGATTGCTTCCAAACAAACCCCCTCCTCTTTTTCTTAATACATTATTATCTAATCTCAATCTGCAGCACATGCTTCTTGCATCTTCAGGGCTCATATCTGAATTAATAAAATTAGAAAAATAAGGAATTCCATATTTTGCAGTCATTTCCCAAAGAAGATCAAACTCAGGATTATCCCATTCAAAATCTTTAGTAATATTATATGTTGGAATTGGAAAAGTAAAAACTCTTCCATCTGCATCGCCTTCAATCATGCATTCTGCAAATGCTTTATTAATCATTTCCATTTCTGGTTTAAATTCTTTATATGTTTCTTTTTGCATTTTTCCTCCTATAATTACTGGCTCATCTTTCATATACGAAGGAACTTCTAAATCCATTGTAATATTTGTGAAAGGAGTTTGAAAACCAACTCTTGTTGGAACTGCAAGATTAAATAAAAATTCCTGCATAGCTTGTTTAACTTCTTTATAACTTAAATTATCATATCTAATAAAAGGAGCAAGCAAAGTATCAAAATTAGAAAATGCCTGGGCTCCTGCTGTTTCTCCTTGAAGAGTGTAAAAAAAATTCACAATCTGCCCTAATGCTGTTCTAAGATGTTTAGCAGGCTTTGAAGCCACTTTTCCAGGAACTCCTTTAAATCCTGTAATTAACAAATCCTTTAAATCCCATCCTACACAATATGCTCCAAGAGTTCCTAAATCATGAACATGCAAATCACAAGCTTCATGTGCATGTCTTATTGCCTCAGGATAAATTCTTCTTATCCAATAATTATTAATTATTTTTGTAGCAATGTAATTATTTAAGCCTTGGAGGGAAAATCCCATGTTAGAATTTTCTTTAACCATCCAATCATTTAATCCAATATAATCGTCTATAACTTCAATTGTGTCAAATAAACCTTTAACATTTCTTAATTCTTCATGGCTTTTTCTATAAAGAATATATGCTTTTGCAACTTTTGCATGTCCTTCTTCAATAAGAAGCTTCTCAACCATATCCTGAACATCTTCAACTTCTGGAATCTCTCTTTCTCCATATCTCTCGTCAAGCTGTTTCATAAGGATATCTGAAAGTTTTTTTGCCCTTTCTTTATCTTTTCCTCCAACAGCTTTTGCAGCTTTCCAAATGGCTTCTGTAATTTTATCTCGTTCAAAAAGAACCACACTTCCATCTCTTTTTCTAATTTTTTTAACCATTTGTGTTTACCTCTTTAATTTCTCCATCTCCACTCCATTTAATCATGCTTCCATCTCGTCTAGCATCTTCTATTGTGAATCCATTAGGATATCTCTTTTTTAATTTTTCAATATTTTGCTCTAAAATTCTCTCCAAATCCCAGTCAAAGAAATTACAGATCATTGCACTATACCAAAGCATGTCTCCAAGATTTTCTTTAATTCCGTCTTTTACATCATTTTTATGAGCAAATGTTTTCTTAATACATGAAGCAACATCTCCTGCTTCTCCTGTTAATCCAAGCCCCCAAGTAGAAATTTCTATTTCTGGATTATCAAATTTTTTTGCAGTTAATTTTGCTAATTCTTGGTATTCTTTTAAATTCATTATAACCCCTTTATTTCTTTTTTAAAATCTTTAATATCTTGAAAATCCCTATAAACAGAGGCAAATCTAATATATGCAATATTATCTAATTTTTTTATCTTTTTTATAACAAGTTCTCCAATATAAGAGCTTTTTATTTCTTTTTTTCCTTTTTTTCTTAATTGTTCTTCAATCTCATTTATCATTTTGTCTATTTTCTCTCTTGGAACTGGGCGTTTTTCAAACGCTTTTTCAATTCCTTTTTCAAGCTTTTCTCTATTGAATTTTTCCCGCCTTCCATCTTTTTTAACAATCTGAAATTTGCAATCACTTATTTTCTCATATGTAGTAAATCTTTTTCCACATTTTAAGCACTCTCTTCTTCTTCTAATCCCTTCTGGAGAGTCTCTTTTATCAGTTACTTTTGACTTTTTATTCGAACAATATGGACATTCCATTTAAATCTCTTATATACAACATATTGTATATTATCCTAGTTACTATTACTATAGCTTGTAGTGTATTAAATAGAAATATAAGAAGTATTTAAAGGTTTATAACCATCAAAAAGTTACATTTTTATTAATTGGCATCTCTTGCAAATTCTTCCTCTCGATGGCTCTCCACAGATTTCACAATATTTAACTCCTGAGTCATTTACTTTAATTCTTGGCAAAATCTTCTCAAAATTCTCTATAATGTTCTTTTTCTTTTTGTCAGACAAAGTATTTAAAAATTTTCTGACTTGAATTCTATAAGAATCCATTGCACAAGGACATCCTTTATATTCAATAGGAAGTTCTTTTTCAAGGGAATATTTTTTAATTTCTTTTTCAGGAGCATAAAATAATGGTTTGATTCTTGGAATAAATTTTTTATCTATCTCGCCTTGAGAGATTGGGCCTAAATTCACACTTAATTTTGGACTTCCTTTAAAGATATTAATTAAAAAAGTTTGAGCTTCATCATCAAGATTATGCCCTGTTGCAATAAAATCTGCTTTTAATTTTCTTGCTTGTTTATTTATTATCCATTTTTTTATAACTCCACAAATTGCACAATTTTTTATTTGCCCCTTTGCTCTTGATTGAATTCCTGTTCTAATATAGCACATTGAACTTCCCATCTCTTTTTTTACATCATAAACATGAAGTTTAATCTTTAATAATCTGCAAAGCTCTTTTATTTTTTCTAAACATTCTTCACTGTATTTTCCCATTCCTAGATTAATATGAAATCCTTGAATATTATATCTAAATTTTTTTAAAAGATATGCAGTAACAGCAGAGTCTTTTCCTCCAGAAAGAGCAACTAAAATTCTCTTATTTTTTTTTATTTTGATTTTCCTTAAAGTTTCTTTAACGTGCTTTTCTAACTTATCCATAAGATAAAAAATAAAAATTAATTAATAAATCTTTAGAAAATTCTCTTTGTTTTTCTGCTTCTTTTTATTTCATCTAATACTCTTGAATATTCTTTGTATATCTTTTTATGTTCTTCACCTCTAAGGTACTCACACTCTCTCATAAATCTTTTTGCTTTTTCATGTTCTCCTTCAATCCAAATCTGCATAGGATTATCAACAAGTGTAAAATGATAATCTTTAAATCTTTCTGCTTTTTCATTCTCTGAAAAATCATAAACTCTTACTTTTCCATCTAAATTACTTAACATCTCTTTTCTTTTACCCTCAATTTTCTGAACAAATAATTCTACTTTTGCTCCTTGTTTATTCCAATATTCAAATAATTCTCTCCAGGAATCTCTAAACAACCCTCTTGGAACATCATTTTCAAGAATAGAAATCAAACTTCCACGAATAACAGCAATCTTTTCCTTAATATCTTTCACATAAAACTTTTTTAAATGTCTTGCAAAATCTCTTGGATTAATTATAATTCCTAGCATTTTTTTATTCCTAATGTCTTTCTGGGCCTCTTTGAGAAGTAAAGTCTTTTCTTTTTAATTGAGCAAGTTTATTTTTTATTGCTTTTTTAACATCAGATTCAGATGTATTAATTGTTTCTGCATATGCTTTAAGAACTTCATTAAGTAAATTTTTTCTTTTCTCTAATTCTCCTTCATCAATTCTTCTATTTAAAAGCATTGTTAATCCTCGTTGATAATCCTCTCTACTTATGAGCCATACATGTTCATTTGTTTGATATAAAACAGCATCAATAAGTCCTTCATCTGTTTCATAATTCCACCATTCTTCATGATACTTTCTTTTTACTTGTTCTGTATTATAATCTTCCATAAAAATCCTCTTAAGAACTAGTTTATAAATCTTATGAAGAATCCTTTTTTTCATATTCTTCTATAGCTTTTTTCAAAGCTTTCTCTGCCATACTTGAACAATGCATTTTTAGAGGAGGCAAACCTTTTAGAGATTTAGAAATATTTTTCATAGTAATTTTTTTTGCTTCTTTTAAAGTTTTTTCTTTTGCTAAATCAGTGATTATAGATGAGCTTGCAATTGCAGCTGCACAGCCAAAAGTTTTAAACTTAACATCTTTTAAGATTTTTTCTCCTTGTTTGTTTTTTCCTACTTTAATATAAACATTAATAATATCCCCGCAAACAGGATTGCCAATTTCTCCAACTCCATCAGGATTTTTTATCTTTCCAATATTTTTTGGATGTAAAAAATGTTGCATAACTTTTTTAGAATACCTTTTGTTCATTCTAGAATTTCTCCATTAGGCATTAAATTATCTGGATGATATAATCCTTTTTCTTCCATTTGAAATCTTTTGCAATTTTTCCAATTCTCTTCTGTTTTGCAATATTCTTCTTTAAATCCCTCACTTATCTTTTCTTGTTTTTCAAATTGTCTTAATGGGCAAATATCATACCATTTGCATATCATTTTTTATTTAACTCCTTGACTATTTTTTCTATTTTTTTTTCATCTATTCCATGAGCTAAGCATCCTTGTTCAAGAGACTCTTGCTGAGCTAGAGGGCAAAAAACACATCCTAACCCATTCTCTATTAAAATCTCAGCAGCTTCTGAATTTTCGTTTATAATTTTTTTAATTTTTGTTTTTTTTGTTACTCTCATTTTAATGGGCTTATCTTTCTTAACCTTTCAACAATATTCTTTATTTTTTCTAGAAAATAATCTATTTCTTGTTTTGTAGTATATTTTGAGATGCTTATTCTTATAGAACTATTTGCCTCTAAAGCAGAGAGTCCTAAAGCAATTAATACATGGCTTGGATTTAAAGATTTTGAGGAACAGGCAGAGCCAGTAGAAGTGTATATTTTGTAAGAATTTAAATAATCTCCTAATGCTTCTCCTTCAATATTCTTAAATGAAATATTAATATTATTGCATAATCTTTTTTCTCCTTCTGCCCCGTTTAATTTTGTTTTTGGAATTTTCAAAAGTTCTTTAATAAGAAAGTCTCTTAATCTTTTCATTTTTCTTACATCTCTCCAAGAAGAAATTTTAACTGCTTTTCCAAATCCTACAATGCCTGGAACATTTTCAGTTGAGCTTCTTAATTTAAATTCTTGCCCTCCTCCATGAAGCAAAGAAGTTATTTTTATTCCTTCTCGAATATACAATGCACCGACTCCTTTAGGCCCATGAATTTTATGAGCATTTAAAGTCATTAAGTCAATATAATCTTTCTTAACATTTATTGGAATCTTTGTGAAACTCTGGCAAGCATCTGTATGAAATAAAACATTTTTTTCCCTGCAAATCTTCCCAATTTCTCTTAAGTTTTGAATTGTACCAATTTCATTATTTCCATGAATTATTGAAACTAAAAAAGTTTCATTTGTGATTGCTTTTTTTATGTCATCAGGATTTACAAATCCTTTTTCATCAACATCTAAATAAGTCACTTTTGCTCCTTGAGATTCAAGCCATTTACAAGAATTTAAAACACAATCATGTTCAATTTTTGTTGTAATAATATGATTTTTTTCTGGGTAATTATTAAAGAAAAGCCCTTTTAATGCAAAATTATTTGCTTCTGTCCCTGAGCCTGTAAATATTATCTCTTTGTATCTGGCTCCAATGGATCTTGCAATTGTCTCTCTTGTTTCTTCAACTGCTCTTCTTGCTTCTTGCCCTTTAAGATGTAAAGAAGAAGCATTGCCATATTTTTCATTAAAATAAGGAAGCATAGCTTTTAGAACTTTTTCATCTGTTTTTGTTGTAGCAGCATTATCTAAATAAATCTCATTATTCATTTTTTACAATTACATCCTTTTTTACAATACGTCTTTGCATGTTTGTCAATTATTTTTAAAATAGGAAGAATTGTGTCTTTATTCAAAAAGTAAATTCTTTGTTTTCCTTTTTGTTTAACATTAACAATATTGCAGCATTTTAAAGAAGCCAAAGCATGAGAAACTTTGCTTTGTTCTAATTTAAGTTCTTTGGAGATTTCTGTTACATTTTTTTCTTTTTTCTTTAAATTTAAGATAATCTCTATTTTAAGAGAATTAGCAAGATTACTAAAAAAAATATTATATGTCTGTTTTTTCATATGAAATTATATTCATATGTCTTTATAAACTTTTTTCTTTTTTGCTTTCTTGTGCTTTATATTTGCAATGAAATCTACAATTTTTTCTCTTTCTTTGTGTATGACTAACCCTCCAATTAAGAATAAAATAACTCCAATAAGAATATATCTTACTTTTTTATTTTTAAAAAAGCCAATAATTCCTTTGCCAGTTATGCTTGTTTTTTCTTCAGAAGTTTTATTTTCTGAGCTTTGATTTCCTCCTATTTGAATTTGCCTTGTTGGAATTGTTTCATTTATTTCTTTAATGCTTATATTTGCTAAAGAATTTTTATATTCATTGTAAGTTATTTTTAAGTCATATGTTTTGTCATTGTCTATATTAACTTTTTTTGATTCTCCGACATTTAAAATAACAGTTAAAGGATTGCTTGAGATAATTATTTTTGCTTCTTCTTCACTAACATTATCTAATTTTATTGTATGAGTCTCATTCTTAAAAGTAAACTTCATTAAATCATCTTTTTTCATTAATTTGCTTGCACCTCTTTTAAATTCATTGTCTGGAATAATAAACATTGATGGTGAATCTTCTGTATCAGTGTCTTCTTCAGTTGTAGTATCATCAGTTTCTGAATCATCACTGCTGTTATCATCTGAAGAAACAATATCTAAATTCCATTCTGAAGTTGTCTTTGAATTTTCAGCAGCATCAATGCATTGAATTTTCCATTCATAACTCCCTGAAGAAAGAGAAACACTTATGTCTTCAGTATGATTTCTTTGAATTGATGAATCTGTTTTTTCAATATCATCATCTAAAATTAAACTGCAATTTTTAATTTCATTCATATCACTAACATTGTATTTAAAATGAACAGTGCCAGAATCCTCTTCTCCATTGTCTTCAGGGCTTATAAGAGTGACTACTGGAGAAGTGTTATCATATGTTATTGTGTAATTAGAGTCAGCAAAGATTAAATTAGAATTTTCATCTTTAAAAAAACAATTCCAATCATAACTTTCTTCATTTGATAAATTATAATTAAAATTACTTTGATTTGTTTTTCCTGAGATATTCACTGTTTCATTATAGACTAAACTGCTTGAATTCCATATCATTAAAGTGTTATTTGTCAAGTTTGCTACAGAATCAGTCACATTACAACTAAAATTAACCTGATTCTCACTTGTATAATAATTATCTGAAGGAGAGATTAAATTAACTATCATTTCTCCAATCTTTAGACTATAATTTGAAGAGATATTATAATTTCCCTTATCATCATAACTTTCACATGCCCATTTATAAGTTCCATTTTCAAGAGTTAAATTTAAATCTATTTCAAGAAAATTATCTGTTGTATTTAGATTTGTTTGATTAATTAGAATATTGCTTGAATTCCATAAATAAAAACTTAAATTATTTAATTCAACATCATCTGCACTGCAATTAAAGCTTATATTTTGAGATAAACTAACCAAATTGTCTTCTGGAGAATTCATATTTATTTCAGGTGCAAATTCATCTATATTAATAATTGCTGAGTAAACATCTATTCTCGAATAATTTAATCCTGATCCAGAATCATAAATTCTCTTTCCAGAATCATTTAATGCATCTTCAATTTCAGATGGAGTTTTTGTTTTATTTTCTAATTTTAAAAATTGATTAATTATTGCAAAAGCTCCTGCAACATGTGGAGTTGCCATTGATGTTCCACTCATAGTCCCATAACTTGAAGAGGGGATTGTAGAATTTATAGAATAGCCAGGAGCAATTAACTCTACTAAAGAATTTCTATTATAATCAAAAGTTGAATCATCTTTTCTAATGCTTCCAACTGGTATTGCATTTTCATAACATGCTGGTTCAGATATATGTGTTGTATTTCCACTATTTCCAGCAGCAATAATCACTGAAATATTTTTTGCAACTGCATTATCAATAGCATCACCTTCAAAAATTGAATTACAATAATTTTCATGGCACCATCCAGTATAAGTCCCATTACTGTATTTACATATTGCTCCTAAACTCATGCTTATAACAGAAATATTATATTCGTCTTTATTATCAACACACCATTGAATTCCTGCTTTAATGTCATCTCCTCCACAACTTCCACTTGAGTCACAGACTTGGACAGAAATTAAATTTGCACCAGGAGCAAGACCCTTTAAACTTCCATTTGCAGATGCAATTCCTGCAACATGAGTTCCATGCCCATTTCCGTCAGTAGCAGAACAATTTTCAACACAATTTCCTCCACTAATGCAGTCTATTATGCATGTAAGATTTTTTTCATTTAAATCAGGATGAGTGAAGTCAACTCCTGTATCTAAGACACAAACAGTTTGTCCTTTGCCTGTAAGATTATTATTTTTCTCTTTTAAATTCCAGGTTGAACTGGCATTGATTAATGGAACTGAATCCTGTAATGCAATACTTCTTGTTTTAACAATTTCAACTGATTTTACATTAGGATTATTCTTTAAAATTTCTAATTCAGATTTATTAATAATTGCTGATACCTCATCCTGAAACTCATGTCTTATTTTTATGGAATTTTTTAGTTCCTGTTTTATATCAGAAGCAATTCCTCTTTTTCCAACAACAGAATTTTTCATTTTAATCATAACTCGAACACTTTCATTATCTCCTAAAGCCTTTACAACTTCTCCACTGATATTTGGAGAGATAGAATGATTTTGCTGAGCAAAAAAAACTCCAATAACCAAGATACCTAATAATAAGAAAATTACACTTCTTTTCATTATTAAATTAATCATTTTGCATTCTTAAATATTTCTTAATTACATTTATATATTAATTTTCTCTTTTAAAGCTTATGAAAACTTTTTCAATTTTTTTTAAAAATAAAAAAATTAAAATCCAAGTATCTGTTTGTAATTATTTTCAGAAAATTATTGGGTTAATGTTCACAAGAAAACAAAAAGCCAAAGCTCTTTTGTTTGATTTAAAAAAACCTCTGGCAATTCATTCTTTTTTTGTTTTCTTTTCATTTTATGCATTATGGCTTGATAAAGAAAACAAAGTTCTTAAAATAAAAAAAATAAAACCTTTCACTTTTCATATAAAACCAAGAATTAAATTTTCAAAAATTCTTGAGATACCTATTAATAAAAAATATAAAGAGATTATTAAAAAATTACAATCCTAAGCAGTCTTTATAAGACATAACGCTCTTATATTTCCATAATAATTTTATCTTTGAAATTTTTAATTGACTTCCAAAATCTCCATTTCTTTTTGCATCTTTTATAATAAAACAAAAATTATTTTCATTGAATTTTGATAAATACATCGAGCTTATAATTAAAATTATATCAACATTTTCATCTGAGCTTTTTTCAACTTTTCCTTTTGTTAACAAATAAGAATAATCCCATTCTCTTTCTCCAGAATCAAAATTATAAAACTTTATTAAAATTTTAGCATTTTCTGGAAGTTTTTGAATTATTTCATTATTTGGAAGAATTTCTTCAAATTTTTTGAAATCCTCTTCTGTTGCAGGTTCGTAAACAATTGGTTGAGAAGGAACATAAGAATGTTTATTATTTGAGTTTAGAGTTTTAGGTTTTTCATAATGAGTGTATATTACTACTCCAATTAGAATTATTATAATTATAATAAGGAGAATGCTATACAATTTTTTCATCTTAAAAATGGGCGCGGAGGGAATCGAACCCCCAGCTTCCGGGCTGGAGCCGGATATTTTACCATTAAACCACGCACCCTTTATGATATTAGAAATGCTTTATTTTTAAACTATTTCATTGCTTTTATTTCTTTAATCTCATCTCCTGAAATTGCACATCCTTTAAATTTCAAAGCCCAAAGTAAGGCATCTAAAACTGTTTTCCCATCTTTTAAATCTATTAGTCCTTTTTTCCAAGCTACATAGATTAATTCAGTTGAACGTATGAATCTAAAACCTCTAAAATATTTAAAATTCTTTTTCTTTAATTTAACTCTTGTGCTTAATTTTTTTGTTAATAATTTTTCAAGATTTTCTGGTTTTTCACCAAGCATTCTCGTTGTTCTTTCATCTACAGCTATGACATGAGGAATTTTTTTATCAAACAACATTCTACTTAATGCCAAGCAAGCAGTCTCTCCATCTTGAATAATTTTAATATCTTTTTTATTTCCTTCAAACATGCTATTTGCTATTTTCAGCATTTTATCTTTTAACTTTGAAATCTCCTCATTTTTTATTCCTAAAGAATCAGGCATCTCTAAAACTCTATCATCAAGCAACTCTTTAATTCTTAAAGCCTCTAATTCAAATCTTTTTACATTTAAAGGCCTATCAATAACTTCATATTTTACTTCTTTTGGAATTATAAATTTTCCCTGAAAGATTTTTTTTAATTTTCTTATCTCATCAAATAACCCATTCATAGAAAGACTAATTAAACTGCTTGCATCAAAAATTATTACTCCTTCCATTTTATTTTGATAAACAATCTAAACTTACATCTAGTAATTTATTTAATGTCCTTTTAAAATCAAATTTATGAAATTGGGGGTCCCACTTTTTATCTCCTAAAACATCACTTACTGCAAATACTGATGCTACTTTCACTCTCCTAAACTTTCCTAATGCAAAAAGACTTGCTGCTTCCATCTCTACAGTATAAATTCCTTTCTTTCTGTAATGAGCTATTTCTTTTTTTGTTTCTCTATAAGGTGCATCAATAGTCCAAGATGCACCAATTGTGTACTGAATACCAAATTTGTCTAAAGATTTACTCAATTTATTTGTTAAACTTTTGTCTGGATAAGAATAAATGCTATCTGAAATGTAATGATGACTTGTCCCTTCATCTCTTACTGCTTTATTGCATAAAAAGACTCCTCTGTCTATCAAACCTCCTGCAGAGCCCATATTAATAAATTCTTTTGCACCAAGAGCTATTAATTCCTCAACAATTGTTACAATATTTGGTGCTCCAATTCCTTTAACATAAAGAAATCCTATTTTTTTATAAATTAATACTTCATCATTAAGATACAATTTTAATCTTTTGTATTTTCCTCTAAATTTTTTCCTAAAATAATTCAAGACACTCTTTTGATAAGTAATGATTATTTTCTTTGGAAATTTTCTCTTATCCCACTTCTTATATTGAATAAATTCCTCTGGAGAAAATAATGCTTCTGCTACTTGTTTATTTTTAAATTTTGGAAAGACCATTATTCAAACATATCCATTGCTAATTTAATTCTTGATTTTACATTTAAAGTTCTAGAGATTGGAACATCAGAAATCCCAGTCTTTCCTGCATAATCTGCTAAATCAAACATTGTAACCCCAAGAAGTTTTGCAGTCTGCTCCATAGAAATTCCATGTTCATAAATTCTTGAAGCTTTGTTTATTTTTGCTTTTGCAAAAACCTCCTGGATATATTTTTTTAATTTTCCAGAAATCTTGCTTATTGCTTTTCTTATTATTTCAAAATCTTTTCTAAAAGCTTTTTCTTTACCCTCTTTAATATCCTTTATAGCATTATCCAAAGAATTAATAGTTATTCTATAAAAATTACTCCATCCTTTCATACTTCTATAATTTTCTCTCTCAAAAATTTTTCCTAAAGAATAGATTATTACTGCTACAGCAATATTATCAGGATCTTGGGTTAATGAGGCAGTATTTGTAGTTTGATTGCTTAAGTTTTTTATTTCTGATGCATCATCTTTTTTTATTGCATTTTTTGTTTCTTCAAGAATTCTTAATATATTCTCTTTTTCATGCATATTATTTTATAGAAAAAAGAATATTTAAACCTTGATATTCTTATTAATTTATGAAGAAAGTTTTATTAGATACAAATTTTATTTTAACTTCAATAAGAAACAAAATAGATTTTACAGAAGATATAAAATTTTTAGGATTAGAAATTCTCATCCCTGAACAAGTTGTAAATGAATTAAAAAATATTTTAAACTCAAAAAAAAAGCTGAGATTTAAACAAGAATCAAAAATAGCCTTGAAATTAATTATTCCTTTTAAAAAAATTGACTTAAAATTTAAAAATACTGACAATGGAATAATTAATTTTGCAAAGAATAATCCGGATATAATTATTGCAACTCTTGATAGAGAAATAAAGAAAAAGATTAAAAATCCTAAATTAATAATACGAAATAAGAAAAAACTAGAAATTATTTAAAATGTCTTTACTTTCAAAAATCTCTGGAGCAACTACAACTCTTCAACCTGTAAGTTCTATTAAACCTAATCAGACTCCTTTGACTCCTCAGAGACAAACTGAAAATATTGCAGAGGTTTCTCAAGGAACAAGAGATTTGACTCCTGTTAAAAATCTTATGTATACATTTAAAGAAGGAGTTCCTTATGTAAAAGAAAATCCTCTTCTTGGAACAAATATAGATGAATATGCTTAAAGATAATCTTTTTAAAGCAACTTTTATTATAATTTTCAGATAAAATGTTCTATTTAACTGAGATTGAAGATTATGTAAGAGTAGAACCAAAATTATTTGGTTTGCCTACTTCAGAGGCTGTTGATAAACAGCTTCGAGAAACTTATAAAGAGTATTATGACAAAGAACTTGGAATGGTTATTTCTGTAGTTGAAGTCGAGGATATTGGAGAAGGTGTTATTATTCCAGGAGATGGAGCAGCATTTTATAAATCAAAATTTAAATTACTTGTTTGGAAGCCTGAACTTCAAGAATTAGTTTATGGGATTATTGCAGAAATAACAAATTTTGGAGCTTTTATTAGTTTAGGAGTTATGAGAGGAATGATTCATATTTCACAGACAATGGATGATTATGTAAGTTTTAGCAAAGCAAATTCTCTTACAGGAAAAGCATCTAAAAGAAGTTTAAAAATAGGAGATTTATGTCTTGCAAGAATTGTTGCAATAAGTCACAAAGGAAATGAACCTAAAATAGGATTGACAATGAGACAGCCTGGATTAGGAAAACTTGAATGGATAAAAGAAGACCTAATAAAAAAACAAAAAGCAGAAGAAAAAGCAATTAAAGCAGCTGAAAAAGAGACTAAAGCAAAAGGAGGAAAAAAGAAATAATGGCAAAAACTAAAGCATGTAAGATTTGTAATACAATTTTTGAAACAGGAGAAAAATGCCCTAAATGCGGTTCAAAAGAATATACAGAAGGATTCAAAGGAAGAATTATTGTTTTAAATCCTGAAAAATCAGAAATTGCTAAGAAATTAAATTTAAAAGAAAAAGGAAATTTTGCAATTAAAACCCGTTAATTCTAAAAAATGAATATAAATATAATTAAAGAAGAACAAAGCCCTTTGTTTAATAGAAAAGAAATTTACGGAATTATAGCAGAGAATGTAATTCCTAGTAAAAAAGATGTTGCAGAGTTTTTATCTAAAAAATATTCTGTTCCTATTGATGCAATTAGGATTTTAATGATTAAAGGAAAATTTGGAACAAAAGAATTTGAAATTAATGCTAATATATATTCCTCTAAAGAAGAAAGAGATAATCTTGAAAAAATGTCTGAAAAAGAAAAAAAGACATTAGAAACAACTGAAAAAAAAGAATCTTCTCAGGAAAATAATGAGCCAGCAAAAAGTGAAGAAAAAATTCCTGCTGAAAAAGAAATAGGGATTAATCCTGTTGAAGAAGCAAAAAAACTTGAAGAAAAAAAACAAGAAGAAGACAAAAAAGAAAAAGATAAATCAAAAGAAGAAAAACTAAATGAATAAATAAAATGGCAGGAAAAAAACAAGTAAAAAAAGGAAAAAAACCTCATAAAAATAAAAAAACAAGCAAGAAATATTCTAAGTATAAAATTGACGGTGAGAAAGTTACAAAAGAAAGATTCTGTCCAAGATGTGGTCCAGGAGTTTTTTTAATGAAAGCAAAAAACAGATTTTATTGTGGGAAATGTCATTATTCTGAATTCTTAGGAAAAAAAGAAACTGAGAAGAAAGAAGAAAGTAAAGAATAATCTAAAACTCAAATAAAATATCATAATTGGGCAATGTTTAAACATTAATAAGCCCATACATCTTTTAATTTTTATAATCATTAAAACCCTCGGAGAGTTTTCAAGTCAAACAAATAGCACGACCTGAACTCTCTCCTGGGCAAAAAGAGGTGATATTAATTAGAGCACACTCTGATATATAAACCTTTCGGTTTTGTTACTCTTATAAAATGACAAGAGGTATTATTTCTAAAGTGACAACCCTTCTTTTTAAATAAATTAAAACTTTTAGTAACTACATATTATTTTAGTAACTACAGAAGCATACAGATATTAAATTTACTTTGACAACAATCTTAAAAACTCTTAATTCTTAAAGAGAGAATGACAAAAAAAGAGGAATCTGTTTCAAAAATCAATCAAGAGCAAATTCATGATTTATTATTTAATCGAGAAATTGGATGGCAAGACATTATTTATGATTTAATCAACACAGAGCAATTAGAACCTTGGGACATTAATCTGACAATTCTTACAAATAAATATCTTGAAAAAATTCAAGAATTAGAAGAAGCAGACTTTTTTATTTCAAGCAAAGTGCTTTTAGCAGCGTCTCTTCTTTTAAGGATTAAATCAGAGGTTCTTCTTAATAAATACATCAAGAGTATTGATGAGATTTTATTTGGAAAAAAACAAGAAAAAGTTTATCATACAGAAAGAATTGAATTAGATGAGGAAATACCTGAATTAATTCCAAGAAGCCCTATACCAAGATTTAAAAGAGTTACACTTCAGGAATTAATGGCAGCTTTAAATAAAGCAATTAATACTGAAAATAGAAGAATAAAAAAAGTAATAATAAATAAAAATGCTTTAAGAGAGTCAGGAATTTCTCTCCCAAAAAGAAAATTCAGTATCAAAAATAAAATAAAAGAAATTTATACTTATCTTATTCTTTATTTTAAGGAAAATAAAGACAATAAAAAAATAACTTATACAAAACTTATTGGAAAAGAAAGAGAACAAAGAATTCTTTCTTTTTTGCCTCTTCTTCATTTAGAAAATCAAGGCAAAGTCTGGCTTTCTCAAAAAAATCATTTTGAAGAAATTGATGTCTGGTTAAAAAAAACATATTTAAAACATAACCCAGACCCTATAGAGGAATTAAAAAAAGAATTTGAAGAATTAGAAAAAAATAATAAAAAGAAAACTAATAAAATCAATTAACTTGATATAATCGCAGGAACTGCTTCTGCATATAAAGAACCATCTCTTTGAGATAATCTGTAAAATACTCCAGCATTACATCCTCTATAATGCAATTCTAATTTTAATTTTTCTTCTGCTTTTTCTTTTGAATTGCCTTTTGCAGGAATACTTACCTTTACTCTTTTGCATCTAAATCTTGCATTTTTCTCATCTGGACTTGCATAATATGCAAAACCCTCTTTTGTCTCTAATTCTAATTGTTTTAAATCTCCTTTGCTAAGATACACATGGTTTAAAATCCATTTTTTTCTTGAAGAATCAGCTCTTTTTTCTCTTTCAACTATCTCTTGCTTTACAGACAACTCTGGTCTAAATCTCTCAATTAATAAATCTAAAAATTTCATTTTTATAATCTTCTTTTTTCTCTGCTAAGTTTTCTTTCTAATTCCTCAATTATTGCCGTTAAAATCTTATTTGCTCTTTTAATATCTTCTGAATTTGTTAATCTTTTTTTAAAATCTGTTTCTTCATCATATTTATGGAAATCCTCCATCATTCTTTTAATTCTTTCATCAACAAATCCGCACACTATCCCTAAATCAACTGTCCCATAAAAACCCATAAACCATCCTTTTCTAACTTTATATCTTGGGCGGATAATTTTACCATTTTTAATCATTGAACTGTGCAGCATTTCTCTAGGAATTTCATCACTGTAGTTATCTTTAAGATTTCTAACATATTCAAGATATTCTTTTGCATCCATATTTAATCTCTTGCCATGCTGTTTATAAATGTTTTCTAAAAGAGTTTAAAAACTTTGCATTTATTTTTTTATAATGAGACTTGGAGTATTATTTTCAGGCGGAAAAGATTCTTGTTATTCAGCATATTTAGCAAAAAAACAAGGCAATGAATTAATTTGTTTAATTAGCATTATCTCTGAAAATCCAGATAGTTTTATGTTTCATACTCCCAATATTAAGAAAACAAAAAAACAAGCAGAGCTTATGAATATTCCTTTATTAATTGAAAAAACTAAAGGAAAAAAAGAAATAGAATTAAGAGACTTAGAAAGAGCAATAAAAAAAGCAAAACAAAAATATCAACTTCAAGGAATTGTCACAGGAGCTCTTTATTCAAATTATCAAGCTTCAAGAATTCAAAAAATTTGTGATAAACTAAACCTTAAAACAATAAATCCTCTCTGGCATAAAAATGAAATTAAATATCTTAAGGAACTTATTAAAAATAAATTTAAAGTAATGATTATTGGTGTTGCTGCCTATCCTCTTGATAAAACTTGGCTTGGACGATTAATTGATGAAAAATTTATCCAAGAAGCAAAAAAACTACAGGAAAAATATGAGATTCATCCTGCTGGAGAGGGCGGAGAATTTGAAACTTTTGTTCTTGATTGTCCTTTATTCTCACGAGAATTAAATGTTGTAAAGCAGAAACCTAAAGGAAAATCAAATTCTTGGAAATTAGATATTAATGTTGATTAAAACTCTATCACAACAAACTTTTTAAATAAACTCTTTTTAATTTTTTTATGACTCATAATTATAAATTAGAAGGTTCTGGAAAAACAACAAGAGAAGCAGATAAACAATTAAAAAAGGAAAAAAGCAATCTTGTTAGAAAACTTAAAAGTGCTGAAGTTTCTAAAGAATTAAAAATTGAAAGAACAGATTATGAAGCAGAATATGAACTTAAAAAACAAACAACGACAGAAGAGGGCTATCTTAGAGCTTTTTCAGTCAAGAGTTCTCAATCTTGGAAAGATGTTGCTGAAAAAGCAAGAGCACATGCAGATATAAGACAATATGATCCCACTTATACTGTCAGGCAATTTTTAAAATTAACTTCAGAACAAAAAGATACTTTAGCTGGCAAAAAAAAGAAAGGTGGACCTACAGCAGGAATAGAGGAACCTAATTCTTATGATTTCTTAAGCCAACTAAGATAATTATTAATTCTGATTAAAAAATATGGATTTTCCTAAAGAATCAGTAGAACAAGCAAGAGAAATTGTTTCTAAATATAGACAACACTCTCGTTCAAAAATAGGAATTGCATATCAACTTTACAACAGATATTTTTATCATATTAGTTATGGATTTAGTGAATCAATTAAAACAGGTAATTGTGGAAGATTTCTTCATGAAATTCAAAAAGAAACAGATTGTTACACCATGGCTGGCGTAGTTTATTTAATTGCAAGAGAGGCAGGATTAAATCCTCAAATCTTTTGGACTCAAGGAGCAAGGGATTATGATGAAGGTTCAAACAAAAATGAAGAAGGTAGAAATGATCATGCTTTTGTTGTAGTTGAAACAGGAAAAAAAGAAAAAACAATTATTGACCCTTTTATGAATCTTTTTGGAAGACTCAAATTTGATTTTGAAAATAATCAAATAGAAGTTTATGCAAAACAAGAAAAAAAGATTGTCTACAGGGATTATAGACTAATTACTCGTTTATCTGAATCAGAGTATCTAGAAAGATTAAGAAAAAACAGAACTCCTCAAGGAGGAAGAGACACATTATCTTCAACTCAAAAAGTTTCTGCTCCTGGAGGTTACCTTGTTTTTTTAACTTATTTCCCAAAAACTAATGAGATTCAATCTTCATTGCGTTCTGATATTGCTAAATTTAACTCTGACCCTTTTGAAGGAGCACATATTTTTGACTTAGTTTCTAAAGTTGATTCTGATGGAAATTTTTCTTTTGAAGATGGAAGAATTTCTGCTTATTCTGCTTCTGCATCTGGATGGACAGAGCACACAAATCCTCACACTTCTTTTGTATTTTTTTTAAGAGATGCAAAACAATTATTTGATCTTTGGGATGAATTTATAAAAGAAAAAGGGAGAAAAGCACCAATACTTAGGGCTTCTTCTTTTAAACTTGCAGATATTCTTAAAAGAGGGGGGTTTGAGGATGATTTTTCTTTACAAGCAAATTCTTTAGCAGAAAAAATAGCTAAAAAACATTGGAGCGAAGTTCAAGACTGGCAGTCTGAAGTTGTTAGAGATTATTTTTTAAGATGCAAAGAAGATGAAGTAAGCTATAAAATTCTTTTAAGAAATTCTCATAAAACTAAATTATCTGACAGAAGAAAAAGCAAAAAAAATCCTTATGGTTTTATTTTTTCAAAAAAAGAGCATGAAAAACTTATCCAAGAAGAATTTGAAAAATATGCTGCTTTTTCAAGAGAAGTAATGGAAAAAATTTTAGAAGAACATGCAATAAGAGCAAAAATAAAAAAAGGAAGCTCTTATCATGCTGAAAGAGAAGCAAGTAGAAAACTTTCTAAAAGAACAGAGCAAGGAAGATATTTTGCAAATATGTGGGGTTTTCATGGAAGTTCTTTTCCATTGTCATTTAACATTATGGCTGACAGATACTTATTTGAAAGAACAATTGATATGGATAATTCTATTTCTGAGTTAGAAAAAGAATTAACACAAGATGATATTTTAAGGGGAGCACAAAAAATATTTTTTTCTTTGATAATTAATATATGGCATTTAAGAGATGCGTTGTTTTTAAGACAATATAAAAGAGGATTGCAAAAAATTCTTAAGGGTTAGACAATTAAGAAAACCCAAAAAAGATATTTTAAATGAAAAGGAAGATTAACAATAATCATCAAAAGATTTATAAATATGAATATATCATAATATTCTAATATGGATTTAGATACTCAATGCGAGATGTGCAAGATATTAGCAAATCCAAGTAGATTAGCAATCTTAAATGTGCTTAATAAATCCCCAAGAACAGTATCAGAAATTGTTAAATTAACAAAACTTAGCCAATCAACAGTTTCTCAGCACTTGGCTATGATGAAATCAAGAGGAATTTTAGAGATTAAGAAAAAAGGAGCTTTTTCTCAATATAAAATTAAATATCCTCAAATTATGAAAGCTTTAAGTATTATGAAAAAGATAATTAAGAGAGTGAAAAAAGAATAATTAAATTTAAGGAGGTAAAAATGTCAAAAACAATCGAGATAACAAATGAAAATTTTGAAGATGAAGTGCTTAAATCAGACACACCTATTTTAGTAGATTTTTGGGCTCCTTGGTGCCAGCCTTGTTTGATGATGGCTCCAGCTTTGGATGAATTATCAGAAGAATTACAAGGCAAGCTGAAAATAGGCAAGCTTAATACAGAGATTCCAGAAAATCAAATGCTTGCTATAAAATACCAAATCCAGAGCATTCCAAATATGAAACTTTTCAAAGATGGTGAAGTGATTAAAGAATTTATTGGTTTGAGACCAAAAGAAATGCTAAAGTCAGAAATAGGCGAAGTAATTAATTTAGACTAAAATGAATAAATATGATTTAATAATTGTAGGAAGTGGTCCTGCAGGATTAACTGCAGGAATCTACTCTGCAAGATATAATTTAAATTTTTTAGTAATTGGAAGTCTAGGAGGAGGAACAATCTCTGAAGCTCATAAAGTTTGTAATTATCCTTCTCAAAATAATATAAGCGGTTTTGAATTATCTCAAAAGATGATAAACCATTTAAAAGAACTTGGAGGAGAGGTTAAACAAGAAGAAGTGATTCAAATAAAATCTGAAAAAAATCAATTTCTTGTAAAAACTAATAAACAAGAGTATTTAGCAAAGAAAATCATTCTTGCAACTGGAAGAAAAAAACAAAAATTAAATGTTAAAGGCGAAGAAGAATTCTTAGGAAAAGGAGTAAGTTATTGTGCTACTTGTGATGCTGCTTTTTACAAAGATAAAACTGTCGCCGTAGTTGGAGGAGGAAATGCAGCAATTACTGCAGCATTATTACTTGCAGAACATGCAAAAAAAGTTTATATTATTTACAGAAAAAAAAGTTTTTTTAGAGCTGAACCTGCATGGGTAAAACAACTTGAAAAAGAAAAGAAAATAGAATCTTTGTTTAATACAGAAATCACAGAGATTCTTGGTGAAAATTCAGTAATAAAAGTAAAACTAAATAATAAAAAAGATTTAAAATTAGATGGGGTTTTTGTAGAAATCGGTTTTACACCTGATGAAACTTTTTCTAATATGCTTAAGTTAAAAACAGAAAAGGGATATATTATTACAGATAAAAAGCAAAAAACAAATATTAAAGGAGTTCTGGCTGTAGGTGATGCCACAAATAACTCTTTGAAACAAGTTATAACTGCTTGTGCAGAAGGCGCAATTGCTGCAACAACTGCTTATGAAGAATTAAAATTAAATGAATAGAATGAAATATAAGAGATACTTTTTTTATCTTTTTCTCTTAGTCATAATCCTTGTTTTTATTATTTATTTCTTCAATTCAAAGCAAAAAATTTCTTTTCCTGAGAAAAATTACTCAAAAGAAATTATTTTAAATATGCTTGCCCCGGGAGTTTATAATAATTTAAGTATTACTTTAACAGGAGATACAATTATCCACTCTCAAGAGCAATTAATAATCAATAATTCAAAGATTGACTTAAATAATCATTCTTTAATTTTTAGAGAAGGAAGCAAAGGAGAAATAAGAAATTCTATTATTTTAAATGCAAGTGAAGAATATTGGGATGGATATGTCAGCAGACATCCAGAAGAGATGGAAAATATTATGAGAAATGATAATAAATGGGGAGTAAAACCAAGTGCAGGATTAGGAGTGGAAACTAATAGTTTTATCTTAGATAAGAGCATTGTAAAAAACTCATATGGACATGGAATTTATCTTTATTATGCAAAAAATCCAAAAATAACAAATTCTTTTTTTATTAATAATTCTTGGTGTGCTTTAAGAAGTGAAGGAAGCACTGAGATTTATTTTATTAATAATACTTTAAAAGCAAATGCCTGGCAAAATCCCAGCAAAGTAGGATTTGCTCAAATAGATATTAATTCTGGAGAAGATTCAGTTTTTTCTTTTAATAAAGTTTTCAGCAAAACAGTAACAGAAGGAGCAGTAACTTTTTATAATCAAAAAAATTTAACAATTTTCAATAATGAGTTTGATGATGTAATTCTTTTAGACAAATGCAGTAATTGCGTAATTAAAAATAATTTTGCAAAAGAATTAAATCTCTTTGGCTGTGAAAAGATTACAAATGAAAATAATAAAATAAATAAAATTTCTGAATCAGAAAAAAGCGGGCCAGAAGCTTGGAGTTAAATTTTTAATTCTTTTTCTTTTCCTGTTTTCATGTCTTTTACTTTAAATCTTTTTGATTTTATTTCTTTTCTTCCAACAAAAATAACTTTGTTTATTTTATAAGAATTTGCATACTCTAAAGCTTTAGAGGG
>Ga0164318_10001070_pt1 | contig 23513 bp, 20 predicted proteins | sample GuaBasSedimGuay9_FD_113734 | JGI IMG/M metagenome (GOLD analysis project Ga0164318, IMG submission 113734) | Subseafloor sediment microbial communities from Guaymas Basin, Gulf of California, Mexico - Guay9, Core 4571-4, 0-3 cm | ecosystem: Environmental > Aquatic > Marine > Hydrothermal vents... | reverse complement strand
TAGCGTAACAAAATACTATCTTTCGCCATTCGGAATTATTTCAAATGATGCAAACAGTGATACGACTAAAATTGAAGGATATGTTCTATTGATTGCTTCTATCGGAACTATATTAGGTGCAGTTATTGCTGTTATTGGTGGTTTTACAAATAAGAACGTAGTTTCCATCATTGGCACAATGATAATGGTTGCAGGACTCGCCTATTTCTGCTACAGTTTGGGAAATATCCCTGAAATTCATGAGATGCTCTACGACGAGAGTGTATCTGCAATATTTGGTAAGAATGAAGATATTTTTATATTAATCGGAACAGCCGATTTGCAATGGCGGTTGGGGAATGGATTTTTCATTGTTACAGCAGTAAGCTTATTAACCTTGGTTGCAAGCATCTTGAAGGAAAAATAAGAAATAAGGAGGGAGGAAGATAAAAAAATATAAATTACAACTTCTCGACTTCTCGAGGGATTTTTTTCTCGAATGGTTCAAAAATGGGGGGAATTTTAGTCTCGGCTCCTATTTGTGTGTAGAGAAGAGCCACTAAACCCATTAGGCGTTCACGATTTTCCTCCCCAGTTTTCAAAAAGAGAAAACGCGAATTAGGAAGTCCAATAGCAATTTTAGGATAATCCTCTTGATTATGGATGGCATCATTGGTTCCGTTAACTACAATAACTTCTTGAGGAATACGGTGTAAATTTTCAAATAATTCAAAATTTCGGACTTGACATGCTGCTTTTTTCCATTTCCACAATTCTGCACTGGCAATAAAATCTTTAGCACGCTGTTTTTGCACCGGTTCATGCATGTTTCGTAATTTTAACCATTGAATAATTGGCCGAAGTAAATAAAAAAGCCATGAAGGTAAAATGGGTGCAATCCATTTCAAAACAAATTTGGAAAACCACAGAGTATGCATAGGATCCATAGTTATAATCGTAGGTGCTTGTATGCATCTGTCCATTAATCCTTGCATGATAACGGCAGCGCCCCAACACGGACCCATCAAAACAAAATCGTCGCTATCCAATCCTAATTTTAGGATAGCAATTTGCACATCCAGAGCTTTTTGACTCATGGTAAAATTACTTTTCCACCGATGCATTCGACTGCTTCGTTTTTCACGGGTTTCAATATAGTAAAATTCGACTTTCTCGTAGATAACTTCGAATAAATCTTGAAATCCAGCAGGTGAAACTCCCCAGCCGGGAACGAAGACTAAAGGTCTAATCGAAGCAGAAAATTCAGGTCGATAGTGAATAACTCGGATTTCACCATCAGGAACTGGAATATAATAATGATTAGAAATATCAGCATCCCAAAAATTCGGTACATCATTTCGATGCGTAGAAGCTAACATTTGATCTAACTGGGGGGTTAATTCAGGAGAAAGTTCGGTCATCTGCTCTATTGCGCTTTGAACAGAAATTGTTTCTAAGGAAATTTGAGAGAAAGACATAATTCATCATTTATATGATTTAAAAAAAAAAATGAAATTGGAAAAATTATTGGTTGATTAGAAGTAATTCGCGCCTTTTTTTCAACTCATTTTGAATCTTCACCAATTTTTCGCCATGTAACCGATAAAGAAGCAAAAATATAATTACTAAGGCTAAAGCCCCGATTGAAATAGGGGTCATCAACAATTTTAATCCTAAAACCATATTCTGATACTGATCCAAAGAAGGAGATACTAAGAAATCTTCCCAACCGTATCCAGAAAGCACTATTGCCAAAACAACAAATACCATAATGGTAGAATAACGATTAATTAAGCCATTTATTCCATAAAATGTCCCTGTTCTCCGAATACCTGTTTTTAATTCATCTTTATCCACAATATTACCGATTATAGGCTCAACAAAATAAATTGCACCCGATAACCCGACGCCCACAAAAACCATACAGAAAATTGCCCAATAAGGCTGATTTTCCAAAAACCAGAAGGGAATCAATGCCAATATCCAAAATGCAGAAGAAAGAATGAAGCCGTTTCTCCAACCAATTTTCAAACCGATAGTTTTCATTAACGGAAATGCCGCAGTTGCAGCTAAAAAAGCCACCAGTAAAAGGGCTGATACTAAAATACCACCTTCTTGGATACCTAAGACAAATATTGCATATAATGGAACAATAGTTGTAAGTAGTTTGAATACGAACCATTTTACTAAGTTCGCTATCGTGAAAATTATGAAATCTTTGTTTTTTATCACGTCTCGTATCATATTGAAAAATCCAGGTTGATCTTCCGATTTCTCCAGTTGATGGTGAATATTTTCTTGCATTCCCCATTTGAAAAAGGCAAATCCAGCCAAAATAGTAAGAATGCCCACCACTAGGCCAGTAATGATATAGCTATCGGTTATTGATATCAATTCTTCAATTTCACCGGTTTGCGGTGTCATCGGTTTAATAAAAATTGTGGGAAGAACAAAACCTATTATGACGCCGACAATCGTAAGAACCGATTTCCACATATTTGCCAGCCCACGCTCCTGTTCTGTCTCAAACATATCCGAAAACAGAGCGAGCTGATTACAGGAAAAGACCGTATATATCGTGTCATATAACATAATAATTATCAACATATATGCGAATTTTAACCAATAAGCCCAGTGCACCCCAACAGTAAATAGGATGACATTACTCAATCCAAACGGAATAATACTGATTAAGATCCAAAATCCTCGCCGTCCAAATTTACTTTGGGTTCGATCAGAAATCGGTCCAAGCAAAGGATCATTTATGCTATCCCACACGGCAAAAATAATAAATCCCCACATCAAATGCTTGATATTTATATGAACCACAGCATAGTAGAAGGTAAATACCAGAAAAGAAAACATTTGATGACTCATTTGATCAGCCATTGGTCCAAGTCCGTATGCGATAGTGCGTATTTTTGAAACACGTGAGTAGCCCTTTGTTAATCGAGTTGTTTCCATCATTAATATCACTCATTTTTGTAGATAATAATTGATAAGAATTGATAAGAATAAATAATTATTTGCATAAAAAATTATTAAATTGAGAAAATTATGTGTTGATATCGCAAATTCTCAACAGAAGAAATCGGATATCATTCTTAAAAATCGTATTTTTGAACCAAAGAAAAGTCACCTTTTAATATATCTCGTTTTAAAGTGTTCATCATTCGAATGGCCCCAATTCGATCCGACTGGCGTAAAGTTATCGGTATTTTGCGATTCTGATAAGGTATCATGCCTAAATCACCTTTAAATGCAGAATGGGGACAAATACGCAAACAAGCTCCACAGTTGAAACAGTAGCGTTTATCAATGCCGAAAATTACGGAAAAGCAATTTGTGGGACATTTAACTTCAACAGGGCATCCGTTTTGAAAATCACAGGAATAACATTGTTCCTTTGACCAGGTAATATTCCAATCCCCTTTCCACGCTTCCGCATAATTTGTCTCGCCAATTTTCTCCCTGCCCACAATATCAACAATATTCAAGGGTATTTTTGACTCGGTTCTCAGAATCTGCTTCAAAATTTGTTCGGATAGAACTGGAATTGGGACACCAATGGTACAAATAACTTCTGGTCCATTAGAAGTTTTAAATCCTCCCAAGAATTCTGGTTTCATTGATTTTAAGGGAGCCAAAGTCATTAAATTAGGCCGATTTGGAGAAGAACGCGTTCCAGTATTGATGATATGTCCAATTGCACCATTTACAGAAATGGGTGTTCCAGGATGTAATGTTTTCAGTTCAGGGTCGTTTTCAAGAGGATTTAAACCACCGCAGCCACAAAAAGAAATTTCTTGATTATTTGGAGCCAATCCAGTAATCGAAAAAATAGAATCAACCAAATTATTACTAGGGTTAATGAATGCATTGTAATTCCGAAAAGCATGTCGAGTTCCCAACATTTGAGCAAATGGGATGTCATCCAAAGTAATTGTCAAATCAAAATTATCTCCCTCAACGGATTTTCCACATACATGAATTGGTTTACGCTCAAGCAAATCCCTAAAGAGATGACCACCCCCATAGTTTGGATTATTATGACTCTTTTGCGTGCCATACATAACCAAATCAACAATTCCCAAGAATTCATTAGGCGCTGGACCAGGATATGCTTCGATTCCGTTCAACATGATTGACTTAACTTTGGAGAAAACGCGCGGTTCAGCGATTTGAAAGGAAAGAATAAGAGAAGTGCCAGACATAATTCCTTTTGTGGCCGTTGTTACAACATCAACATCTTCAAATTCATATGTTTTTCCATCTGCCATACCGTCTAAAATTTCTTGGGCTGTTAAGATGGTAGCTTGTTTACCTTCAATTTTCCGCTGGATTTCGTCCAAGGTGCGCGTTTTCATAGTATTAATTTTGTGTTAGTTTCTTATATATCAAACGCCTATAGATTTAAATGGATTTGAAAGTTTTTCTTGTATTCTAGAGGCGATTGCAGGCGGTGAAGGTATTTTTTTCTACCCCGTTTGACCTTAATTACCAAAAGTGAAGGCCCTACCGTTTCCAAAAAGCATGGTAGTTCAGATTTCAAGAATTTCTCCAAATCAACGGTAAGTGCATAACGATATCCACAAGCTTTTGCCACCGCGGCGAAATCCACTGATTCTGAAATAGAAGGTTGACATCCAGTGGAGCAATAGGAATTGTTATCGATGAGAATATGATAGAAATTTTGAGGTGCTTGATTTCCGATAGAGGAAAAATGACCTAATTGCATCAATGCCGCTCCATCTCCATCAATTACCAAAATGCGTTTCCCTACTGCTTCCAATGATTTTGATAAACCTAAACCAATAGCCGAAGCACAGCCCATGGAACCTAAAGTATAAAATTCTCGATGTTTTTCATTTCTTTTAGCACGAAGATGATACAACGCTCGCGAAATTCTTCCCGTGGTAGAAATTATCGCTGTATCTGAAGGAAAAGTGTTTAAGATATGATCAATTGCAAGTTCACATGTTAAATCGCTGTGATAGGTATTTTCAGAATTATCTGGATAAGGGTCAAAGAATTCTTTGGTACATATCAGAGCATAGGGCGCCGAACGTTCTTTCATAGATCTTAAAGCGGTGTTCAATTTAATTTCTAGATCTTTTTCATCATTTTCAAGGATTGAATAAGGAATTTCCAAATCATTTAATATGGGAAGCATAACTTGTCCCATTTTCATATGTTGGGGATCATCTGGCTTACCGGGTTCCCCACGCCAACCGATAAGAAGAAGAATTGGAATGGAAAAAACTTGAGGATCGACCAAAGAAGTAAGAGGATTCACAGCTTTGCCTAATCCAGAATTCTGCATATATACCATCCCAATTTGGTTTGTTCCTAAAAAATATCCTGCTGATAATGCAATCGATTCACATTCATTTACCGCACGGATATGGATCACGTTGGAATCGCGGGCAAGATCTGTGTTAAGAAAATTAATAGCCGCTTGTAAAGTAGAATCAGGGACGCCCGTAAAAAAATTTATGTTTTTTTCCCGAATTAGATTAAAAGGTAGCAGCTTCCATAATCAGTTCATTTTTTAATAAGAGTTTGTAAATACTATAGGAAGAAATAGTTAGTTCTCATAAGAACCTTTATGTACATTAATGTACACAAAGAAAATATTGTAGTTTTTAAAATATTCACTTATACTAAATATAATTTAATCGCTTCGCTTTATTTTATAAAGTCCATAGGTTTTTTATGAAATTCCATCATATTTAGATATGAGTGAAAATACTTCTAACTCTAACTTAACCAAAGAAATATTGGGAAAAACAAACGATCATATGAAAAATTTAGGTCAAATTGATCCCGAATGGATGCAAAGCTTTGGAAAATTCATGCGTTTGAGCAAAAAAAGCGGAGCTTTGAGCGCAAAATTTAAAGAAATTATCGGTATTGCAATCTCTGTGAAAGCTCAATGTGAACGCTGTATTGTTTGGCATGTTAAAAATGCGGTGGATTTAGGAGCTACCCGACAAGAAATTATAGAAGCGTGTGAGGTTGTGGTTTTAATGTCGGGAGGTCCAGGATTGATGTATTTTGAAGATGTTATCCGTTCACTTGATGATTTAGGATTATAATTTCTTTTTTTTATTTTTGTTGGATATTTTATTAGAAAGAATACAATAAGGTCGATATATATAAATAACTAACCTACTTTAATTGTGGTTAGAAAAGCCTGATCATTGTGATATAATTCTTGAATCTATTAAATACTCATATTGCTAGATATTTATACGGATTTTTATGGATCCGCTCATCTGGAGTACCATTTTTTAGTTGGTTTTCTCCCGAAAATGCAAATGAAATATGGAATATCAATGAACTGTTTTTTTCAGGCTTTTTCAGTGCAATTAGTTCTTCCAGCGAGGTCTTCTTTAATGATGATCCTATTCACTATATAGAATTTACTCACTACAAGATCTTACTTGAAAAAAACGCAAATAAAGATTTATTTGTTGTAATTGCAGATAAAGAATCTCCGGATGAAATCCCTATTGCGGTAATGAATCGGATGCTTGAATACTATTTTGAGAGTAATTTAACAAAAATTAATGAAATTCAACAAGATGATGGAATCGTTGAAGAGCAATTTCTACAAATTCTGTTTGAAGTTGACCATGAATGGTTAAAAACTCAGAAAAATAACTCACATCGATTAAAAAACGGAGATTCAATACAAATCCATGAATTAAAACCAAAATTGCCCAAAACAGGAGCAAAAACGGGAGCATTTACCATATCTAACGAGAATCAATTAGAACAAAAAAATATTCAATTAAAACAAAAAATAGGTGTTTTTAGTAGTGTGGGGAGAACTTTAGGACATACTTTGAACAATGTATTATCAACAATTTTGGGCAATATTAATTTATCGAAACTGGATGTTGCTGAAAATACTGATACATATGAGAGTTTAGAGGAAGCAGAACAAGCTTGTCTTAAAGCTCGTAATTTAATCTCTCAATTACTCAATATTTCTAAATCTATTGGAACCGCGTCATCTGCGAGTGAATTAAAAAATATCTCAAACATGAGTAACAATGCGCTAGAAGAAGAAACTTCACAAAATTTATCGAAAAAACCCCACACTTTAGTCTTGGGACAAGGAAAAGTTTTGTTGATGGATGATGATGAATCAATTTTAGATACAGCAAGAAAAATGATTACTCGATTAGGCTATCAAGTAGAATTGGCAAGAAATTTCATAGATGCTTTACAAAAATATCGAAATCATAAAGAAAAAGAAAATCCATTCAATGCTGTTATTTTAGATTTTTCTGAAATCGGCGGTGCGGGTGAATTTGGTTCCTTAATCTTGAAAAACCTTGATAATCAGATAAAAGCGATAGTTTCAAGCGGTTTTATTGATGATCCCATATTCAGCAATTATAAAAAATATGGATATAGCGGCGTGCTAAAGAAGCCATATAATTTGGGCGAGCTAAGTTTAGTTTTATCGCAAATAATTCAGAGTTAAATATTCGCTCGCATATTTTTATTTTGTGAGAAAAATCCATGCTAACTAAATCAATCTGGTTTGAGAAAATAGGGCAAGGAATACCGATCATATTTATACATGGTTTAGGAGTGGATCACCGTACACTTTCTCTAATTTTTGAACCCTTTTTTAAATCACACCCACAATTATCGTTTCAACGAATTTATCTTGATCTACCTGGAATGGGAAATACCCCGATTCTTCCAAAAATTCATAGTTCAGATGATATTTTAGCATTATTGGAAATTTTCATCAAGAATACGATTGGAACTAAACCATTTCTACTTGTAGGAGAGAGTTATGGAGGTTATTTAGCCCAAGGGTTAATTTTTCGTTTATCTTCTCAGATTCTGGGTTCAATTCTTATATGTCCGGTTGTGATTCCAGAATTATCTAAACGGACCTTACCTCCCAGCCAAATAATTTCTGAAACACCGGGATTTCGAAACACTCTAACTCCATCTGAGTTGAAAGAATATCTTAGAAGTACTACAGTTATTTCGGCTGAAAATTGGGCAAAATTCTCTAAATTAATTTATTCAGCATACCAAACAGTCAATAAACCATTCGTCTCACAATTATTCCGAGAAAATTATCGATTATCAGTTTCAATAGATTCCTCCTCGAAGTTATATTCTTTCCCTTTACTGATGTTGTTGGGAAAACAAGATAGCACGGTGGGTTATCAAGATCATTTTTCAATAATCGAGAAGTTCCCACAAATTTCATATTTCATAATAGATCGTGCTGGACATAACTTATTAATTGAGCAAACAACTATAATTTGTAAGTTAATCGAATGGTATTTACTTCAGAATTTTCCAAAAACGTAAACTTCACCAAAAAAAAAAGAAAAAAAGATAAAAAATGCTTTACTAAGCTCGCACAGAACCATAAATGCGCTGACGAATCCATGGTGAATTATCAAATTGTTGAGACGGAATTATTCCTTTAATTTCTTCAATAACAATTGAATCCAAGAGAATTTCGGGAATTTCCTCGCAGCATATATCAAAATATTCATTAATTTGACAGATAACTGGTGGAGCAAAATATTCATTAATTAATTTGTCTAGTTCAACAAGTTTTTCCGGCTCTGATCGAAACAACCAATAAGCATCTTCAATCCGGATAGAAAATTGTTGAATCTTTGGCGAACTAGAGATAAATTCATCCAATGCTTTGTGGATCTTAATCAGGTCGGCGTTTTTTAAGGGATGTTGCACCCCGAATTCATAATAAAAGTCATCATCACTAGCATGGGCTGAAATTAGTCGAATGCTAGGGTAAAGTTGTTTAACAACAGCACCTATAACGAAGGCACCCAATTTTTGAATTCTGTTTGGCGATATGTTTGAAATTTTTATCATATTCATCACTTGTTTTAATTTTTTGCAGACTAATAAAAAAAAAGGAATTTGCATATTTAGCAATGTTTACACAATATTGCATAGAATTTACAGTCCATTTGATAATGTAGAAGTAAAAATTAGCCATTAACAAGTGAGAGAAGTGCTACCGAAAGGAAAAGGATATACATTAAAACACACAGGAAATGATTCTTCATTTTTCATTTCATTTTTCATAGGTTTCACCTGAATTGAAAGATCAATATCACGATTTCATTTCAATAACAAATTAAATTTATTACCCAAAATATAAAAATCTTTGGTACAGTTTGCGATATAGGTAATTCCAAAGCAAACTAGGACAATTATATGGTATACATCTTGTATCCCAGACTTTTTTATTCAAAGAGAATTCTATAATTAATAAATACTAAATGGATAAAAATTGAGCGCTCACTACTACGCAAGCGAGAGTGTAGAAGGTAATTAACAAATAAAAATTACCCATTATTTGCGTTGAAGCATGTTTAATCCATATGGCAATCAAAGCATTCGTTTTATTTCATCCTCACTTACTACGGGGTGCAAGATTAAATCCCCCGACGCAGTGAGCTATCGAGTAAAGGTAGTTTTACAAGAAATGAAACGATTTAGATGCATTTTATTCACGAAAATAGTAACTCAAATTATTTTAGCTTATTACAATTGAATAAGAGTGAAGTATTAAATATTTCGAATTATTCCATTTAAAATTTAGAGTGCATTACTATTTAATTGGAAATATAATGAAAATTGATCTACATGGGATGGAACTAATTGAAGCTGTGATTGAGATACTTTATTGCATCCGCGAGGCGGATCTTTCCACAGATAATATCATTGAAATTGTTCATGGTTATCATTCTGGCTATATTTTAAAGAATTACATCCGATCAAAAAGATTTATTCAAGAGATTCGGAAAGAAGGTTTTATAATTACCCCCATTAGATCAAATAATCCAGGAGTTTCTTTTTTTAAAATCTCTTCCAAAAAGAATTAAGGATTCCAAAAAGAATTATTGTGTGAGAATAGAGGTGAGATTAAGTGAATTCTTTTGAAGAGAAATATCGTGAACTTCAGCGGCTTGTTAATAGGAATTATCTTGAAGCTGAAAAAAAAATAAGCGATTATCTTCAAAAAGATCTTACTCTTGTCCAACGCATTAAGCTTGAAGTAGAATTAGCAACATGTTACTGGTTGAATTCGAAAATAGAGAAAGCAGAAAAACTTTTCCAACACATTCTAGCAAAAAGTGAAGAACTTAATCTTCAAAAAGAGAAGGCAGAAGCTTTAGTGGGGTTAGGGACTATCGAGCGAGATTGTGGAGATTTCGATGATGCTGCCCAACGGATAGAACAAGCAATCGCTATATTTCAAACTTTAAATCTACCTAGTCGAGAAGCATATGCAATAAATCGCTTGGGTATCATTCGATATTCTCAAGGAAAACTAGATGAAGCGAAATATCTATTTCAAAAAGCATATAAAATGGCAGAAACCATAAATCCAGTCCCAGCAATTAACGCCTTTAATAACATAGCAATAATTGAAGAAGATCTAGGTAATATTGAAGAAGCCATAGAAATTTATAAATACTGCACAGAAAGAGCCCTTGAAATCGATTGCCTTCGAGGAATTTTAATATTCGGATCAAATTATGCCGGAGCGCTTAAATTGATTGGTGAATATACTCAAGCAAAAAAAGAATACGAGAAAACATTAAAAATCGCCGAAGAAATGGGAGATATTCGGAATATTGCCTTAATCTGTAGAAATTATGCGGATTTATGCACAGATACAGGAGATATATTAAAAGCGGAATATCTTTTTGAGCAAGCCCTTGTGTTTTATGATGAAATAGATGATAAACTTGCTCATATTGATATGCTGGAAAAATATGCTAAGTTTTGGTTACGACGTGGAAATATTAACAAAGCGAAACAACTTCTATTGCAAGCGCAGGATTTTATAACTCAATCTGGAATTTATCAACCAGAAATGAATATATTAACAATATTGGCAGAAATTTATCACCGAGAAAAAAATTACCATGAAGCGTATAAAATTCTAAAAAAAGCAGATGAAATTGCATGGAAATTAAAATCGGATACATTGCGCGCTAAGGTTTTATTACAACGCGCTCGTATTAACATTTCTAAATTGAATTTGTGGGAAGCTGAATTTCTATTAAATGAAACTGAGAAAATTACAGAAAAATTAAAACATATTGAACTGCGATTTCAAACATTAGTATATCTCGCGGAGGCGGGTTTGCTTAGATACAAGGAGAATGATAATGAAGAATCCAGTTATAATGAGGCGATGCATTATATTCAAGATGCAATGAGCTTAGCAGCTGAAAAAGGATTAATGCCTTTCTATGTTAACGCTTCTTTGGTTTATGCAATGTTATATTCGGTAAAACTTGAATTTAATAAAGCAGAGAGCCTTTTAGCAGATGCTATGCAGCTAGCGGAATCTCGTGGATTAACGATCCAAGCTCAACGTGCTCGAGATCGATTGAATTTCATATTAAATAATGTTCAACGACTACAAAAAGAAGAAACCGCACATAAAATTCTCTTCAATATTACTTTAAAAGAAATCGAACAAATTGTGTCGCAATATACCACTCCTGCAATTATAGAGGATGATCTCAAGAAGATATTTCTGGTTGCTTATAAAATTGATGACATTCGTGGTCCGCTAATTCAAGCTGTAGATAATATCGATCCTAATGATCCACGTTACAAGCAACAAATTAATTTAGTAGGCTCGCTTTATCCTGTTAGCCTTGGTCATGGAAAGAAGTATCATATTGGACTTTTTGGGCCTTACCCGTTCGGAACACTCAATTTAAAAGCGTTAGTTTATAGTTTAACTCTTTTTGATCAAACTCAGATTAAAACGAGAAATAAAGGGCACCCATTCTTCTTAATGTGCATCATATACCCTGATGAAATTAGTCCAATTTTTTACGATCATAGAAAATTAGAATCCTTAATTGAATTACAACTAAAACCCATTAAAAATGTAGATGAAATAACGCCTCTATTTTTGCAAAAATTGCGTCTTTCTATTTTACATGAATTAATTTTTGACACCCAAGAAAATAAATTATATTTTGAAGAAAAACAACAAAAGGAGAAGTAGAGTTAATTATAAAATAATTCTTAAATTCTCTCTCAATGATTTATATTTATGACATATATTGCGGATATTCATATTCATGCACATGATTTAATTCCACAACCTTTTCGCTTATTATACAAATTTTTAAACCGAAAAACAATGCCACCTATATTCAATTTACAACAATTTCCACAATCTGATTTATCATTCGTGGTGGTTAATGCAGTAGGCGATAAGCTGGTAACTGGTTTATATGGATTTAATACTTATAACGCAGTAAAAAAGCAGTTAAAAAAGATACGCCGCCAAACAGAAAAGCTAAATGCAATATTATACTCAAATTCTGAATCGATTCAAGAGGCACTTGAAGAAAATCGCCCTTTGATTATGTTAGCAGTTGAAGGCGGTGATTTTCTCAATAATCGAAGAGAAAGAATTAAAGAAATATTCAAATTGGGTGTACGTGCTTTAACTATCGTTCACTCTGCAGATAACTGTATAGGATATTCTACTCTTTCTTTAGCTGAATTATTTAAAAGTCAAGGGAATCTGCCATCAAAAAAATATGGAGGGTTATCCGAATTCGGGAAAAGGGCAATTGAAGAATTAAATGAGTTGGGACTGCTGATAGATTTAGCACATTCATGTGAAGAAACGGCAAATGATGCCATTAATCATTCCACTCGATCTGTGATCGCCAGCCATACTGGCGCGGCTACGGTACAATCCAATTTTCCTCGCTTTATCTCAGATGATTTGATTCAGAAGATTGCAGATGGTGGAGGAATAATTGGGCTGTGGCCTTTCTATTTACAACCATATGGTGTAAAAACACGGGCAGATTTGTTACAACACACCCAACACATAAAATCTTTAGTTGGTTCGTCACATCTTGCAATTGGTACAGATATTAATGGTTTACCCGGTATCATGGAAAATTTCCGTTATCCCACAGATTTAAGTTCATTAGTGGAGGATTTTAAGAGCATTAATTTTACCGAGGCAGAAGCAACGGATATTTTGGGTAAAAATTTTACAACATTTTTATCCAACAACAAATTTTAATAAATTTTTATTTTTTTCGTAATCTATTGATTAGATAATTCTGCATGTCGAAAACAGTTAACCAAATGATCATTAACCATTCCAACAGCTTGAATAAAAGCATAAATAATAGTAGGGCCCACGAATTTAAAGCCCCTTTTTTTCAGATCCTTGCTGATTTGTTCGGATAATGGTGTTTTGGCAGGAACTTCATCCCATGAATGCCAATTATTTTGAATCGGGACTCCATTAACAAATTTCCAGAGATATTCATCAAAAGAACCAAATTCTTGTTGAATTTTCATAAATGCTTGGGCATTGGTGATAAAAGATTGAATTTTCGAACGATTTCGGATGATTCCCGAGTTTTGCATCAACTCTTCCACTTTTTTTTCCGAATATTTGGAAATTTTTGCATAATCAAAATCGTCCAACGCTTTTCTGAAGTTTTCCCGTTTATTCAATATAGTATTCCAACTCAAACCGGCTTGAGCTCCATCTAAAATCAAAAATTCGAATAATTTCTTATCATTATGTAAAGGCGTACCCCACTCATAATCGTGATATTTTTCCATCAATGGGGTGATATTTTCCCAGCACCGTTTTTTTTGTTCCATTAAATACTCACTTTTTCACTTTCCATTATTTTCCTCAATTTTAATATTCGAGAGAGATAAAAAGAAATACAATATAATTGGTATAAAGAATAGGGAGTAAATTACATAACTCCAAATATATGAAGTATTATCTAATAACAAACCTAACCAAAGCGGGGTAACACCAAATCCAATTCCAGCCATAATCTCGCCGATATTAATATATTTTGAATCCCCTGTTTTTGCAGAATGATCAAAATTAACCTTCATCACGAAGCCTTGCTTAATCCCAGTTGAGAAACCCATGATTACGGTTGCAGTAATTATAAAATAGATGTTTTGAATAAATATCAACGTTATAGCCATGATTAAATCTGTAATTAGACAAACTTTGACCCAATTGACTTTCTTCCGCAAATTCATGGGGCCTATTAAATTCAAAGCAATAATTTGTAGAGCTTGTTGCCCAAAAATGAAAACATAACGCCATTCAGAGCCAAATCCTGCAGCCTTTAGATTATAAGGAAAATTAAAATTGAAAATGGATTTGGCAGTAGTATAACCTAAGTTTAAAATCCAAGCAATTAGGGCAGGAATTACTAAATGTGCATAATTTGAACCATGTGCTTCTGGTCCTATTGTTTCTTCTGGCCTATTTATTTGAACTTTTAAATGTTTCTGAGATTTTATAAGAGAAATCTTCGATTCAGAATCCACAAAAAACCCGATAGGCACTGTAAGGAACATTAACACTACTGAGGCAATTAATGCAATAAAATCATTATGAAATTGAATCACTATTACAAAACCGCTGATGAAACTTAATAATAATCCATAATTCCAACTTTTGTTGAAATGCTTAAAATTAAGTTCGTTCTGCGTTTCAGAAGAAATATCTTGCCAAATACTAATTTGCATCATGATATTTGGCCAAAATAAACCCAAAGATAACCCTTCAATCAATTGCATAATGATAAGAATTGAAGGTGTAAAAAATAACACTTGTGTGGTATAGGAAATCACACTCAAAAAAAGTGAAATAATCAAAGTGTTGCGATATCCGATTTTTTTAGCTACTAACTGCCCGATAAAAGGAGTAACTATATAAAATAAAGCAGTCATGGAAAGAACAACTCCGACCATATCCGGATCCATGATGTCATTATAAATTAAATAATTAGGAAGAGCTAATGAAAATAAAGATTGGTAGAAGGTTTTCATAAAAGCTAAAAAATATACCGGCCAAGTTCTATAAGGAAGTTGGTTACTTGCTGATTCTGATTTTGACTTGCGGAAGAAATTTAATAACTGGAGGTTAGATTTCATGCTGGCAAACGAGGAAAGGTTAGCATCGTAAATAAATTTATTTTTAGATAATTATATTTTTCATCAAACTCCGAACTTTAAAATTGTAACTCAGTTATTTAGCAAAATCTTGTAGTGTTTGTTCATCAGCTTCTTTTCGAGCCATTTTACTCCGAATTATATATAAAAAGAAGAAGATAGTAAAATAACCCACAACAACCAGTAAGTAATACAAAGATTCGCCGATTGCAAAGGGAATAAACTGCATTGAAACACCTAGAATAAACCCGGTTATCAATCGTGAAGCAGTGGTCGCTTTTCTAATTTTCAAAGCCTGCAATCCCCAATCTAATAACGGAAAAATAGGTAGAATGACTCCCAGCCAAAAAGCTACATTTGTATCAATAGGAAGATTGAAATCATGAAATAAAATCATTGAAAGTAGGAAAGTGAAGATAACACCAAATATCATGGCTGTACATCTCGTGCAAAAATAAACCCGCACTTTTCCTAAAGGGACAACAATCGTATGATCATCATCTTCAAGCGAATGATGAGTCAATATTTGAAGATACACTTCTCCAGGTTGAGGTAAAACTTGCTGGTACAAGTCCAAAAATTTCCGATCTCTCGATCCATTTGTGTCTTCAGCTTGGAGCGCTTCATATTTATTCTGTTTTTGATCCGCTTGAAGTGCTTGAAGTATTACTTTGTCAGATTTATCCAGGGGAAAACAGGGCTGTAATGCTCGATCTAATATCCAAAAGGTAAGCCAAGCAGGAATAATAAGAAAAAGATTGTTCAAAAGAAAATTAAGACACAAATATAACCGAATTTGGAACCCATCAGAGGAAAAAAAGGGAATCGGAGATTGAAAAATAAATCCAAAATAAAGAATTGGTAAAAAACCGAGAATATATAAAATTTTCTCCCCAATTTGTTTTAAAAAATGACTCGTTTGATAGTAATCCCCCCCTTTATATGGAGTTAAACTCTCAATGATAATTAAATAAGCTAAATATCCCAGAACTACGGGCTGAATGACAACATCAAAAATAAATTGCTCAAAAAACCATTCTGCGCTTATTACTGCGATTAAAACTATGTAACGGTTAAATAACTTTGAGAGTATCATAATGTAGAGAACTCCCAACCAAAATGAAAGAGGCATAAGAAAAACGCCATGGTGAACTTTACTAAAATTCAGAAAAACCTCGAATTGATTGGAAATGAGCCGAAAGACATAATAGCCTTGCCAAACAATCATTAATTCGACAAAGAATACAAAGACTTTAATTAATGGATTCCTTTTTATAGGTTCATCGGGGTTATGGTGACGAAAATTATCTGTTGCTGGCATTAAGCCTAAGCCTCACTAGCAAAGATTAATTCAATTTCTCGATTAAAATCATCTATTTTTTTATTAAATCCTTTCTGGAGCACACGGAAAATCAGATCTCTACCCGTTATAATGTTCAGAATGGATAAATCTTCTTTAATTACGTTCAATCCTTCTTTCATGGATTGCGTCTGCATCTGTAAAACTTCTTTACATCGTGCTTCAGTTTTAAACGCAGCTCTACAAAGTTCATCATAATATGAGATCTCTTTAGATTGAACTTTCAATAAAGGTAAGATTCCCAGAATTTGGGCTCGAAACGTATTTTTAAGAATAGATTTTAAACGTGGAAAATTTGGATGAGAACGCTTGCATTGTCGGCCTGTTTGATCATTTTTAAGATAGCTGGGAAACTTTAAATCCAACCTGCGCTCAAATTCAGCAGTATTTGGTTCTATTCCATCGCTAATTAATTTCTTAGCAAGACGGATCATTCCGTTAATACTTTTAATAGTTCCGTATTCCAAATCTTTTTGCACTAAATTTGAATAGAAGGATTTTATTATAGGCCGAAAAACCGCCGCCATCCCTTCCAATTCGCTATCTATCAACCGAGAACCGATGTTTAAGGATTCTTTCATTTTTTTAATCAAGTGGTCCCGCACTATCTCACTGTTTCGATCTAAAACATGAAGGATATTGGTTAATTCTCTGGTGCGAAGATCCTCGGTTATCATACCCTTAATAAAGCTAGAACCTTAAAAAAAGATGTGCTTCATACCTATATTTCTTATATCATGAACAAATCATTGATTTAAAAGGAATTTTCCGCTTTCACGGCGTGTTATTCTTCAATTGCCCATCCAGAGATATCAATGTTCAATTCAATATCATCTTCATTGGGGCAGACCACTCGAATAACAATCCGCTCATTTGTTCGTTCAACAATTTCTGGAAAGTGACAATCATCAGCAAGTTTTGAAATGATAAAACGAATGTACGCCTCCGAGAAGATAACCATTGAACCTTTCAATATTTCCTTACCCAATCTTCCAATTTTGAAGTGAATTTGGCGCCCTTCCTTTTCTTTTACAATCATTTCAGAATCAACCAGTTTCGCAACATGATGGCGCACAGTATCATGATGGATGTTAAGTTCACGCGCAATTTCATTTTGAAAGCACCCTTCATGATTTAATATATATAGAAATATTTTACGAGCATTGTCATTTTTTAACAACATATAAGCGCGCTCAGTTTCAAAATCTCGAAGATTTTTGGGAAAGTAAATCCTTTTTCCATCAATTTTTGCGGAGTGAATCAGTTCATCTTCTTCTAATTTGGAAAGATGATATAGTAAAGTAGCACTACTTATCCCTTCATCCCCATGTTGCATTAATCGGTAAAAATATGTGCCCGGATTCTCACATATTATTTTATAGATTTTCCTTCGAGTAGGATGGAGCAAAAATATCTTATCTTCAGAGTTTCTTCGGAATGACACGACCCCAACCACCTTAGTTGGAACCTTTATTTAATTCAATTTCTTCGAAATTGGCTTTATTCACATGTTTTACATGTGATAATTTTTCTCGAATGATGGAAAGATTACTATTATCATCAAACTCAAAAACACCTTCCCACACACAGATATCATCTTTAAAGCAAATTCCTGTAGAGAAAAGATTTACCATTTTAAGTTCTTGGAGTGTTTTTCGCAATGAAGTAAAGAAGCTTTCGTTTAAAGAAGATTTATCCAGTAATAGTTTCACAAATAGAACTCGAGAACAATCAGTTAAGAAAAATGAAAGTTTCTTAGAATCACCTGGAATCACTGCAACCAAATTTTTACCTAACGGTTTTAAATGTTCATGAATATTTGGTGGGATTTTAATTTCAGAAGATAATTCTGCAATAAAACATTGTGCAAGATTTTTTCTTTCAGAAAAAGACATAATCAAGATAATGTACTATAGGTAATTAAAAATTTCTAAAAGATCTTTAAGGGATAAAGAAATAAATATAGTATTATAAATAACGAGTGATAGAGAATTAGGAAGGAAAAAAAGTGCAATTTATGCTTACTTTTGCGGTTTTAGGAGACATCTTTTCAGCTATGCAAGGATTTAATGATATGGGATTTTCAAGTAAAGATGAAGGACAAGATGTCCAGTACTCCACCTTCCTAAAAATTGAAGAAGATGATGTGGACCTCTCTTTGATAATTCCCAAAAATTTTGAGGAACACGGGAAAGAGTCTTTACAAATGGCAGATGGTATACTCTATTATTTGGATCCAAACCAAAAAGGGAATTTCGAAAAATTGCAAGAAGTTTTGAATCTTTTGCAAGAAATACGCACAGATTTTCCCATAATTATTGTTATTAGAACTATGGATCCTCTTTTAAAAGGAGATATATCTGGGATTTTACATTGGCTCTGGTTTCATTCTTCGGCTTGTGTTTTTATTCCGCCTCATTCAGATACTGGTTTAATCAAAGAATATTTAGTAAATCTTTGTCAAACTGTGATCTCAGGTTGGGCAAATATCAATATTGCCACATCTTGGATTCAACAATCACTCTTTTACTCCCAGATTAATAAATTAGTTCAACAATCTGATTACTTTGAAGCAGCCCGCTTATGTGAACGATTAGTTAATAATTTGAAACAATCAGATTCTCTGGATTATTTAATTTTGGCTGAACAAGCAGCCAATTTATATGCTGAAAGTGGTGAATTTTTAAAAGCAGCTAATTTGATTAGCGAGATTAATCCCCCTTATTATAAACAATTTGAACGTAAATACATAGAAACAGTTCTAGAAGAAGCAAATGATTTATTTTCCAAAAATGAATATGAAAAAGCTGCAGAAAAATACGAAACGGCAGGAAATTGGGTTAAATTAGAACTAGATGATAGCTCTTTAATGGAAACATGTTATAAATCAGCGATTAACGCATGGATTGCTCAAGGTGAACTTCAAAATGCATTTTCTTTACTCGATAAATTTGAGCATGCAAGAATGATTGCAGTTTTAGAAGAAATCACGGAAAAAATTGCACAACTTGCCGATGATCTTTGTGAAAATGATCAAAATGAATATGCCAAATCTCAATTGTATCTTTGTTTTCAACGTTATCAAAAAGCTGGCCTTTTTGAATCCCTTCAAGTATTAGGGAGAAAAGTAGTTAAAATCTTAAAACGCATTTTGCTGAAAAATTTAGAAAATAACGATGTCAATACTGCACGGTTAACTTATGACGAATTAACCAATATTTGGGAGACATACGATATCCCATCTGAAAACATTGATGATTTCTTATATAGAATGGCAAAATTGTTTATTGAGAAACGCGATTTTCTTAAAGCTGAAGGAATCATCCCAAAAATAAATAGTACTCCGTTACAGATCGAATTAACGAATTTACGAATGGAAACTGAAAAAAAAATACAAGAATTGATCCGAAAGGGAGAAATCGAAGATCTAACAAATAAAACAAAAATTTTAGACGGATATATACTTTTCGAACGAGAGAGATTTCAGCAAAGAATTGATAATTTACAAAAACTGACTGAAGGAACCTTAAATGAAGAAGATTTCTCAAAAATTGAGAAAAAGATAATCCAAATGGCAAAATGGTTCACAAAATATGGCCAAGTTTCTTTTAGCACGAATGCATGGTTGGTTCTTTTAGACTTTTACCTAAATAATGAACAAATATTTCGTATTCTTGAAAATGTTCTCAATTTACCTGAAAAACCGCGCCGGACTTTCTTGCAATCAAAATTTACTCAAATTCAAGATTATTTCTCTCGCATTAAATTTGGAGAAGGAAATGAAAAATCGGAACGAAATATTGTCCAATTTATTCAATTGTATCGTAATCATTTGTTATACGAAGAATCTTCACAATTAGCCACTCTATACTTAAAAAAATTAATTGCGTATGCAGAAATATTAGCCTATAAAATTGATTCTAAAGGTATTAATTTTCTATTAGGGCTACTAAACAAAATCGAACTTGCAGCAAAAAGCTATTTAGATGAAGAATCAATCGATCTGGATTCAGTTTATGTCAAATTAGTTAAATATTATATTTCCAAACAAGAATATGGCGAAGCGCGGAAATATGCGGAAAAAATTCAAACCCATCAATTATCTCATTCTTACTGTGCAAAAATCGACGAAATTGTTTCTGAATTAAGTCGATCGAAAGTAGAAAAAGTGCAACAATCCCAAAAGGCGCAAATGTTTTCTGAAATGCTCTCTCAACTGCAGATTCTAGCGCGTGACCAGCAAATTGCCTCTGAAAATTTACTAAGGATGCGAAATGGATTAAAACGGCGTTATTATAATGAAGCGATTCAATTTTTCAGAGAGAAGCAGTATTATAAAGCCATTGAAAAATATCTTGAAACTGCCGAAGAATTAGCCGCAAGTAAGAAATTTGAACTAGCTGGGATTAATTTTGCAGTAATTACTTTTCTATATTTATTGGTCCACAATATTTCTGCATTAAAGCACGATTTACATAGATTTGAAAAAAATCCTCGCATTAATTTCGATATTTTCAAAAAAACTTTCGCATTCCAATTAATAGATTATTTTTTACAAATGATTGAAAATAATAACTCGGAGAAAATTAGAGAAACTTTAAAAATTTTCAATGTATTTGCACTATTCCCTGAAGAACGACTAATTTTAGAAACCTTGATTGGAGAAGATATCGATTTTTCCAGTCTGTTAACTGATCATCAAAAAACTCTAGTCAAATCAGAAAATCCTATTCCTTCAAACTATAATTTACTGATAGAAAATATCATTCCCAATGTCCAATTGAAAAATAGGCGGAAAATGTTTGATCTGAAATATTGGGGTGATTGTCAAGATCATTTTGCCAGGCAAGATTACGAAGACGCTTCTCTTTCATTTTTAGAGCAGTTTTTTAATATGGTCAATCGCAATTATCCGGAGTATGCCATTATCTCCTTAATCATGGGATTTCTAACTCTTCTGAAGGTAAAAAGTCAAGAAGAAGTTTATCGCGAATTTGAAAAATTTATGTTTCAGTATAAAACCCAATATGAAGAACTTCTTTCAAGTGATCCGGTAAAATTATTGGATTTTGTTTTACTGTATTGGGATAATCCAAACGCAGAACGCATGTTAAATGATATCTTTTCTGCATTTCAATCTAAGCTACCATTATTCGATTGGGAAATCTCTTTTCTTGTTAGGCTATCACAACATTTTCAGCATGATAGTGAAAAATTTGAAGAATTTAGTAATTTAGCCACAATTTCAAGTGATGGAACTGCTGATGAAGATAATTTACTCGATCAACAAGCCATTGTCTTGATGCAAGACATTTCGGAATTAGCAAATGATTTTTCAACTATTATGCAAAAACGGAAAAAAATGATTCGAACTTATTATCAGGATATTTTCAATTTATTAGAACAGAAAAAATACTCTGAGGCATCTATTAAATATATCAAGCTTTCTAAGCGCATGGCCCGACGAAATGATTACAATACGGCCAGTTTAATGATATTGCTTTCCGCTTTTTGTTTAATTCAAAATAAACAGCCGTTAACGGAAATTCAAGCTCAATTAGATAAAGTTATGAACAGTCTGGGACTTGTTAAAAAAATCCTCGAAGATTATTTCGGAGTAAAATTGGCATTTTTCACTTTAGATGTAATGCGAAGTAGCAATGAAAATATTCAATCATACCTAATCTCCATTTTACAAAGACTCCCATTATTACCCCAAGAAAAGTCTTTATTATCTTTTGAAAGTTCACCTGAATAAAGGAGTGTCGTAGAATTGCAAAGTCCATTTCTGATTTATCGGTTGTTAAAAAGTGGAGAAATCAAGCTTATCGAGCCTAAAAATATCTTAGATGTGTTTGAAAGTGTTCATATAATTGCTTTTTATTTATTCCGAGTGAAGAGGTTGTATATATGGGTGGGATCAGAAGCTCCGCGCGATTTGAAAAACTTGATCCCGCGTATCGAAGAGCAAGTTTTGAAGAGAAACCCCTCTATTACAATTCTACGACATTTCACCATTGAGGGTTTTACAAATCAAACTCAAGAATTTTTGCTGTATCTAAAAATTTCGGAAGAAGAATATAAAAAACAGCTGGATAACTGGGCAAAAAAACAGAAATTGATGATAAAACGGATTGAAGAATTAGAAAAGCAACTTAATTCCCTCGATTCTTCAAGATCTCCCACAGAAAAGAAAATCATTGCCCAGGAATTACTTGAACAATCAAATGAATTGAATGATCTTTCGCGAATACAGAAATATGAAAATCTCCTTCTTGTAATTGAAGAAAAACGTAAAGGAGAAGAAGAAAGAATAGCGGAAGAAAAACGTAAAGTGGAAGAAGAGAGAAAAGCCGAAGAAATGAAAGCGAGTAAGGTAGAAGAAGTATTGAACTCAACCAATTATTCTTTGAATGATTATCTAAACATTTTGCGGGAAGCAAATTCATCTGAATCTACTACAAAAAATCACACACTCTCTCTTCTTACTACTTGTTTGAATATTATACAGCGAGATAAAAATGCTTTCTTGTTAAAATTCCCTAAAAGAATTAATGATGTGAAATATCTCAAAAACCGAATCTCTAAATTGAAAGAAAACAACTGATTTTATTGATGCTCTTCACATTCAGATTTTAAAATTCCTTGTAGGCTCTCGATCGACTCACTATAATTAACACATCTACCGCCCAATTTTATCATTTCAGTTATGTTCTTTTCCAAAGATTGATATCTACATTGAATAAATACTCTATCATTCCCCAAAAATTCCAATTTCTGAAGATGTCTACATCTGGAGCAAGGTATTGCTAAAGTTTTTACTTGCATAGAAATACTAGAAATACTAAATTCAGTAGACATCATCCTAATTAAATAAAACGAGACCGCCTAAATTAAGATAATTGTTGGATTCTTTTTTGTGATCCTATATCTTAATTTTTAGTTTATATATAACCCGCCGACTAAACACCCCAATTTGATTTACAAATTACAAATATTCTCACAAAAATAATAAATTGGACTGAAATCGATTTCTCAAAAAAAGTACATTTTCGTTGATATTAAGTTTTTCAGGGGTGGGTGCCAAATGACGCACGTTGCAGCGTCTTCGGCGGACTTTTAAGCCTTCAACTAATACGAATGAATGATC
>Ga0164318_10001069_pt1 | contig 23519 bp, 20 predicted proteins | sample GuaBasSedimGuay9_FD_113734 | JGI IMG/M metagenome (GOLD analysis project Ga0164318, IMG submission 113734) | Subseafloor sediment microbial communities from Guaymas Basin, Gulf of California, Mexico - Guay9, Core 4571-4, 0-3 cm | ecosystem: Environmental > Aquatic > Marine > Hydrothermal vents... | reverse complement strand
CCCAAATTTTCCTTTAGACGCTTATAAAAACTGGATAGTGGGAATCCGACTACATTAAGATAGTTGCCATTTATCCGTTCAATAAAAAGTGACGCATCCCCCTGGATTGCATATGCCCCTGCTTTGTCGAACGGCTCATCGCTTTGCACATACCATTCTATTTCCGCTACGGACATTTTCCTGAAAGTAACCTCAGTACTCTCATGAAAGGAGAAACTGAAGGATTTGCAGATACATGCAACCCCGGTTATCACCCTGTGAGTTCGGCCTGAAAGCGTCTGTAACATCTCAACGGCATGGTCATGGGATCCTGGTTTTCCCAAAATCTTCCCATCTGAAACCACCACTGTATCCGCGCCAATTACCAGAGATTCCGGATTATCATTAAATACCTGACGGGCCTTTTGTTCCGCAAGTTCCAAGGTCAATTCAACCGGGGCAAGAAAAAGCCCCTCTTCCGAAATTGAAGAAGGAGAAACGCTGAAATCCCGGAACAACAAAGAAAGTATCTCTTTCCGTCTCGGTGACGCCGAGGCCAATACAACCTCTATGCCTATGCTATCAAGAAGCTTCATTTACTGGTTAAACCCGACCTTCTTTTCCTGGTTTTTTGCCGATGGAATTGCTCCGAACTGTTTTTCGTAGTTCTCAATATTTTTCTGCACCGCATTGAAAAAGTTCTTTGCCTGCATCGGGGTCATAATGACCCGGCTCAACACCCTGGCTTTACCGGGAGGCGGCACCATCCTGGTGAAATCAATGATAAATTCCGCCTGGTTATACATAATGTTCCCGCTGTTTACATAATTTCCTTCTGCTACCTTGTCATCAATCAGAATTTCCATTCTCTTTTCATTCGCCATATGACCTCCCTGCTTATCTCATCAACCCATTGTAGCAAATGCAATGACATCTCAGTCACAAACAGCTAAATTTTCAATTCCTTTCCGGATTTCAAGCGGCGCAGGTTAGTCCGATGGGAAATCAGAATCAGCATAAGTAACAGCCCTGTAATGCTGACAGCAGTCCAGTTTTCCCTGAAAAAAAATAATTGAACCAGGACTGTAATAAATGCCACACCGGCAGCCGAAATGGAAGCGACTGAAACCAGTCTGAAATTCCACACAATCAGGCCGAACACAAACAATGCCAATAAGAAAGCAGCCGGATTCACCAAAACCAGTATACCTGCGGCGGTGCTCACACCCTTGCCGCCGGAAAACCTCGCATACAGGGGAAACGCATGCCCCAGCATTACAAAAAGAGCTGCGACAGTAATCCAGGGAAAACCAACATGAAAGCTCCGGCAGAGAAGAACAGCAGCCGCGCCCTTCGCGCCATCCAGCAGAAAAACGATTGCTGCGGGATAGAGCCCCAGAACCCGGTACACATTTGTTGCACCGGCATTTCCGCTCCCTTCCTCTCGGACATCCTTTTTATAAAAAATCTGTCCTATCCAGACTGCAAAAGGGACAGAACCGATAAGATATGGAACAATAATGGCAATAAGCAGGTAATGAACTCTCATTTTATTCTTCCGATTTGTTTATAGATAAATTCAGGGCTTCAGCCCAGATCAATAGCCATATCCTGAACTTGTTGAATCAACGACAGTTCAGTTACATCGCCGAGACGAAGAAGATTGTCAATCTCCTGATCTGAAATACCAAAGTTACGCAGATGGTTCTGAGCGCCCCGAATGGAGGTTCCAGCGCTCCGGCAGGCGAGAAGCCGGACTTCCCACGCAGCAATGGCCTTTTCCCTCAGTTCCGCCTTTTCCTTTTTCCCTTTTGCCCGGTTGTATTTTTTTTCGTATAGATAGGCAAGGTTGTTGGCAGTTTTCCGATTATGAGGATCGGCTTTCAGAGACGCAAAGTAGGCCTGTTCCGCCCGACTAAAGTTCTGGTTACATTGATAGGCAATTCCCATATAGTTCAAAACTTGTGAGTTTTCAGGTGCGATTTCCCATGCTTTCCGGACAAAGGCCAGCTGCTCCCGGTAGTGACGGCGGGAACGGCTACATTCAGAAAGACCCAGGTAGGCAGATGTTTCTTCAGGTTCCAATTCCACTGCAATCTGGAACATCTCTTCCGCCTGTTCCATTTTTTTCAAGGTGAGGTACGCAAAGCCGGTCTGGGTAATGGATGGAATGTGATGGGGGTCCCGTTTCAATGCTTCTTGATAGAAATGAACGGCTTTTTCAAAATTGCCTCGCTTTCGCTCCAGTTCACCGAGATTGAAGTAGCCCAGGGCGTATGCCGGGTTAAAAGCGATGGCAGTATTAAAATAATAGTTGGCATCATCGAAGTTTCCCTGTAGAAAATGTGCATATCCGATGAGATTTAGTGCTTCCGCACGAACCTCCTTATCATCTTCAAACAGGAAAAGCTTTTTGATTTCAGCAATTGCAATATCATAGTCGCCCCGACTCATGAAAAATTCAGCCATAAGGAAGTATGAACCCCAGTCCCTGGGATTGATGGATCGTGCCCGGGCAAAGCTCTGAATTCCTCCGAGAATATTGTTATGGTCCAGGTGATATTCACCGAGAAGGTGCCAGGCGGCAACAAAACAGGGCTCAATCCGCAAGGATTCGGTGATTTTCGCCACACCTTTGCCCCCTTCGCCGAGGTCCAGATAACACTTCCCGATCATGCGCATGGACCGGCAGTTTCGGGAATTGAGGCGAACGGATTCTCCGAAGCATTTTAAAGCCTCCGTGGTTTTCCCCAGCGCGTGGAGAATGTATCCCTTTACCTCATGAAAAGTATCGTTTTCGGGATTGTCCCCGATGGCCTGTTCAATCAGGCTGATGGCGAGAACATCTTTTTCTAAGAAATAGTTGATTAATGCCAGATTCCGGATCAGCCCGGTATCTTTGTAGTCTCCACCATTCCAGGTTTCCAGGAAGGAATCCAGTTCTTCTTTGATTTTTTCCAGTTCCCTATAGTTTTTAAAGCCGGAAGCCAGTATCAGTTCGTACCAGCCATCCCAGTTCAATTGGTCTTTTTCGATAGCTTTCCTTGCACTTTCAATGGCAAGGTCATAGTAGGAACGATAGTTGTATTCCCGCGCCAGGCGGGCAAGGTTTTCCGATGTAGGGTCATTTTCAATGACTTCCAGCAGTTCCTTGAACTGCTCCTGACTGAAAAATACATCACTCATGGCTTCCCTCTTTCACAGTTGTGTCCTGCTAAAATGATACAGCTTTTCTAAATTTTTTCCAATGTAAATTGATCGTTCGTGTAAATACAGATTCTGGAAGCAATTACCATGGCCTTTTTCGCCAATTCTGCAGGATCCAGTTTGGTATTTTCCACCAGCGCCTTCGCAGCCGCGAAAGCGTACGGGCCACCCGAGCCAATCGCCAACACCGGTTCATCCGGTTCAATAACATCACCGGCACCGGAAACGAGGAAAACCCGGTCTTTGTCCGAAGTAATCATCATGGCTTCAAGGCGGCGCAGGTATTTGTCAGTTCGCCAGTCTTTTGCCATTTCCACAACAGCCCGTTCCAGGTTGCCGGAATATTGCTCCAGCTTGCCTTCAAGACGGGTAAAAAGGGTAAACGCATCCGCCGTTGAACCCGCGAAACCGACAATCACCCGGTTATTGAAAATCCGTCGGATTTTGGAAGCCCTGTGTTTCATAACTGTATTTCCCAGTGTAACCTGCCCATCGCCGATGAGAATTGTTTCATCTGTCCCTTTAATACACAAAATTGTTGTTCCCTTAAACATTAGTCCTCCTGTTTGTGGCGAAACAGAAAAAAAGCCAGTTCTTTAACATTTCTTGGCATTTCCGTATCATTCAATTCATTTATGGAAACCCATTTGACACGTTCCCTGTAGATATCCTGAATTTGATCCGAGTCTCCGGTTACCTCTCCGAGTAAAACAAAATCGACATGTTTATGGTGACGGTCAATGTATTCAACCTGTACCCGGATCGGTTCCGGCATCCTCACGGTTCGGCTGTCGAGGAGAATAGGGGAACCGGGTCGGAAATCTATAACTTCTACCTCAAGACCGGTTTCTTCCCTCACCTCCCGAACTGCTGCTTCCAAGGGGTTTTCGCCCTCTTCCACATGACCCCCGGGAGGCAGGTACTGGCCGGCAAACGGTGGTTTAACCCGCCTGACAAAAAGCAGGGACGTATAATCGGAATTAAACACAAACACATTGACAGCATATTCGTATCGCATCTGTTACCTGCGTTGCTCTTCCTGCTCCTTCAAGCCATTCAGCAACGCCTCTACCTTAGCCGGAATATCCTGAGGCGATACTTTCACCCGCTCCCCGTTCCGGCGAACTTTGACTTCCGCGAGGCCTTCCTTCAGGCCCCGCTTCCCTACGATTACCTGAATCGGCAAGCCAATCAGGTCTGCATCCTTGAATTTGAAACCGGCACGCACATCCCGATCATCATAAAGGACGTCCAGCCCCTCTTTACGTAACCCCTCGTACAGATCCAGAGCGGCTTCGTTCACAGCGTCATCCTGAATATCCAGGTTCAAGAGCATGACATCAAAGGGCGCGATATTCACCGGCCACACAATTCCATTTTCGTCATTATTCTGTTCAATTGCCGCAGCAGCGGTACGGCCGACTCCGATACCATAGCAGCCCATAACCGCCGGCTTTTCCTTCCCGTTTTCATCCAAAAATTTACAGTTCATAGATTCGGAATACTTTGTTCCCAGGCGGAATACCTGGCCCACTTCAATACCCTTGAACTGCTGGTATCTACCTTCTTCACAACGGGGACATCGTTCCTTGGCCTGAGCAAGCCGAAAATCACCATATTCACTCACTTTGAAATCTCTTTCGGGATTTACATTTACCCAATGCATGTCCTTCTCATTGGCACCGGTTACTGCATTTGACATTTCCTGTACCGCAAAATCAGCGAGAATCCGAATCTTGAGCCCAACAGGTCCGGAAAATCCCGACGGGCCACCGGTGGCGGATTGAATTGCTTCCTCATCCGCCAATTCCAACGCGTTCAGGCCCAGATAATTCCTGACCTTTACTTCATTCACCTCATGGTCTCCCCGAACCAGTACCGCGATCGCTGTATCATCTTCCAAAGTGAAAATCATCGTCTTTATCAATGCTTCCGGCTTCACGGCAAGAAATTCGGCAACGTCATCCACGCTTTTCTTGCCAGGTGTTTCTTTCTTTTCTATCTGATGCAAATCCCCGTGCTCAATATGATCCGGTTTACGGCATTCCGCCTTTTCAATGTTTGCCGTATAATCGCAATGACTGCAGCTCAAAACCGTGTCTTCACCCGTATCTGCAAGAACATGAAATTCATGGGTATAACTGCCGCCAATCGCACCGGAATCAGCTTCAACCGCACGAAATTTCAAGCCACAGCGGTGAAAAATCCTCGCATACGCGTGGTACATTGCCCAATAGGATTTCTCACTTGCTTCATCATTTACATCAAAGGAATACGCGTCTTTCATGATAAATTCACGCCCCCTCATGAGCCCATAGCGGGGACGAATTTCATCCCTGAATTTTGACTGAATCTGGTATAGGTTCAGCGGTAATTGCTTGTATGACTTCAACTCACGCCGAACCACGTCCGTAATGACCTCCTCATGTGTCGGCCCCATACAGAAATCAGCACCTTTGCGGTCCTTGAACCGGAGCAGTTCTTTTCCATAAAAATCCCAACGTTTACTTTCCTTCCAGATCTCAGCAGGCTGAACAGCCGGCATCAGCAGTTCGATGCATCCTTCCCTATCCAGCTCTTCACGGATAATACCCTCAATCTTTCGAATCACCCGATATCCCATCGGCATGTAGGTGTAAATCCCAGCCGCAATTTTTTTGATCATGCATGCGCGCAACATCAATTGATGGCTCAATGTTTCCGCTTCTCTTGGTACTTCCTTCAACGTGTTCAACAGATACCTGGACATTCTCATTGTAAATCCTCACTAACCTATGTTTATTTTTCGGTAATCTTCAGCCTCTATTCGAACTTCTCTGCACATCTCAAAGAGTCTTGACCGCATTCTGGCACCCACTCGCTCACTGAGGGATTCTTCTTCGATTCGCCCATCCAGATAATTTGTTGTAATAATCACCGGCAACAGGCGGTTATACCGATAATTCAGAATATAGGAAAACTGGCTGTCCGCCCATTCGGTGGGGCGCTCGGCGCCAAGGTCATCGATAATTAATAGTCGTGCATTCAGAACCGGAGCCAGCACACCAAATTCATTCACCTTGGAATCAGGGCTGTAACTGGAACGGATGTCCTGGAGCAACTCCCTGAAATCACGAAACAGTATGCCATGCTCTCCCCTGTTTATCAAGGTGTTCAGTACAGCAGCAGCCAGATGTGTTTTCCCTGTTCCAGCCGGGCCTGAAATCAACAACCCGGTATTCACAGCCGGAAACTTCCCGCCAAAATCCCTGGCAACTGTCCTTGCTGCCATTAAGGTCGGATTCTTTTTCCCACCACCGGGATTTACCTGAAAATTTTCAAAAGTGCATAAATGATAACGTTCCGGTAATCCACTGGCTATACGATTTTCATGGAGTGAAACGGTACAGGCACAGGGCCTTACATAAGAATAATCCCCCTGTTCAATCACCTGCCATCCGCTTCCCCCGCATATGGGGCACTTTTCATCATTCATCAGATTCAGCCGGTGGCATTTCCTCTTGGATGGTGTTTTCAGAGTTTTCCTGCCCGTTCCATCCGGTTTCAATCTTATCGAGAGTCCGGGACACAGTTGCGAGAAAGGAAAGGAGTTCACCAGTAATACCTGGAACTTCCTCCACGAGGCCGAGATCCTCTTTCATATCCTCCAATCGGGGAGAATCTTCCAACACTATACTTTCAGCCTGCTCCACTTCATCTCGAAATCCACCCATGTCAGAAATCACTGAATCCAGTTTTTCTAATCCTTCATCTCCGTCCAGTTCCCGCATCAGAACAGCAAATTCAAGCGCAGCAGATGCCAGCTTTTCGTTGGGCGTGTCCGATTCCAGCATCTGATTCAATGAAGCTACCATTTCCATCCTGCTCCGTTGTGCTTCACGGATCCTGGTCAGGGCTTCCAATGCTTCGCCGGATCGTTCAAGCAGCCATCCCCGGCTGCTCCTTGCATAGCTAATAAGAATTTCCTGCTGAGAAATCAATTTCCGTACCCCATCCGTAAGGGCATAAATACGCTCACGAAATTCACCGATAATTTCCATTGGTGCGGTAATGTCCCGGCTTCTCAGATAATCTGTTTGGGTAAGAATTTCGTGAACACGTGTACTCTCATTTCTCAATGCGTCAAGCTCATAGCGAATCAATTCAAGGTCGCCCTGAACCTTTCCAAACTGCATAATCAACTCTCGAAAATTTAATTCGCCCAGTAAGCGATCCAGTTCTTCCAACCGGGTCACCGTTTCCACTACATCAACCGTCATTTCATCTTTCCCACTTTCTTCCGTCTTTAGTTCAGTTTCACCATCTGGAGAACGATGCGCCTGGCTTCCGGACAAATCCCCTTCCAGAATAAACGCGTCAACTTTTTCATCACGCACAGAATCAGAGGCAGATTTTTCGTTTACCGGTTCATTGCCCATTGAAGCAATGTCATGGACGTTTTCATCGTGAACCATATCCCCTCCACAACAGTAACCCCCTTCGAAATAAATGAGCCGGGAAACTGCCGTTCTTATGCTTCCTTCCGAATCCAGCTCTCAATTCCCTTCGTGGGGAAATAACTCAAATAGCCAAAAATACAGAAGGCCATTATTCCTACCCGTACTGCAAAACCGACAAATGGCGATGTACCGAGAAGGTCTGCCATCATCAGAAAGGTTGCACCGGTAATTGAAATTGAAGACATAAAAACCTTATACCGGGTCGCACGGCTCTTTGCCCGTTGAGCCATAAAGTTAAGAGACAAAATCGCAACTGCAGTAGGGAAATACAGTACATATTTCGCAAAATTCGCCACTTTCTCACTGGCCATTTCCCATTCTGAAAGCCAGTAGCTTACTTCAATTCGTTTTGCACCGGCCCGGACATCGAAAATCCACCAGACCATACAGACGATAAAAAACAACAAAATAATAATGTTGACCACATTCTTATTCTTGATATAGAAATACAGGACAAAAAACATAATGGCCGGTGCAACCATCACCCCGAAGAAATTGTCCACTGTGAAGAAAAGCCGATCCAGCTGATAAGCCCTGAAGTACGCCGCAAGAGTTCGTATAGCAACAGCCCCATACACTCCCCCAAACATGAACCATATCATCCCAAAGGAGATTGCGGGGGTTCGTGCCCTGCCCTTTGCTTTTTGGCGAATTACCTTCACGCCCACTACCATGCTGATGAAAAAGACGAGGAAACTGATAAAAGCGTTAACCAACAATCCATTCCCCGGATTCATTACCATAACTCCCTCCTACGCGCAAATTTTATTCAAAAAAATCGTCCAGCAAACCCTCATCTTTCCCTTTCTCCGGTGTACTGGAAAGAGGCTTACAGATCAATTGATCCCCCTTTTTCACACGGAGCTTCTGTGCGGCTGCTTCGGTAAACAATATTCGGTCTCCCAGGTCTTTCTTGCTTCCCAGAGACAGCACCCCGATTCGGCCCTGCTGAGTTCTAACCTGTAGAAATTTTAGCTTTTTTTCAGAAATCAGCTCAGCCTTCCATTCTTCATAAAGGGTCTTATCAACATAGGCCACATCATCTGCTTTCAAGAAACCGGTGAGTTCCTCATACCGGAGGAGATGGATAATGTTCAGAGCTTGCACAAAACGCTTATCTATTAAATCCGTAAGAATTGTCAACACTTTAAACTCTGAAAACCCACTGGCATCAACCAGGTCATCTACATCCCGCGTGCCATCCAACAGTGTGAGCAGGTGAGCAGTCTCTTCATCAAATGAATCTTCCATCATTTCCATTCGGGTATCAATGGTGGCAGAAAAAATCATATAATTTTTGGGAACCGCCCGCCTCAGATTCTTAATGGTGTCTTTCTGTCTCGCCGATTCCAGCACCAGATCATGCAATGTCTGCTGAATCAATCGTTTCTTATGTGGTGGAGTGGCAATAAACTCAAAATCGCCCTCTGTCTGCTGAAAAATTTCAAAAGCTGCTATCTCTCCGGTATTTTCATTTGATTCGGCATTCACCACCTCTCCCTCGTTAAAAAAGAGCATGGCAGAAAAACCGCCCTTCCTTATTTTCAACATCCCTGTTTTCCGGTTCAAGTGCAACAGATTCGCTATATCGCTGATTCCGATGTTCCCCAATTGTCCCTTTAATGCCATTCTCCACTCCAAATAAAAATCTGGTCGTATTTTAACACAAGTCAAAAAGCAACTCAAAGCAAAACATGCAAAAGAGCTTATAATCAACTTCCCGACATTTATTTATTGTAACAGAGTGTGCTAAAGAGCAAAATCTACTTTACAACTCCGGCAATTTCTTTATACTGTTCAAAGGATTGCCGGTGTGGCGGAATTGGCAGACGCGCTGGACTCAAAATCCTGTGGGCTTTACGCCCGTCTCGGTTCGACCCCGAGCACCGGCACCATTTTTTCTTGACCTCAGCATTTTCCAGCCTATATTGAAAAGTGCGAATGCCTGCCGGGAAACTGTTCTCGGATTACAGGCTTATCTTTGAAAACACCTGGATAGAAAGAATGCCATGAATAATTTGGCCATTCTCTCAGGTAACATTATGGGGGCGAAAGGGTTCGACGGGCAGAGTTGAGGCTCAGGCCGCATGCCGAGGTTGGTTTTCCTCGTAAATCAAGACCAAAACAAATGTAACTGCAAATCCAGTTGCACTCGCTGCGTAACTGACGCAGCCGGATACCCGGGCTGATGCTCGCAGGCTCAGGCTATCCGACGTATAGCGGGCTCGGTTCGGCGGTTCTCACTCACCGCAGAACTTAAACCTATGAGTGATAGCGACTGAAAAGCCTTGTCCTGCCGGGCTTTCGGAAGCGAAACCTAAACGGCAGATCTAAGCATGTAGACGCTTGAAGTCGAAACTGTTCGGACGGGGGTTCAATTCCCCCCGCCTCCACCATAGAATTCAGGATAAACCAGTCCGAGTACCGCAAGCGGCATGTCGGAAGCTTCGTTTTTCTTTTTGTGGCAAGAGGGTACGGCTTTTCTTGTCGCCTCTGGTTTGTCTTGCAATCACTCGCTTTTCGGGAAATCTCTGTAAATTTCCGTCTTTTTTCCGTCTCCTTTCTCTGAATTTTCAACTCTCCTTTTCGGACCTCGTCCGATTGCAGACCCCTTTCAAATCAAAGCACTACACAAACACCCACCTTGTCGAACCAGAAAAACCCAATCGGACTTGAGTTATAGAATAAGCAGGCGTGGTGTTACCGAACTCAAAGTCTCTCGCAGGAAACGGGAAGCAGGGTTAATTGTATTTTCTGATGGATTGTAGAAAATTTTGATCTGAACAATTTTTTTGGCTTTTTCTTGCAAGGCTGAGGCCGGACAAGGTTGAATGTAGACAGGGATCGGGAAACGACAATTCCCATTCCCCCTCTCTGCCACCTGCGGCGCGTTGCGCCAAATGTTGAATGATGAGTGTTGAGTGCGGAGTGACAAGATGAGAAAAATCAGGGAGTTGACGATCCCGGGTCCCTTCTGAACCTGCACTTGCACTTTCACACGCACTCTATGCTGCCCGCGGCGCCCACCCTGAAGGAGCAAGGTTGAGAAAAGGCAAGTAGAAGACAAAGGTGGTTAACGGCAAGGAGAGATTTTTCCCGCCCCCTGTCCTTCACGCGCTTCCATGTGCACTTCGTGTTGCGAACTTCTTGATTTTCCTACCTCGTTACAACTTCGAAACCAAAGGAACATGAAATATGACTGACCCCGCTAAAGTTCAATGCAGCTTTGTTCAATGCAAACTTTTTCAATCGATATCCCCCATATGGTACAATTAGATAGTTTCTGAAACGGGAGGCCTGAAAAATGTTGACAAGCTTACAAATTCAGAATTTCAAGGGATGGAGGGATACGGGAACGATTGACATGGCCCCCATCACCCTGCTCTTCGGGGCAAACAGTTCCGGCAAATCCAGCATTGGACAGCTTCTGATGATGCTGAAACAGACAATAGAATCCTCCGACAGAAAAGCCGTTTTTTTCCCCGGTAGCATTCACTCGGCTGTACAGTTGGGATCTTACCGGGAAATGGTATATCAGCACGATTTGCAGAACCGGATTGCATTCGGATATAAATGGAACCTCCCCTTCCAGCTTAAATTTAAGGATGCTTTGTCCGGGAAGAATTACGTGGCAGATCAAATCGAATTCACAGCCACGGTTGGCGTGGAACATACTCACTCAAAAGAGCTATACGTTGAAGAATTTAAATATATACTTTCTACAAAAGGCCAGGAAATTCTCTCAACCGCAATGAAACGAACGACAGATAAAAAGCACAAATACCATGTTACCGCTGAAGGCTATTCATTAAAGCGCAATCAAGGACGTGCATGGTCTCCCGGCGCACCCGTACGATTCTACGGGTTCCCGGATGAGGTGGTGGCATATCACCAGAATGCCGAATTTGTTCAAGACCTGAACCTGCAACATGAAACCTTGTTCAAATCTCTGTTCTATCTCGGTCCCCTGCGGACAAGAACTGCCCGGCTTTATTCCTGGTCAGGGATTGCACCTGCAAGCGTCGGAAACTCGGGAGAAAATACAATTGCTGCCATACTGGCATCACGCACACGAAAAATCAGCCTTGGCTACAGAAAACGAACAAAGCCCCTTGAGCAAATTATTGCCGAAAGCCTTAAACGCATGGGCCTGATTGATGATTTCGAAATTACTGCCATTTCCGAGCACCGGCAGGACTATGAAGTCAAGTTACGTACCAGAAGTTCAAAGTATTCGGTGGATCTCCCGGATGTCGGCTTTGGAATATCTCAGGTTCTCCCTGTTCTGGTTCAATGTTTTTATGCCCCACCGGGATCAATTATTCTGATGGAACAACCGGAAATTCATCTGCACCCCAGTGCGCAATCGGCACTGGCAGATGTAATGATTGACGTTGTTAATTCCAGAGAAAACGGTGAGAACAGAAATATTCAGCTAATTATTGAAACACACTCGGAACACTTTTTACGACGCTTGCAAAGACGAATTGCTGAAAATACCATTTCTCAGAATAAGGTGTCTGCATTTTTTGCCGATATTTCAAAAACTCCCGCCACCTTGGACCCCCTCCAGCTTGATAACTTTGGTAACATCCGCAACTGGCCTGAGAATTTCTTCGGCGATGAGATGGGAGATATAACAGCACATGCTAAGGCAGCAATGGCAAAACGAATGGAGCCGGACAACGGTGAATCTGAGGTCGCCAAATGACCGGATTCCCAAAAAAATGTATTTTGGATACAAACGTACCCAAAACAGCAAATCGCGCACTGGATTCAACATCAATTCCACAAGGATTTCGCCCATGCGTACTGGCTTGCATAGAAGCAGTTGAACATGTGGTTAAAAAAGGCGGTCTGGTTCTTGATTCCAATGATGAGATATTTACTGAATACCGGAACAATCTTTCCCTGAGCGGTCAACCGGGTGTTGGGGACTTATTCATGAAATGGGTTCACGACACTCACTGGCGTTTACCCGAATCCGACCGTGTGAAAATTACTGCCAATGGTGCATCTTATGATGAATTCCCAGAGCATATGGGATTGAGAAATTTTGACAACTCTGATCGAAAATTCGTCGCTGTGGCAAATGCACATCCCGCTAAACCGCCTATTCTGCAGGCAACAGATAGCAAGTGGTGGGGATGGAAAACGGCTCTCCAAGAAGTGAAAATTACAGTTCATTTTATTTGTCGTGATTTCATTAAAGCAAAATACTCGGAAAAAATGGAAAATGAAAGATGAGTTGGCGCAATTACGCCTGGAAAATGCCCGCCTGAAAACATTGCTGAAACAACATGATATTTCATGGGAAAAATCAACGTCAAGGGAAGAACCCACACCCATAATACCAAAGAAAGACCCCTCTTCCCTCACCCCAAAGGAGAAGGTTACACTCTTTCGAAATCTGTTCCGAGGACGCTCTGATGTGTATGCGGCCCGTTGGGAATCAAGAAACGGAAAATCCGGGTATTCCCCTGCCTGCGGAAATGAATGGAAACCCGGTATTTGCAATAAGCCCCGCGTCAAATGCGCCAACTGCGCCCATCGTTTATTGATGCCAGTGACTGAACAAGTTATCTATAAACACTTGACAGGGCGCCACATTGTGGGCATTTATCCACTTCTCCCGGACGGGAGCTGTTATTTCCTGGCCATTGATTTCGATAAAACCGGCTGGCGTGAGAATGCCAGAGCTATAGTTCATTCATGTCATGAATTGAAAATTCCCGCCGCACTGGAAATCTCACGTTCTGGAAACGGAGCTCATGTCTGGATTTTCTTTTCGGAACCTGTCCCTGCCCACGAGGCTCGGGAACTGGGCTCCGCGCTCATCAGTTACACCTGCAACCGAACCCGTCAGATCTCGCTTTCCAGTTACGACCGGCTCTTCCCGAATCAGGATACTCTGCCCAAAGGCGGTTTCGGTAATCTGATTGCGCTTCCCCTACAGAAACGGCCCCGTCGGCGGGGATTCAGTGTTTTTATTGATGATAACGATGTCCCATATCCGGACCAATGGGCGTTTCTACAATCAACTCAACGTATTTCAAGAAACGATTTGGAAAATGCAATTTTGCTGGCGGCAGATGGCAGACATCCCATTGATGTTGCCTTTGTCTCCGAAGAAGATGAAAATAAGCCCTGGCAACAGAAAACGCCCCCTTCAAATAAACTGTCCGGTCCACTGCCAGCATCACTGAAACTGGTATTGGCTGACCGGATTTACATTGGCAAAGGGAATTTGACACCCGCACTGACCAACCGCCTGATTCGCCTTGCCGCTTTTCAGAACCCTGAATTCTACAAAGCCCAGGCCATGCGTCTGTCAGTTTGGAACAAACCCCGTATCATCGGGTGTGCCGAGAATTTCCCGCAGCACATCGCCCTTCCCCGGGGATGTTTAAATGCAGTACAGAATTTGCTGAAAGAAAACAACATCCAAATTGAGATTCAGGAAGAGCGAACTTTGGGAAATGCCGTAGCTGTTAAATTTGTTGGAGAATTAAGAAAAGAACAGGAAATTGCTCTCAAGTCGATGTTGAATCAGGAAACAGGCGTTCTTTGCGCACCCACCGCTTTCGGCAAAACAGTCATTGCTGCCGCATTGATTGCCAGACGGAAAACAAGCACTCTGATCCTGGTGCACCGCACTGAACTCCTTCGGCAATGGAATGAAAAGCTGACCACCTTTCTGAAATTGCCTGAAAATGTACCGGGGCTGCTTGGCGGGGGTAAAAGGAAACTAACGGGAGAAATTGATATCACTCTAATGCAATCCCTATCCCGACGAAAAGATCTACCGGAATTACTGAGCAAATACGGCCAAATCATTGTGGATGAATGCCATCATGTTTCGGCTTTTTCCTTTGAAACAATTGTCAAACAGGCTAAAGCAAAATTCGTCGTTGGCCTGACAGCAACACCGGTGCGCCGTGATGGTCACCATCCAATTATTTTCATGCAATGCGGCCCGATTCAACACAATATACAGCATTCACAAACAACTCCAGTCTATCTCGAAGTGCGGCTCGGGGCACTGCAAGCGCCTGCCATTTCTCCAGACTCCGGGATTCAGGATATATTCCGTGCCCTCATCAAAGACGCCCATCGAAACATGCGCATTGCAAGAGATATTTTGACTGCATATCAGGAAAAACGGAAAATCCTGGTGTTGACGGAACGAACGGAACACCTTGAACTATTGCGCAAAGCCCTCGGCAATGAGATTGAGCACTGCTTTGTTCTGCACGGTCGATTGCCAAAAAAGCAACGGACGAAAATCCTCGCCAAACTCGCAGAATTGAAAGACTCTTCTCCCCGTGTACTTCTCGCTACCGGTAGATTGATTGGCGAGGGTTTTGATTATCCGCCCCTTGACACACTGGTGCTTGCTATGCCAATCTCCTGGAAGGGAACGCTCCGGCAATACGCCGGACGCCTCCACCGGGAGCATGTTGAAAAGCAAGACGTGCGCATTTATGATTATGTCGAACCCGAACAGCCGCAACTTGCCCGAATGTGGGAGAAACGCCGGCGCGGGTACCGTGCCATGGGTTATCTAATCAAATCTACTGGTACGATTGAGGTACTGGGAAGGGAGGCTGAATGGTAAGAAAAAATGATGATGCTCTATCCAAACTGCTTGCAGCTGCATCCCATGGGATTTTGTCAGATCTGGTTTTGAAGCTTGCGGCCAATCAGCCCTCTACCCGACGAAAATGCCTTAATTTTCTAAAATCACATATTTCCCTCTCCAAGGCACTTGACACGGAGTCTGAAGGCGAGATCGCATTAGCCCTGTGGTATGAGTTGGAACCGGACTTAAGCGAACTGGATGAATACGGAGGCGGTGAGTATGTTGTTGAACAACAAGTAGCTGACCTTCTCAACGATATCAAGACACAATTAGATTCCCGGAAAATCGAATCACACTATCGACACGAAATTCTGGAACAGGTCTTGCCCTATATCGAAAGTGGCAACGCCGGAATGGATGACATGCTCTATGAAGTTGCCTATTCCGCTTGTTACAATGACTCCGACTTGCGTGAACTGGCAGAATCCTTCGAATCCATGCGTGGTAATTGGAGTAGCGACCATGCCCGTCGTATCTACCGCCGAATCGGAGATGATGACAAATACCTTGAACTTCGCACACAGAAAATGATCTACGGTGGAGATTATTATGATCTCGCTACATTTTTCTGGGAGTCCGGTCAAAAAAGGAAAGCACTTGAGGTGGCGGAGAATGGGTTGCAGAAAGGAACCGGGCGTATGGATGAGCTGCGCCGGTTTGTCGCTGATCGGGCTGAAGAATCGGGCAATCGGACAAAATATCTTTCACTTCAATTCGATCAGGCTTCAGATGGAATGACCCTGGAAAAATACAAGGCTTTCGAGAAGATGTGCACCGCTGCAGAGTGGACGCAATTTCAACCCCAATTACTCTCAAAAATGAAGAGAGCCTGGGAATTGGAACAAATGAAAATCCACCTTTACCGCAAAGAATACCCGGAAGTACTTGCGATTCTTGTCAAAGATCCGTATCCGCTTTCATCCTGGAATGTCTCTGAACTGGAGAAAATTGCGAAGAAACTCGAAAAACGGTATCCCGAAGAAATTCTTCAATACTATCTTTCCGGACTGGGCAGTTTCAATAGAAATGCCAGTCGCACGACATATGCACGCAAAGCCGATGTAATGGTGAAAATTCGTCATTTGCTCGTAGAGGTAATGGGAGACGAGGCCCGATGGAAAAAATTTGCCATCTCGGTCAAACGACAGAATATCAAACGTCCGGCTTTTCAGGATGAGTTTTCAAAAAGACTGCCTGACTGGTCAAACTTCCACTGATTACGGGGAAAATATGAATGAGTGAATACCAGTATTATGAATACCGTGCCATTGACAAACCGCTGACAGCAAAAGAAATGGCTTCTTTGCGTTCCCTTTCAACCCGCGCACTCATAACACCCGTCAGCTTCAGTAACTATTACACTTGGGGTGGATTTCGAGAAGACCCGGATGAGCTCATGGATCAGTATTTTGACGTCTACGTTTGGGTTACCAACTGGAGAACGGCAACCTTCAAAATTCGCCTCCCTTTGAAAGCCATCGAAAAGGAAATGGCAACTGCCCTGTCAAGCCCTTATGCCCTGGATTTTAAAATGACTCCTTCTCATTGGATTGTCACCTGGGAATTGACGGAATCGGAAGACTCGGACGGTTACGTAGAAGATGACGGACGGGGTTGGATGGCACGCCTGGCTCCCATCCGGGAAGAATTGATCCAGGGAGATTATCGAAGCCTTTACATCGGCTGGCTCGCCCAAGTCTCCCGGAATATGCTGGCTGACGAAGAGTTGGAACCCATGCCAATGTCTGGAGTGGGGGAATTAACCCCAGCACAACAGGCACTGGCAGCGTTTCTGGAACTAAACCAGGATCTCCTTTCCGGTGCCGCAATTGACAATCCCCCGCTCCAAAGCAGCGCGTCCTTACGACACCAGCGGGAAGAATGGATCAATTCATTATCCAGAAATGAACTTGGCAAATTCATAGATGGGATCCTGGCATCCAGAGAAAGGGAAACAGTGCGAATGCTCAAAATCCGCTTCGCAGCATGGCAGCGGTGTTTGGTAAATGGGACAATATCTCTCCGTCAAAGAACGGTGAGAGAACTGTGGGAAAACACAGAGATTTCTAAAAAAAACCGGCTGACTCGTGAAAAAGCAGAACAGCAACAGCGGGAAACCAGAAAACGCCGGGAACGGGAACAATACCTTAAATCCCTCTCCGTAAATATTTCTTTCCACTGGAAAAAAGTCGGTATCACTCTCACCCGGGGATCCGGAGCGGCGTACGACCAGGCCTGCCGCAGTGTTTCAGATATCCACGATGCCCATCTCCTGAATGGAACCCCGAAGAAATTTCAAATGGAATTAAGGCAATTCATGGCCAATCATATGGGCCGAAAAGCGTTTATCAAACGTCTTGTGGAAGCCGGAATATGGCCTGATTGAACACACAACACCCTGTTATCAATGGAAAAGTACAATGTCCCGAAACCCGGTATCTGCACCGGAGAGTTTGTAATTTCGAGATTTGCCGGTTTTCAGGTTGATTTCCGTGATAATTTCACTGCAGACACAGGCTATGTAGATTTTTTTGCCCATCAGCAGCGCAGCTTCCGGGCCGGGAGCGGTGGGATATGTGCGAATTTTTCCAGTTTTGACGGAAACAAGGGACACACCGGAACTGTTGCCCCGGATCATGTGGTTGGTATGGAGAATAAGAATATTGTTTCCGATGTTTCCTGCGGCAAAGGGCCATTTTGCTGTTTTTGCCAGTAATTTTACCCTGTCCTTTTCCGGAAATATTTCATAGACGGAGTCCCGGTATTCCGGTTCTCCGTTGTGGTTGACGGCACAGAACAGCCGACCGTCAACTGAAATTATATTCGATGTAACAGCTTTGTTTTTCAGCAGGATATCCGGGTACGGGCCGGTGGCTTTCAGTAAAATACCACTCTGATGCCCGGTTACGTCTTCGCAAACAATGTAACGGCGCTTTTTCCATCTAACGACGTTGGTGGGGATGCCAGGAAGCTGAAATTCCCGAATTTGTTTTTCTGTTTTCAGGTTCACGACTTCGGCATGAAAGAATCCATCCCGGGCAGAGAGAAAGGTGTGATTCACCAGTACGGTGTTTTCCCCGTAGGGAATCGCCAGAAACGGAGACTGGGAAACCCGGATGGTCGCGGTTTTTCCCCCTTTTTCGTTCATAATTTCCAGCCATGCGGCATCCCGGTTGAATCCCGCCCGGTGAAAAACCAGTGCCAGCTTTTTTTCGGGGACAGCGCAGATGTCGGAAACGGAGGCTTCCTGTTTACAGGCTTTCAGCACACGGACAATTTTATGCGTGCCCGAATTCCACAGCACGATTCTGTCTTTCGCCGGGTTCAGGAGTGCAAGGATTCCTCCCGCCGAAGCAAGGGAAGCAAAAAAAATCAGGGCTGCGGCAACTGCCGCAACCCTTTGTTTCATTCTAATCATTTATGCTGACAAATCACCAGCTACTGGCAACCGTTGAGGTGCGCCAGGAGTAGAAAAGTTCATCCGGGGCAACCCAGGTATCTGCGGGGTTGGCGTCAATGTCAATCCTTGCATACCACTTTGAGGTTCGATAATACCCCGCCCATACAAGCTGAGAGCAATAGAATTTGCTTGTGGACCATTTCCAGACCCAATTAAAGTTGTAGGGCTTACCCAGCTGATCTCTGGCATAGTCGGCAGCTTTTGCCCGGTAACTGGTTGAAAGCGGCCATGTATTAACCCGCATCAGGCGGCAATAGTCGTAGTCATCATTCCAGTGAGAGGCAGGTTCATAATGAACACCGGGGTTGGGATCACCGAAGTATGACTCGTTGGCGTTGGATTCAATGGTGGCATAGGTGCCGGTTCCGCCGTACCAGATTCCCGCATGTGCGTAAAACCCCCAGGCGGTGAACCCGTTGTGGACCAGCAACGCATCCCCCTTTCTTGCAGATGAAAAGTTACATGCATTGTGGCCGTCACCACTGCCGAACTTTGACTGTGCCTGCTCGCGAAAGACTTTTGCAAAATCCTTTTCGGATGGTATCCACCGGTTAATCTTTGCCATATCGGCAAAAGGTTGTTCCATTTCTTTTTCCATCGCGGCCTGAATCACCTTGTCCAGCATTTCAGGGGGCATATTTTCCCGTACATAAGCCGGAATCAGATCCTGATACGAATGGACGTACGGCAACTGAACCTGAACCCAGCCCCGTTGATGGAGAGTAGCCTCCCGCTCCGGTGGAGCCATCTGTTGTATTTTCTCCAACAGGTTCTCTTGACCCGGCCGATCCATGTCCCTTGCAAAAGCAAAGGAAAATGCCACCAGAATGGAAAGAACAAATACCAAAACTCGTTTCATCTACGCACCTCCAAAAAGGATAAGTTAATTTATTGTATATTGTAATAAAGTAAATGTCAAGGGTTTTTTATTTTCCGTTTGCCATTTATTGTTTCTCGATTTATCCTTCCTTCGTTTGTCTTTTCTTTATCCCTTGAAAAAGAACATCCTGTGCCCCATAATGAAACCATGAGTGAATCATTGAAATTATTTGATCTCAATAAACTTGGAGAATTGACATTTGCAGAATTCATTTCCCGGCCCAACCGTTTTGTCGGCGAAATTCAAGTAAACGGACGAACTGCAAGCTGTCATATTGCGGACACCGGGCGCTTAAAAGAAATTCTTATGAAGGGACGGCGAATTCTGGTCGCAAAGAACCCGGCCCGGCTGAAAACAGACTATCGCCTTCTCGCGTGTGAGATGGGCGAATGGGTGCTGATCAACACTGCCATTCACACCCATATTGCACGGGCCGCAATCCATAACGGGGTACTGGGGTTCATTCCAAAAACCCTGCAGCCCGAGGTGAAAACAGGGAATAGCCGGCTGGATTTTCTCGTGGACAACCGGTTGTTTATCGAATTGAAGGGAACCAACCTGATACTGGATTCCCAATGCCGTTTTCCCGACGCACCTACCACAAGGGGCCGGCGCCACTTAGAAGAGTTGATTCAATTAAAAAAGGGCGGAAAAGACGCCATGATTCTGATTCTCGGACTTCGAAACTGCCCCTGCTTCGTGCCCAACCGGGATATGGACCCCGCCTTTTCCACCACGTTTCAGAAGGCATTGGCAAACGGCGTTCAATATCAGGGATTTCGTGTAAAACTTGATATTGATACCGGGTATGTCCTGTCAAACGGGAAATTGCCCCTCTGTCGGGAGGTTTCCGGTGAATGAGCAGGCAGAATCCTTTCTTCAGTACCTGAAAGAACACAAGAACTACTCCCCGCACACCATCAGGAACTACCGGATTGACCTCGGCCAGTTCTTCGAATTTCTGGATACCTTCGAGCTGGAACTTGCAACTCTCGGCCGGGCAGAAATCCGGATGTTTCTCGGGGAATTGAAACGAAGGCATTTGAAAAAGACCAGTATCGCCCGGAAACTGGCGACACTGAAATCCTTTTACCGGTTTCTGAAGCGAAACCACCTTGTGGAGAAAAACCCCGCAGCACTGGTTTCATCTCCCCGGCTGGACAAACCCCTTCCTAAATTTCTCACCATAGCGGAAATGGATAAACTTTTTGAAATCATTGAAACGGATACCGTACTTGGGCTTCGAAACCGGGTCGTTGTAGAACTGTTTTATGCAACTGGTATGCGGATCTCAGAACTGGTTTCCATCAAAATGAAACAACTGGACCTGAACAATCAGATCATCCGTATTCTGGGGAAAGGCCGGAAGGAACGCATCGTCCCCTTCGGCGCACCGGCAGGGAAATGGCTTCGAAATTACATCCGAAAGCGACGGGATTTTCTTATGGAAAAGGGCCATCTTGCAGAGGAATATCTCTTCGTCAACAAGGATGGCATCGGCATTTCCGCCCGGGGCGTCCGTGGCATTGTTGACCATTTCCTTTACCTCGCCGCCGACCGTCATGGCCTTTCTCCCCACGCGCTGCGTCACACCTTCGCGACCCACCTCCTGGACAACGGCGCCGATTTGCGTGCGATTCAAGAGCTTCTGGGCCACTCTTCCCTTGCCACCACTGAACGCTACACCCACATCACCCACGACCGCCTCCTCAAAATCTACCGAAACGCCCACCCCCATCAGAAGAAAGGGGGGAGTGATGAGTGATGAGTGATGAGTGATGAGCAAATCAAAAGACAGGGAATAGCCAACTCTCTGATTTTTCTTACCCCTACTCCTACCCCTACTCCTACTTCTCTTTCCGCCGCCTGCGGCGCGTTGCGCCGAATATTGAATGTTGAGTGTCGAGTGTTAAATGAAAGAAAAGCGGGAAATGGTTCCCCTTGACCGCATTTTTCCGTCGTTTTTATGTTCTTGCAGGGAAAAATGCGCTATAATAGGCTTTCATTGTGTCACCGCCCTGCCTTTGACTACTTTGAAATCACAACCTAAGGATTGAAAAATTGAACCCTAAATCAGATGCATTCAGAAAATTCGGCCTCGGTGAAGACATTCTCGCCGCCCTGGCCCGGAAGGGTTTTGAAGAACCCTCCCCTATTCAGGAAAAGACAATTCCCATGCTCATCGAAGGAAAGAACGACCTTATTGCCCAGGCACAGACCGGGACCGGCAAAACCGCTGCTTTCGGCTTACCGTTAATTGAGCTTTTGAAGCCCCGTGCCGGCCATGTCCAGGCACTGGTATTGGCCCCCACGCGTGAACTGGCGATTCAGGTCGCCGAAGAACTTAATTCATTGAAGGGGAACCGGAAATTAGAGATTGTTCCCATTTATGGCGGTCAGGCTTTTTCGGAGCAGCTACGACGGCTGAAAAGAGGTGTGGACATCGTAGTTGGAACTCCCGGACGGGTAATTGACCATATCAACCGCCGAACCCTCAAAGTCGACAACATTTCATACATGATACTGGATGAAGCAGACGAAATGTTGAACATGGGATTCATTGAGGATGTGGAAACCATCCTGGAAACGACGCCAAATGAAAAACGCGTTCTCATGTTCTCCGCCACAATGCCGGACAGGATTCGACATCTCGCTGAACGTTTTCTCGGGGATTACAAAATGATTACCGTGGCAAAGGAACATCCCACCATTGCCCTGACAGATCAAATCTATTTTGAAGTATCTGAACGGGACAAGTTTGAGGCTTTGTGCCGCATCATCGACATGGAACCTGATTTTTACGGCCTGGTTTTCATGCGGACCAGGGTGGAGACCGAGGCTATCGGCAATCGACTGATCAACCGGGGATATTCTGCTTCTTTCCTCCACGGAGATATTTCCCAGGCACAGCGCCTGCGTATCCTGGACAGCTTCCGTAAAAAGCGAGTCAACATCCTCGCAGCTACCGATGTGGCCGCAAGGGGCATCGACATCCAGGACTTGACTCATGTGATCAACTATGCCCTGCCCCAGGATCCGGAATCCTACGTCCACCGGATCGGCCGAACCGGACGGGCAGGGAAAGAAGGAACAGCCATTACTTTTGTCACCCCATCAGAGTACCGAAAAATCGGCTTTATCAAGCGGGTAGCACGAACGGAAATCCGTAAAGAAGAGATTCCATCCGTTACGGACATCATTCAACTGAAAACCCGACGTATTCAGAATGATATTGAGGAAATTATTGAAAAGGAAACTTACAAGAAATATATTCCGCTGGCTGATAAATTGCTGGGGGAAACAGACCCCTGGACCGTTATGGCATCTATGTTGAAACTGGCGTTCCAGGATGAGCTGGACGAAAGCAATTACAAGGAGATTCGACAACCCGCACCGGAACGTCACGGTAAAGCACGGCTCTTCATTGCAAAAGGAAAAGCCGATGGAATGACGGTGAAAGAAATACTGAACCTCATCCAGTCAAAAGTAAGAATGGACTCCAGACAAATTCGGGACATCCGGATTTACAATAATTTTTCGTTTGTGAATGTTCCCCTCGCAGAGGCCGAAAAAATCCTCACCGCCTTCCGGAAAACACGAAAGAACGGCAAACCCCCTCTGGTTGTCAAGGCGAAGCCGGAAAGAAAGAAATAAGAAGGGAAGTGCACCGCGGCGTTGCCAGTCCCCGTTTTGCTCTCTCATTTCCAAGGAGGGGGGTATGCCAATAACTGTCAATTTGCCAGGAGGAACCCGCATTTCAAAAACTTGTTTTTGAAATAGGAACTTTCACAGAAGTGTACCGTTGAGCTTGCTCATAAGGGATGCTTCGGGGAAAGTTCCGTGCTGCCGCTG